>MDSV01022434.1_pt1 | contig 19157 bp, 16 predicted proteins | sample 810851 | NCBI WGS metagenome assembly MDSV01 (sample SAMN05326640, study PRJNA326480) | marine metagenome | isolation source: seawater | place: Atlantic Ocean: North East | collected 2012 | reverse complement strand
TGAATCAAAAATTTCTTGTTATGGAGATTCATTTGCATTTTGTAGACAAGTTAATGATAATGAAACATGGGAACATTACTTATCAAAAATATTTATGACAAATGTTCAGAATTTTGGTGTTGGAAATTATGGATTAGATCAAACTCTATTACGATTAAAAAGAGAATATACCCTCAATCCAACAAAAATTGTGATAATCGGAGTAGTTCCTGATACAATTAGTAGAATTCTTAGCATGTGGAAACATTATTACGAATATGGTAATACACTTGGTTTCAAACCAAGATTTAAAATTTCTAATAACAATTTAGAATTAATAAAAAATCCTATTGATACTAAAGAAAAATTTTTGAAATATGCTAACTATTTAGATATTATTCAAGAAAATGATTTCTTTTATAAAACAAAATTTAGTAAGGAAAAAATTACTTTTCCTTATTGCATAAACATTTTTCGTAATTGGAAAAGAAATTCAGAATTAATTAGAGCAGTAAAAAAAATAGAAAAAAATGAATCAGATGTGAATAATCCTAAAGAAATCCTATGGAAACCAATGAGCATAATTATGAAAATAAATTTGAAATGGAGGGTACAATTATTTGGAGATAAAAATAATCTTGATTTAATAATCAAGATTCTTGAAGAATATGTTACATTTTCTAAACAGAATAATTTTTTACCGATATTTGTTTTTCTTCCACAAAAAGATGACATTTTATTTATCAAGCAAAATTACCATTTTTACGAAAATATGATTAACGAAATATTAAAAATCAAGGATCTAGTTTTTTTTGATACAACAAAGGAATTGATTCAAATTAAAAATCTGGATGCATTATATTCTGATGATAATGATTACGGAGGACATTACTCAGCAAATGGAAATAAAAAAATTTCTGAATTAATTGCTAATGAATTAAGAAAGAAATATTCATTAATTGATTAGAACTGAATCCACATTATTATTTTTAAGAAATTTGATTAATAATTTCTTTAATACCTTTACATCCTGTAAATTTACATCATACAAGTTATTTTGTTCATTTGGGTCTTTTATTAGATTATAAAATTCCCAAGTTTCAGGGGTTTCATTAAAAATTAGTTTTTTGCCGTTTGATTTAACGCAAAATACATTATGTTTTTCAGGGGAAGGCCAAGGACCATAAAGTCCTCCTGTTTCAACAAAAATATCTCTTGATTCGTTATTATTTTCCTGTAATGAAAACAAGCTTTTACCTTGAAAATTTATATCATTTTTTGAAATATTAGCTAGATCTAATATTGTAGGAAATATGTCAAGAGTACTACATTGATTATTTATTTTTGAACTATTATTATTAGGAATTTGAATCATACAAAAAACATTGATTGTATAATCATAGACATATACACCATAGAATTTTTCACCATTTTTTTCACCTAGGCTTGTGCCATGATCTGCAAAAAGAATGATGATTGTTTTTTCATAAATATTTTCTTCTTTTAAGGTCTTGACAATAGATTTGATATATTCATCACATAATGGTAGATAAGAATTGAAACGTTCATCATTTTCAGTCTGATTTATAAAAAAATCATCATCGTTTGATTCTTGTTTATATTTTTGAATTACATCGTCGACAAGATGTTTATGTATTTCAGTATAATGTAGGAATAGAAAGAATTTTTTCTTTGTAGATAATTTTTTAATCAAATTTGAATGTCTTGATTTGAAATCAACTGTTTTTTCATCAAAAACATTCTTTTCAGAAAATCCTTGTGCAGGTATTACTGAATCATCTATTATGTCATAGCACGTATAATAATCATTATTTTGTAATAATTGAGGGAAAGTTGTAACTTCATCCTTTTTAAATTTAAAAATATTATAATATCCATTAACACCATTCATTGATGGATACATTCCAGAAAATATTGCATGTAATGAAGCAAAAGTGTAAGGTGCAACAGTATTCATTTCAGAAAAATAATGTGAATTTTCTTTTATAGATTTTAATGATGGGCAAAAATCAATTTTATCTTTTCTGAATCCATCAATATTAATTAAAATAATATTGTAGTTTTCATTAGACATGATAATATTAAAAAAAATCATTAAAAAAATGTTATTAAATTTTTAAAAATCATCAAGTATTAACATCGAAAAATTCAGTTAATGTTTTATTTTTATACATTTGTGAATACAAAAGATAGTCATTGTAAGAATCCAATTCAAGCCAAGAGTTTTTGATAGGGATGGCCTTAATTTTGATTCCATTTTTAATCATGCCTTGTAAAAGATCAGTCATGTAGGATTTATTGAAATCAAGATTTGTGTTCAATGGATTTTTTCCACTTTTTGAAAGTGCTTTGTTTTGATCATAAAATGATTTTAACTGTTCTAGTCCCTTACCTTGAAATTTCATTAAACCAATGTATTGTGCCTGAGCTTGATCTAATTTTTTAATTTTTTGACCTATACTGGAGATATTTCCTTCATCATCAATAACTAAACTTTCTGCATCATCTAAGGGTTCTTTGAAACGTTGTTTCCAGTAATTAAACCAGTTTGTATCAACAATCAATGAAATATCAGATTTGCTAGTCAGTAATTTATTCAAAACATTTTTTTCAAAAATTATATCACCATAAGAAATTATAATGGATTCATTCATTTCATTTCTTGCAGAAAACAATGTTTCTATCATATTAGTAGTTGAAAATTTTTCATTTATGTAATAAGTAATATTTGGAAAATTAATTTTTTTTTCTAGATATCCTTTTACTATAATAATATTTTTAATTTGAAAGTAATTGAAGGTGTCAATTTGCCATTGAAGAATACTTTTACCGAATAATTCAACTAGACATTTTGGATTATTGAGAGTTAATGGACGTAATCTTGTTCCTTCACCAGCTGCTAAAATAATTACTTTCATTGTTAAATTTTTCTATTAAATAGATGATCTATCATTCTTTTATCAAATTCTTTTTGTTCACGTTCAGGATGCCACATTACACCAATAAATGGAAATTTTTGATGATAGAACCCCTCAATTGTGTTATCAGCATCTGAAAGAGCAAATGGAATAAGATCTTGACCAAGATTTTTTACTTCAATAACATTATGATGAAATGAATTCACATTAATTATTTCAGAGCCAAAAATATTTAGAAGTTTTTTATCATGAATTTTTATTTGGTGTTCATTATTCACATGTTCGTTCGTTTCTAATTTATTTTGTGAACCACCAAAAAATTGATTTATTTTTTGCATTCCTCTACAAACACCTAAGAGTGGAATTCCATTTTTTATAGCAAAATTGATTAACGCATGTTCAGTTTTTTCGCGTTCAGGCGGAAAACCAACATTATCACCACCAGAGAGAACTAGTGCATCAATTTTTAGTTCCTTAGAAAAAGATTCAACATCTAGTAATGAATTTGGGATGTAAATTGGCATTCCATTAATTTTTTGTATAAATGTAGTCCAGACCTGACTTATTGCATCTCTTTTTTCAGTGTATGTTTCTGCTTCGAGAACCCTTGAAGTAATTCCAATTTTTAACATATTGTTCATAATCTATTGTTTTTATTTAATATACCCCAGTGACTTTAAAACTTGTTTTTCTTCAATATACTTATCAGGTTTTGAATGTTCAAGAATAATAATTTGTGAGTTATCACAATCTAATTGAATTTTAGAAGAAAACATTAGTTTATTGAATAATAATTCACCACATCCAATTGCAGCTGGAAGATTCAATTCTGAACATCTGATAGACATATGTGATGCCACACCGCCATATTTTGTTATCAGACCAGATAATCCGTATGAAAATATCCAATCATAACCAGGGTCAGCATTTTCAAGAAGAATAATTTTTTTGGACATTTTAGATGCATTAATTGTATTTTTAACATAAATTAATTCGGCTTTGATGTTTTTGGTTGTTATAAAATTGGGTTTACTATTAGGATAAGTAACTAAAGAAAAATCCTGTTCTGATGAGATTATGGGTGACAGAGATAGATGATTCGAAATTTGTTGTTTAGTTTTTTGATTTTTTATTGCTCTTATCCATTTTTTTATCAAGTTATCTTTTGTAAGTTTTTTATTTTTAAATAGTATATCAGATACATCTAGATTAGATATTTCATCTCTTGAAAAATCTAATTTTTTAGATGCAATAGCAATCAATTCTAATGCATCACTAAGATTCTTTGTGAATTCAAATTTTAATTCTTCTCTTTGAGATAATGATTTTTTAAGGAATATTTCAAAATCAATTTTTGAAAAATCTAATCCAGATTCGTCAAAAATTTTATTTATATTATGAAATTTTGGAATCTTTGTCTTGAATTTCTTTGAATTAATTTTTATTCCAGAGAGTAATAATGGATTCTTATCATATCGTGTAGCAGTTATATCATATGTACCTGGTCGAAGGTGGCCGTATTTTTTAAGGAATAGTTTTTTTGAGAGAGTATTATTTCGGAGTTTTAGTTGATCCTTTTGAAATTGTGATAATGGCGTATCAATTGAATTCATAAAGAGTTCAGCTGATTTTTCAGAGATCTGATTATTTTTTATTAGAGATTTTAAGATACTTGAGGATATAAAAGAAAGTCTAGCCATCATAGAAAATGGAATAGTTCCAAGATTTTTACAATCTTCTAACAATAATTCTGATGATTGTAGAAGTTCTTTGTATGTTGGTTCTTTCTTTGATAAATTGGAAAGAATTTTTTTACGATTAGTTTTCATTTTTTTAATTGAAGTGTAGCATTCTTGAGAAAGACTATTGAAATTATTTATTATTGAATTTGTAAATTCAAGCAATGATTTTTTTAACGTTAGGATTTCATCTTCTGTAAAACCAAATTTTAACAATTCTGATAATCTATTTTCCATATATGGTTCATAGCAAGTAAAAAGTATTTCAAATTCAGCTTTATCATGTAAATGAGTATTTTGTTGTAATTTTTTATAATAGAAAAACAAAAGTTTCTGTTTTAATTTTTTAGGTAGATTTTTTGGGATTAAAGATAAAAAACTTGATCTTATGTCAACGTATGGTTTATTTCCAAATTTTATCATGAGATTCTTATTATTGACATTCGAATAATTCAGTTTTTTTCTTCCAAGATACCAAGCATTACTCATTATAAGATAATCATACAATGAATAATCTAGAAGATTTGGATTGTTTCCAATAATTTCTGCAGGGTTCCAATCAGTCATATCAGAAAAAATAAGGGGTTCGTTTTTTATATTAAAATCCTTTTTTTTCTCTTTGAAAGTAATTTTGTAATTTTTTATAATTTTAAAAATTTCAGAATCAGAATATGATTTTGACTTTAGGGATGTTATTGGTCTTACTTGAAAAATAACAATTTTTTTTGAATTTGTAATTCCAAATTCAATATCTAATGATGTAGAATTAGATACATTTTCTATTTCAAAGATTGATTCTAGCAAAGAAGACCAATGTTTAGGCAAAGTACTAAGATTTGTATTTCTGGCAATTTTTATTGAATTGTTAATCAGTCCTTTAGTAACGCCTACAGTTGACCCACTTTTTTCATAGTTAATTATAAAATAAGGTGATCCGGAATCAGGACTTCTTGTAAAAACTACGCCACTAAATTGGATATTTTGTGATTGGGTTTGTATTAAAATTAAATTATTAGAATTGTTATTTCCTTTTTTAATATAAGATTTTTTTACACGGTTTATTCCATTTTTTATTTTAGATATAGAATTTGTATCAATATTTAAAATACTTTCATAATTTCCAGCAAGAGAGTTTTTAATTGAATCTTCATCTAATGCTGAACTTCTGATTATAATCTTTTGTTTAGGAAATTTTTTTTGAATATTTTTAATTATGATTTTTTGGTCCTTATTCCAATCAAAAACTGTAAAATCATATATTTTTTCAATTTTAGATTTTTTTAAAGTTTTTTTGAGAAATTTTAATGTAGATGATTTAGATGAAGAGGTTTTTTCTAGATAACTAATTGAGGAAGAAATTGTTTGTTTATTGCTGCGTCTTTTTTTTTTCATGATTATCTAAAAAATTCTAGAGATTTTTATTAATTGCCAATAAATGCCCTCTATATTTTTTCTTAAAAGTAAATCTGCTATTAAGTATTGACACTTTAAAACCACTACTTGTTAATTTGTTGATTAAATTTCTGTTTCCATCATGAAATTCAATTAATATTCTATCAAACTTCTTTAGACATTCTTCAGTTGAATTAAGGATGACATTGTATTCGCATAATTCGCAATCTAATTTTAGAACTAAATTTTTTTCATCTGGAGTAATTTTATCTAATGTCATCTTGGGAATCTTAATTCCTTGTGTTGAAGTCTCAATAGCAAAATGTTTACTGTCCTTTTTGGCATCAATAAGAAAGTGACCTTGTTTATCATCTAATCCTGCATTTAAAATCTCAATTTTTTCTTCTAGATTATTTAGTTTAATATTTTTTTTACATCTATTAAAGAAGTCTATTTGTGGTTCTAAGGCAATTACTTTTTTTGCCCCTAATCTAGAAAATAAAATTGAAGAGTCACCAACATTTGCTCCTATATCCAATACGATTTTATTCTTTACCTCCAAAGTTTCATACTCTTTCTCAAAAAAAATCTCTTTGACGCTAACTGTATCTTTCCAATTGTTTAAAATTATTTTTTCATTATAATCTTGATTATGAATAGAAATTTCATCTTCATGAAATGTTAGTCCTTTACATCTAGAGAGTAGTAATGAGACTTCTTTCAAATTTTTAGTTATTACACTTTGATTATTTCGAAATGTAAATTTAATAGGAAATTGTTTTTTTCTAATTTGACTTAGTGTATTATAATAATTTTTATATATAAAAAAATTCCAAAAAACTATTTCTAGATAAAAAATTATTGGATCAATTTTATAAATTCTAAAACTTGTAAGATGACTTGAAATCATATTTTTAGTCGAGATGTTACTTTTAATCAATATACTTCTAAAATTTTGTTTTATTTAAAAAATGTATTTGAGAATCACAGATACGGTTCTTAGGTGTATATGTATAATATTTGTTAGATTACATAGAGAAAATATGTATTATTATGATGGTAAATTTTAATATGCTAATCATTTAACTAGTAAAGTTTTTGATTAGATTATGCATGGTAAATTTTTCTATTATGTCGGAATGGAAAGAACTTAAAAAAATTGAAGATCTACCATTGGAGAAAAAGCGCATAGTTTTCTATGCAGAAAATTTAGCTTCTTTTAATCATTATAAATTATTAATTGAACAATTAACAAACGTTCAAAAGATTACAATTTGTTATGTAACATCATCCAAAAATGATAAGATTTTTCAAATAAAAAATCCCAATATTAATGCATTTTATATTGGAGAGGGAACAGCCAGAACAAAATTTTTTCTTACATTGAGAGCAACAATTCTAATTATGGACATGCCTGATTTGGAACGTTTTCACATAAAGAAATCAAAAATACATTCGGTTCATTATGTATATTTATTTCATTCAATTTTTAGTTCACATACTTATTTACGAAAAGGTGCGTTAGATGATTTTGATACAATATTTTGTGTTGGTCAACATCACATTGATGAGATTAGAGAAACTGAAAAGATCTATAATCTAAAACAAAAGAATCTAATTAAATACGGATATGGGAGATTGGACCAACTTATTGCTGAAAGAAAGGAATATCATTTAGACAAAGACGAAAGATTAATTATAATTGCACCATCATATGGAAAAAGTAATTTACTTGAAATATGTGGTATTGAACTAATAAAAATTCTACTAGAACATAATTATCAGTTGATCCTAAGACCACATTTTAAGATTTTAAAAGACTCTAAGAAATTGATTGATAAAATAGAAAAACAGTTTAGTGAAAACAAGAATTTTGTTTTAGTTAGAGATGTGATAAAACCTAAGGACTTTCATTCATCCATATGCATGATTACTGACTGGTCTGGAGTTGGATTAGAATATTCATTTGCAACAGAAAATAAAGTTTTTTTTATTGATGTTCCTCAAAAAATAATTAATTCTGAATTTGAATTTTTATCAATTGAACCAATAGAGAAATCAATTCGAAGTAAAATTGGAAAGGTGATATCTTCTTCTGAGTTAAAACTTATTCCAGAATTAATTTTAGAGAAAAATGAAAGCCCAAAAATTGAATCCATAATGGAATCAACAGTATTTAATGTCAATAAATCTGCAGAGGCTGGAGCAGAGTTTCTAAGAAAGATGATAGATATGAACTAAGAAGTTTATTACCTAAATTTTTCTATTTGGAATTTTTTATTATCATTTACCAAGACTGGACGATTCAATTAGATTTGTTACATCGGTTTGTACTAATGGACTTTTAGGAACATACCATATGTATTTCTCATCTAATATCTCATAATCAGCACCAAAGTAAGTATTAAAAAAAATCCTGAAAACATTTACAGTTGACAAATTCTCCGTAAGAGATGATTCTTTACCAGGAAAACTTACCGCAAACAGGTTATTCAAGGCTCTATAAAGATCCAATTCTGAAGGATTTTCCCAATCTACACCGAATCTACCACCATGATCTGACATTAGAATAATAACAGTAGAAGGATCTCGTTGTTGAATGGAATCAATTATTTCAAGTGTTTTATAATTTGTAAATATTAATTGTTCTAGATATCTTTCTTTAAATCTCTCATCAAATCTTTGCAATACTTCCTGGATATCTTGAACTCTATTTCCTTCTGAATCAAAGACAAATGGTTGATGAGGTAATCTAATGTGCATATGCATATAGAATGGTTCTTTATCACTTTCAAAATTTTTCGCCGTGTCCAAAACGCAATTAACTGTATGATAATGTCTCTCCTCACCTATTTTTTCTCGGATAGAAGAAATAGGAATGTAGAAATTTGATAGTGAACTTACGAATTCAGCATTATAATCAAAAGGCAGAGAACAAAACGATTCTGTAACCATATCAGATAATGAACCTTGACGTCCCTGAAATGAATAAATGTAGTATCCATTAGCCTCAAAAACTTCGAATACTTTATTTTCATTCCAAAGATTCTGTGTTAATCTCATATCATTAGAATCCTCTCCTTGAAGTTCTATTAAGAAATCAAGATAATTCATATTCATGATTGAAGGCATGGAAAGCTCCGTGTTAGGATAATTACTGAAGCTTCTTTCCATTACAAAAAAACCTCTTTCACGCAGTTGTTCGTGAAATTTGGAATTATCATAACCGAAATCTTCTTCTAATAAAATATTTCCAGAATAAGCATCCAATAAAATTAAATAAACATTTGGAGTAGGTAGCGTTTCCTTCATCTCAAATATAGGAACGTCAAGTAATCTTTGAGCCTCATCAAATGATTCATCACTAATAAAAAATAATCCGATTTGTGAAAAAAGGAAACCAAATATTACTACTGACATAATGTTCAAAGTTTGGTTTACTTTTGGATGAGGTTCTTTTTTTAATATGTAAATGATTAGACCTATTCCGAAAATTCCAAAAATTGGTATCAAAATGTAGTTGGATGCAAATATACGTAGATCAATCATATCAGCATAGATCAAGCTACTTCTTACATATGCAAAAAGAATTATCATAAATATGAAAAATGTGGAGATTAATGCTGATTTCTTCTGACCAAAAAAGAAAGTAAGTGTTAACCAAAGAATTGCAATTATGAATACTGATGTTATTAGCGGTAAAAATAAGTCTCTGAATGGAATTTCATTAACATTATCTAAGAAGATAAAAAGAGCAGGAAATGATGCAAAGATAAAATGATGGAAAACTGAAAGTTTCATTTGAAAAATTTTAAAGTTTTTTTCTATATCTAATCGAATGCCATTTTGTTTTCAAGAACATTACACCACCAACAATAGCTCCTAAAATTGCGGCAAATATTGCACTAAAACTACCAGGATCTATATACAAAGATATATCAGATATATTAATCATAATTTTTGATTTTTTCATTTTAAAATAAGCCTTACTGAGCATTAATTTAAATAAACTCTCTATAATTGACAATTTCTTTAAGCATTGGCTTGTAGATGGTAAGTGGTAAACTTTTAAAAATAATATCAGACAATACTTAATAGAATTATATGCAATTCAATCAAATTAGGAGTTAATGAATTAAATGAAAATAATTATTGCATATGGAAGTTTAGGTAAAATTTTCCACATGAAAGAATTTTCTAATGAATTAGAGAAACTCAATGTAACAGTCAAACTTGTACACGATTCTGATTATAGTAGAGGATTTCCAAGTAAGAGAGTTTTAGATTGGTTTGAAGGAGATAAGAAGTTTAAAATATTAATTTCTGATTTTCAGCCTGATGCAATATTTGTTGATCGCCAATCCCATTTTGCAATACATTCAATTAACTCAAAGATACCTACATTTGTTTTATTACGTGGACACTACTGGCAAGAATATTATTGGGGAATGAGAACACTAGGAGGAAATTTGAAAAACAGATTACTGATATGGTTTAGAAATCGCATTACAGAAAAAGTGTTTTCAGAAGCAACAGCAATACTTCCAATTTGCAAATATTTAGAGGATGTTGTAAAGGAACATCATCCTAATCAGAACACTGGAGTGTTTTTTGAAGGTGTTAATTCTGAAATATGGTACCATACAAAGAAAATGGAATTGGAACATCCTGCAGTTGGGTTAGTTCAAGATGCAAATTGGTGGGGCAAAACTAAAGAATTGTTAATTTTAGAAAATGTCTTAAAAAAAATGCCTAATGTAAAATTTTATTGGGCAGGGGATGGCCAATATCGTCAAAATATTACGGATCGTTTAGAAAAATATGATAATTTTGAATGGTTAGGCAGATTAGAATATCCTGATGAAGTGAGAGAATTTCTAGAATCTATTAACATTTATGCATTGATTACTGGTATGGATCTTGCTCCATTAACATTAAAGGAAGCACAATTAATGGAAAAGCCAGTTATTGCAACAGACGTTGGAGGAGATAAAGAGATGATGATAGATAAAAAAACAGGATTTTTAGTTAGAGAAGGTAATCCCGATGATATTATAGATAAGATTTCATACATTTTAGATAATGAGCAAGTCGCAACAGAACTAGGTAAAGAAGGTTCTAAATTTATCAAAGAACAATTTAATTGGAAAAGGGTAGCAGAGAATTTTCTTAGAATTATCGAACCACATGTAAAAAGAAAATTATAGGATTAATTATTATATTTTTTATGAATATTTTTTGAATTTTTTACTTTTTTTGAATATATAGTATTGATTTTTTTAATTTGATCAAGAGATTTGTTATGTATTAAATCAAGATTTGGGATTACACAGTGTCCTCCAATAAAACCAGGAAACATTTTAGGTCTATTACCTAAAAATTTATGAATTTCATCAGAGAAAGTCCACATCTCATCAAAATTTACATTATGTTGAAGTGCAATCATGTTTGTAAGTTGTGCATAATTAATCAGCCAGCCAAGATATGATGTATCACAAAGAATCTTTGCAAGTTCAAGTGTTTCAGGTTTTTCCATTTGTTTTGTTTGAATACCACAGGCTTTCATTTTTTTTGAATATTCATTTATTGCCCATCTTTTTTTTGGTGCATCTTTTGATATAGCAAAAAATTTAGTATAGCGTTTGAGATCATTTAGCATTCTTTTATGAACACCACGAGTTGCACTGTAGATTATTGGTATATTTAATTTATTTTGAATACGTTCGGTCGTACCTGGAGGAAGAGTACTATGTATCACTATACATTCAGGATTGAATTTTTTTTGGAAATTAAAGACATTAGATTGGAATTTTGATGAGACAGGAATAGCAACATGTAGAAAAGAGGTTTTTCTAGATTCAAGTTTTTTGAATTTAGATTCATCCATTAATTTTTTATTTATATCATATCCAACAATAGTAAGTTTTTTTGATAGCAGTTTTAGAATTGGAGAACCAATTTCTCCTAAACCTACAACAATATCTTTTTGTGACATAATCTAGTTTTTTATGAAGACTAAATTAATCTAGTGTATCTTCGCTACTTAGTTCTTTTGTAATAAATAATCTATACCAAATTTCAAATGCTAAAATTCCAAGAAATTTGTTCACATATCTTACATCTGATAGAGAATTGTCCATGTGTTTTAATATCCAATCATTAGAAATCCAACCATCATTCACAATTCTTGAATCTAAAAGAAATTTTTCACACAATCTATGACCATGTGCCTTCCAAAGATTAATTGTATTAACGTTAAATCCAAGTTTTTGAGTGTTTACTAGACTACTATGTCCATTTTTTTCAAGAATTTTTCTTAGAGGTAATTTTCCGATATTCTGAATTTCATCATAGTTTTGTGACAAAATTGTATGTGATGCAGATGAGATTAATTTTGGATTTAATATAGGTGTAATTAATTCTATTTTTAGTTCATCAACTATTTTTTTATTTATTGGATTAAAATTGTATAATAATTTCCCATTATAATCAGCTAAAAGAACTTGTTGCAAAGAAGATAATTTATTATCAAAATATGGCAATAATATTTGATAGATAGATTCCCAAGAAAATTTAATTTTTTTACCAAAAATATGTTCTTGATCATCAACTCTATCTCTTTCGTGACATTTCAGATATGCTTGAATTTTTTCAAGAGGAGTAGAATTTTTTGAAACTAACGAAAGAAATTTTTTATATCTAAATGTATATCCTGCAAATAGCTCATCTCCACCATCACCAGAAATTAAAATTTTAGATAGTGATTTTGCATTTTTAGCAACATGAAACCAATGTAGATCCCAGAATGGAAGTTTAATCATACTTATCGCTTTAGGCAATTCCGAGAGATAATTGTCAAGCTCAATTATATGATGTTCTGCATTAAACTTTGCAGCAATTTTTGATGCATTAATAGTTTCATCAACACTATCTGCAAATTTTATCGAAATTGCATGTATTTCAATATCTGGTTTAATTTTTCGAAGTAGTGATAAGACAAGAGTAGAGTCAACTCCTCCACTTAATGCAATTGCAACTTTATTTTGATTTGTATTTTTTATTTTTTGTTCTAAATCATCACATATTGATTTTTCAATAGAATCGATACTGAGAGAATTTTTAGTTGATTCAAAATCATTCCATGTTTTTTTTGAAAGATTTGGTTTTAAATTTGGATCATACCTCAATGTTAGAATATTTACTAATGAGGATGGATTGAGTAAAGAATTGTTATTTTCCACGACCTAATCCTCTAAAAATTAACATAGCATTTTTAGCTTCTTGAGGTTCAAAAATACCTCTACTATCAACTAATATTGGATTTCTCATTAGATTAAAATTCTTTATCGGTATAGTTTTGAATTCATCATGACCTGTGATAAGAATTGCTGCATCCATTTTTTCTAGAGTCTCTTTATCAATATTTTTTTCAACAGATATTCCAAATATTTTGGACGATTGAAAATATGGATCATACAAATGCACATTTGCACCTAGATTTTGGAATTTTTTGATTATAGGTTCTGCAGGTGTTAATTGAATATCTTTTACATTAGGTTTGTATGATACGCCAAGAATTAGTAAGTTAGAGTTATCTAATTCTTTATTACATTCTTTGAATGCATCTTGTGTTAATTCAATTACATGTTCTGGCATTCGTTCATTAATTTTTCTTCCAGTATCAATAATGTTCAAATTCACTCCAGTACGTTTTGCAGTATTTAGAAGCTGATATGAGTTAATTGGTAGACATGGACCACCAACACCAGCACCAGGATAATGAACTTGAAAATTATATTTCTTTTTTGCAGCTTCAAGAACTATATTTGTATCAATTCCTAATTTTTCAAACATTAGTGATAATTCACTAACAAATGCGATATTGATATCTCGAAATACATTTGTTGTTAATTTTACGGCATTAGCAGTTTTACAATTTGGCATCTCAATTAATTCAACTGAAAAAACATATCTGTAGATTGATGTTATGATTTTTGTAATATTGGAGTTAATTCCTCCAACTAATCTAGGTAAGTTTGTGAAATCATGTAAAATTTCTCCAGGATTTGCATTTTCAGGACAAACACCAATAAAGAAATTCTCGTTTACTTTTAATCGATCAGATTTTGAAATTGTTGAGATCATTTCATCTTCTATAAAACCAGGTTCAATTGTACTTTCAACAATCACCAAAGAGTTTGGTGACAATATATCTGAAAGTTGAGAAGCAACTTTAGTTAGTGCTGAGTAATCTGGAATATTATTTTTATCCATTGGTGTTGGGAGAGATAATAGAATTAAATCTGATTCAGGAACTGCATCAGATATATTTGTAGTAGCATTAAATTTTTGATTTTTTAGGACATTATGAAAAATTTCTTCGTACCCAGGTTCATCTTTCAATGGAAATATTCCAGAATTAATTTTTTGGACTAATTCTTCATTGATGTCAACGCCTATTGTTTGTAAACCAGCCTTAGCAAAGGATAATGCAGTAGGAAGGCCAATTCTTCCAATTCCAATTACGCAGACACGTAGTGATTGTGAATTAAGGGATTCAGATACATCCTCAATATTTTGCATATTTATTTTCAAATTAGATATTATTATCAAAAATACAGTTCCTTTTGAGCTTAACTAATCATTAATTTGTTAGACTAATTCATTACAAAATTTTAAAAACTTAGAATATGAGATTAATTAACAAGAGATGGAAGTATTAAACATTAATTCAGATAGAAGAAATTTACGGAATGTCAAAGTGGGAAAAGATGTTAAAATTTTTGATTTTGTCAATGCGTACGATTGTACAATAGGAGATAATACAAAGGTAGGAACATTTGTGGAAATTCAGAAAGGTGCAATAATAGGTAAAAATTGTAAGGTATCAAGTCATACTTTCATTTGTACTGGAGTAGAGATTAAAGATGGAGTATTTGTAGGACATAATGTTTCATTTATTGTTGATAGACATCCCTACGCATTGAATAAAGATGGTTCAATCAAAGGAGATAATGATTGGAAGATGGAGAAGATAGTTGTAGAAGAAGGTGCATCAATAGGGACAAGTGTTACAATTTTAGCTGGAATTCATATTGGAAAAAATGCGGTGATTGGGGCAGGTAGTGTAGTTACTAAAGATGTCCCAGATGAGACCACAGTTATTGGTAATCCAGCAAAAATTTTAACTGAATGAAGTGATTTTTTATTATAAAATTAATTTAGACGTAGTTAGACATTAATTCTACAAGTGATTCAACAGCTTTGTCATTATTGAGATGCTTCATAGAATATTCTCGTCCAGCATTTGCTATTTTTTCCCATTTAGGATTGGAAGGATTTGATAAGAATTCATTAAATTTTTCTTTATAGTTTTCTTGATTAATAAAAATGGCAGTTTCATCATCTGTAAATCCAAAATAAGTACCTCGATTTTTTTTAGTAATTTCCATAAAAGTTAAACATCCAGCTGCAGAATTTTCGAGGTATTTTATATTTGGGCTATAAGATGATGCAGCAATAGAACCAGAATATTGTTCTAATAATTTTGAATACATATCATTTACATAATTATGACTAGACATCGGAGAATAAGATACTCCAGGCAATTTACTACAACGAGTTCTTAGATAATAGAATCTATATGCATTCCATTTTGGTCTTCTAATATCATTTATTATTCTAGAAAGAAATTTTGAATTCCCTATTGCTCCAGTTAAAAGAATTTTATTTTTAATCCTTTCATTAAATGGTTTTACATTTCTGTATAATGAAGATTCTAATCCAAAAATAATTGTTTTATACTTAAATTCTCTTGGATACAGTTCATAAAAGAAATCTTCATGACACATCCAGAAATAATGATCAATTTTCCATTTTTTATGAAGTTTAATTGATTTTGATGCTCGAAACGGATCAGAGACTTTTGTAATTACAGGAATATCTAATTCATCTAGACCTAGGAGTTCATTTGGCATTCCAAATTCACTATTTTCCCAAAGTAAAATTATGTCAAAATTATCTTTTAGTACAGAAACATCAAAGATATCGTCAGTTGGGACATATGTTATATCTAATGTCTGATTTCTTTTTAATGCATTAATGTAGAAATGATAATAGGTATTATCAAAATGATTTCCGGATAAGAAGATGTTGTTTTTGTGATAGATGAAGGCAACTTTAATTTTTTTCATGATTTTGACCGACAAGACAATTAGATATAACCAAGTTTTCGTAATTTTTCTATAGCTTGTTCTCTTTCATCATCAGTAATTGTATTTTCTGATTTTTCAAATGTAATTTTTTCCTTGAGAATTTTATTTAATTTTCTCTCCATATTTTTGGTTACATCTGGTTTTTCTAAATAGATATTTTTTTCTTCTAATGGATCATTTTTCAAATCATATAGATGAATATTTTTAGTGTTGATATGTCTATCACGAAAATATTTGTATTCGGATGTTCTTACTCCAATCGTATAACTTGAAAGAGATTTCTTTGTGTTAAGTGCAGTTTCCATAAATACATGTTGTTCTTCTAGTTCTGCTCCATTTAACAGAGGAACAAGACTAATCCCATGTGATTTAGTTTTTTCAGAGATTCCAATAAGATCAGCAATTGTTGGAAAAATATCTATGCCCCTAACTTGTTGTTTGATAATTTTTCCAGAGGGTATGTTTGGACCACAGAAAATTAAAGGTATTCTAACACGATCATCATAGACATGAGCAATATGCATCCCGCATTCTTTCATTAATCTTTCTTCATAAGGAGTTAAGGTTTTATTTTTTATTTTTGCTTCTACACCAGACAATACTTTTTCTCTACTTTTTTTGTCAGCCCTATCAGTATACATTCCCGCAAGTTTTTTTCTTATTGGTTTTAGAAAACTTGGAGAATTAGTTGCAATTCTATGTCCCAGTTTATATGCAGGTGTTTTTGGATTTGAAATATCCGTTTGTTTTCTAGTTTCACGACTTTCATTATGTAAATCCCACATTTCAGGGGTGTATGCACCATGTTCAATTCCATGATCTGCAGTCAATATCACTAATGTATTTTCAAGATCAATTTTTGATAGTATTTTCCCTAACCAAACATCAATAGCTGAGATAATTCTCTCATAATGATTACTTCCAAATTTTTCTTCATGAATTTCCTGTGGTCCAACTTTTAGACGTTCTTCATAAGGATAACCTATCAAATGCATATCATATAGATGTACATAATATAACCAGGGTTCTTTCATGGTGTTATTTGTCAGATTATCAATAATCTTTTGACCTTTACCAGTCCATAACATCTGCGATATAGGATATGGATCTACATTCACAAAAATTTCTTCCATACCAACATAATGCATTACTTCTTGAAACATTGCATGTGTATCATAACCGTTGTTTCTAAAATGTTTGATATGAGTTTCAATATTTGAATTTAATTTGGAAAGATTTCCATCCTGAACTAGACACTCAAATGGGTATAAACTAGTGAATAGACTTGCAACACAAGGAATTGTGCCCTGGCCAGAGGTGACAGTCTGTTCAAAGTAAGTTCCATTTTGGATTAAAGAATCAATGTTTGGAGTTACAGAGGTTTTTTTATCTCCAAAGCATTTATCAGCTCTAAAACCATCGATCAATAAAAAAAGCACATTTGTTTTCAATCACAAATCAGTAATAGAAATTAAAGAATATAGTTAATATTTCTACCTACACTAATAACAGAGCTTTTTGTCCAAAATTTTAAAAACTTAATGATAAGACTAAGAGATGGTTTTTGTGACTAAAGTTGTAATTACAGCAGCAGGAAAAGGTACCAGACTCTTACCATTTACAAAAGAGATGCCAAAAGAAATGATGCCGATTTTTTCAAAACCATTTTCTAATAATACCATGGTAACTCCACTTCTTCAGTATATTTTTGAACAACTCTATTCAATGAATTTTCGAGATTACTGTTTTATTATCAGAAAAGAGAAAAAGTCTTTACAGAATCATTTCAAGATTCATAGATCATATTTAGAAGATTTACCAAAAGACTACAAAAAAATAATGAGAAGTTTTTTTAAAAAAATACATAATTCAAGGATTATTTGGTTAAACCAAACTAAACCTTTAGGTTTTGGTCATGCGGTCAAACAAGCAGAAAAATACGTAGGAAAAGAAGATTTTATCGTTCATGCAGGAGATGCAACAATACTAAGTAGTTCAAAACATCCAATTTTACGATTAATGGATGTTGCCAAAAAAAATCCAGATGCAAAGGCTATACTATTATGTAAAAAAGTCAAAGATTCAAAGAGATATGGTGTTCCTACTGTAAAGAAATTATCTAGAGATTTATTCTTAGTTCAAGAGGTAATAGAGAAACCAAAGAAACCAAAATCAAAGTTAGGTATAATGCCACTATACTATTTCAAACCAGAAATTTTTTCTAGTTTAAAAAAAATTAAGCCCGGAAAAGGAGGAGAATTTCAACTAACTGATGCAATACAAGATCTAATTAATAACAAGGAGAAAGTTCTTGCCATAACATTAAATAAAAATGAAGAAGAGGTTGATGTGGGTACAACAGAATCTTTTAGAGCCGCACAAGATACTACATTTAGGAAAGCATAACTTTTAAGATTAAACTTAGAGATGAAATTATGAATATAGCTATTGTAGGTTTAGGATTTGTAGGATTATCACTTTCAAGTGTACTTGCATCAAAAGGTTACACAGTTATTGGAATTGATACGGATAAGAAAAAATGTATAGAGATTAGTAATGGTCATGTACCAATTTATGAACCAGATTTAGAAAAAATATTGAAAATTGGTCTAAAAAAATCATTGAAAATTAGTAATGATTTTTCAACTATAAAGAATTCAGATATGATTTTTGTTACTGTAGGAACACCACAGAAAATTAATGGAGAAATTGAGCTATCAATGATTAAAAAAGCAGTTAAATCCATAGGTCAAGTAATAAGAAAAACAAAGAAAAATCCAATTATTTTTATTAAAAGTACAGTTATTCCAGGTACAACAAAAAAAATTATCTTACCAATCTTAGAAAAAGAATCAGGTAAGAAAGCCGAGAAAGATTTTGGAGTCATTTCAAAC
>MDSV01177903.1_pt1 | contig 19158 bp, 15 predicted proteins | sample 810851 | NCBI WGS metagenome assembly MDSV01 (sample SAMN05326640, study PRJNA326480) | marine metagenome | isolation source: seawater | place: Atlantic Ocean: North East | collected 2012 | reverse complement strand
CGAATCAAAGAAAGGCGCGCAGGTGTTTTCCCAAATTGAATACTGTAACGTGAGGGTGCACAAACTGGAGCTGCAGCATATGCATGAGAGAATCTCATTCCTCGGGACGCAAGGGATTCTAAGTAAGGCGTTTCATGGTAATCGCTTTTAGACAATGGTTCATCAGCCATCATCTGCACGGAAGTTCCGTTCCATCCCTGATCATCTGAAAGAATGAGAATAAAATTGGGCGCAGAAGTGTCCGATATCTCACTCACTTGCAAAACGGTGTTTGAACATGAAAATACACAGACACAAAAAGCGACCATAGAAGCACCTAATACAGATGCTGTTTTTACTCTTTTCATTCCTTGCTCTTGTATTTTTTACCTGATTCATCGAACAAATCACCATACGTGATGTTCTTTGCTTTGGGCAACTGTTTTGCATTTTCAAATTGTCGTCCCAGACCATCAGGCTTGACATTGGCTTGAGCAATCCGAAGATCAAGTGCGATTGACAAGGAGTCTTTAATTTCAGCGTAAGCAGAGTCTGAAACCAAGTTGATCAGCTCCTCACGGTCATAGAAATGGTCGTAAAGTTCATACCCCAACTCTCCTTCCTTGCCCCATTTGGTCATTCGATATCTTTTGGTCTTCATAGAATACCCATTTCTCCATCTTGTCAATGCACTTCCTCGCACATATTCTTCTTCATTGTGCATCACTGGAACCAAACTTTTTCCAACCACATGCGAGGGCACGACAATATCTGTAAGATCCATCAGGGTGGGATAAATATCTATCAACTCAACTGGCGACATGGTTCGCGCACTTTGGTCATGATCACCAGGCACCGAGACAATCAAGGGGATTCTCGTGGCATTTTCAAAAAGCGTTTGCTTCTGCCAATGCCCATGTTCCCCCATATGATAACCATGATCTGAAGTAAACACGACAATGGTGTTCTGATCCAGTCCGGTTTCTTCGAGTTTGTCCAAAACCCTTCCAACTTGTGCATCCACAAATGAAATGGTGGCATAATATGCTTCCTTAATCTCTTGCGCCAAGGTATCTGGCAAGTTTATTTGGTTCTTTTTTGCACGAATTGATTTGGCTGCTGGCAAAGGTAATGTTGTCAAATATGACTCTGAACTTTGGGGAATATTTATAGAATCTCTGTGGTACAAATCAAAATACTGTTGAGGCGCGACAAATGGCGTATGGGGTCTGAAAAAACCCAAAGCCAAAAAGAAATTGTCACCCGATTCCGAAAAGCCTTCCAATTGCTCAATCGCTTCCGAAGCTGCAATCCCATCGGTTTGTTCAGTATCCTGCCCTTCAGAAGAAAGCCAGCTTAGGGTACCGCCGTATCTTCTGGGAGACAACGTGTTTATTTTATATTCCTCTTTTTTATCTCTTCCATAGGGGTTGATGGTTTGATCCCAAGAATAAATATCATCCATACCAGATGTCCCAATGGTACTTGGATTGTCATAATGAAATATTTTACCAATACGCACAGACTGGTACCCCTGTTGTCTAAACCTTTGCCCTAAGGTAATGGCATCTGGAACAGTACTTCGAATGAACACATTGTTTTGTGTCATTTTTGTTTGATCGGTATACATTCCGGTCATAAAAGAAGCCCTCGAAGGACCACACAATGGATATTGATTGTGGGCATTTTCGAACAACATGCCACGTTCCGCCAACTTGTCAATGTTGGGTGTTTGCACCATAGCGTTGCCATATGAACCCAGATCACAATTCAAGTCGTCGGCAATGATAAACAAGACATTCAGCTTTTCATTTTCTTTCTGAATCACTGTGTTAAATTCATTACAAGCACACAGGAAAGAACACGAAAGTAAAATATAATACAATTTGAGATTATTCATCTGCTCACCTTTGGTATCAAAAATATAGTACCGTGGAGATACCCTATCAACTTTTATTTAATGTGAGACTGAAACGGTATGCGTTTGCCAATGTCCATTTATATAAAGTTCTAAAATATAGAGGTTGTTGGGGAGAGAAGTCAGGTCTAGAATCACGTCTCTCATTTGATTATTCTGAGAAAAAAGAACTTTCCCTGAAACATCTCGAAGCAACACGCTTGTGAACTCTGAATCCGCAGAAATCGAAAGTAAATCTGAACATGGATTGGGGAACACATTCACATTCACATCCAAAGAAGCCACACGGGAAACATCTTCTTCACCCAGACACACGCAATCTTCTCCGATGGCACCATTGATCGTTGTGGAATCTCCATCATCGCATACATCACCAACAGAGAAGCATGTCTGATTATCTTCTGTGGCATCTGGATTGTAGTTACATGCATTCTCATCCGTACATCCAAGAACAAGGGGAATGCTTCCACAGACGCCCTCATCGTTGAGAGTGAAAACAGTATATTCTACATTGCAGTCGGAAAATTGAAATTTCACCGCACGAGCAAAAGCAACTTCTGAGACAGTTTTGGTGTTGACACCTATTTCTAAGGGTTCGCCAGGAGCAAAATACCAATTCCCATTTGCGACTGTTTTTGCGACTCGAAAATTAGCCCCTGCTTCTGGAAGAGATGTCACGATAATTTGAAAGGATTGCGCTTCCCCCATATTTCCATCACTCAATGAAGCTGCTGTTAAAACATGTGGCCAGTTTTCATTGGTTCCCTGAACAAATTCTTCACATTGACAAAATTCAGCTGCTTGTCCAACCATCTGATGACCTTCGAAGGTCTCCAATGCACTTGCTGAGTCTTCTTGAGAGTGCTGCCAATGACCGTCCAATTGAGCCTGAACAGAACTTTGAGAAACAACAAATAAAAACAACACGCTGAAGGTGTATGTATGTATAGTCTTTAAAAACATTTGCTTTGGATTTATTATGGAGTAATTTTAAACGCTATAGATAAACAAGGTAGCTATATTATTGTAACTAATACCATAAGCACTAAATTAATACTCATCAATCGCAGTACGCACAAGTGAAATAAATCAGCCGTTTTAGATACCAGATGACCAAACTAATAAAAATTCAGAGATTACCAGCCTATATCTGCCTGTTTTTACTGACCATAATAAGTAGTGATATTTTCGCAACTACTTATTACGTAAGTAGCTCAGTCGGCTCAGATACAAACAATGGTCTCAATGAATGGTCCCCTTACAAATCCATAGATAAGATCAATTCCATGAGTTTCGCACAAGGTGATTCTATTCTTTTCAAATCTGGAGATTATTGGGAGGGAATGTTCTGGATAAAAGGATCTGGAACCGTTGAGCTTCCAATCGTTGTAGACAGGTATGGAGGTCTCGAACAACCTGTCATCAATGGTTATGGCTTTCAATCCTGCCTTTTGGTTTACAACGACGAACATATTCAAATCAACAATTTAGAGCTATTTAACGAGGCCTCACATTTGGATTTAAATGGAAACATAAAGAGGTTAGAAGGTTTTAATGGATTGTCTAATTTATGGGGGTCAGGTCAAAATGTAAGGTTTGGCGTTAAAATTGTCGCCGATTCTCAATCGCTTCAAAATTTTAAATTGAGCAACCTATATATTCACAATATTTACCCAACACCCACAAATGAAGCGAATATTTACAAAGGATATGGGATTAAACTTGAAACATTATCAACCACTCCAAATAACATAGAATCTGGATCGTGTAGTCTTTTTAATTCGATACCAAACGACAACTGGCCTAGAGCTTTAACCATCACAACTCCCGACTCTTTAGACAGTGGCAGCGAGCAAATAATACAAATAAATGTAACATCACTCCCCATTGAGGGTGCAAGCTATAGAATAGTTAAGACAATGGCTAATGGAAATTGGTACAATGGTCCCGAGGTTTCATTTTCAACTGGTCTGAATCTCATTTCTGTATCCCCAGTCACATTCCACAGGACGGTAAGACTCCAAGTTTCAACGAATGAACTGGGGTTTGATTCTTTGATTTTAAATGGAGACCAATATTTTTGTGACGAAGACGAGGGATCTGGAGAAGTACGACTCATCTCAAATGTCACCATTGAAGATTGCGAAATACAGGAAACAGGCCATTATGGAATATGGATTAAATCACTAGGCTTAAACGGTATTGACACCTATAAAAACAGCAATATAACAGTCCGGAATTGTCTTTTTTTCCATACTGGAGGTTCAGGGTTTGTCCCTAATAAAAGTGAAGACATACTTGTTGAAGGTTGTAGCTTCAACCACACTGGATCTAGCTTAGACGAACGTATGTGGAAAAGAGGAAGTGGAATGTGGGTGTTCGATTGTAAAGATGTCATATCTCAACACAATCATTTCATGAATGCGCATGGTCCGCAAGATTCATATGGTTGTCACATTGATTATGGCAATGAAAATGTTGTTTATCAGTACAATTTCAGTTACAACAATGAGGGAGGGTTTGCAGAAATTTTAGGTGACAATATAAATTGTGGGTACCGCTACAACATAAGCGTCAATGACGGCTACAGAGAAGATCCAAACAATGAACCCTGGAATAAAAAAGGCAAAATATTCTGGGTCTCTAATTATTGTGGGAGCAATACCATTAGATGTCCTAGTTCAGGAACTTTTATATACAATAATACTGTTTTTGTGAATGATACGTTGAATCCCGAAATTTACTTTTGGCCAAACATTGGGGATGTTCACGTCTTCAATAATCTTATTTATGCAGCACCTGAGGGTGACATCATTCCAACTTTAATTCAGAATACGTCAAATATTCTTGAGATTAGTCACAATCTATTTTTCGATGCTGATAGAATGGATTTAGACACTGATTTAACAAACAATGCACTATTTGAAAATCCTCTTCTGTTAAACGCCAATCAACAAGGAGGCGAAGATCCTATGTTCTATAAAACATTTGCCAGCAGCATTGCGATTGGCAATGGAAAGTTAATCAATGGAAGTAATGAGACGATTGATTATTTACACAACAATGGAGGTCAAGATTATTTTGGCAATCCGCTTTCACAGTCTGAACCTCCAAGCATTGGCGCATTCAATGGTCATGCCATGATTTTAGGCTGCACGTATTCCAATGCAACCAATTACAATGTCAACGCAAACGATGATGATGGTTCGTGCGTCTTTATCCTGAATGGTGATTGTCCCGGTGACCTTAACAACGATGGAACTGTAAGCATCAATGATTTACTCGAATTGTTAAGCGTCTTTGGAACAGTCTGTGATTAACAATACAAGATAAAAAAGCGTAATCCAACGTCTATTGTGACCTAAAAGTGGATACAATAAGTACCTCCCCTCTTTTTTTAATCTCTTTTTTGATTAAAGTCATACAGGATGCTGACATACGCAAGCCTTCCTACTGAGGGACCTCCATATGTTTCAATATGTATATTAGAAAGCAGGTTCGATCCGCCGACCTTGAAGGTGGTATTAATTTGATCAACATAAAAGTTGAGTTGTGCATCAACAAGATCGTATTGAGGAATCGCCCCTGTAAATTGCGGGGAGCCCTCAAAGACAAATGGCTGTACCCAACGGTAATTGACGCCGAAGCCCCAGCTGTTTTTATTGCCAGCATCAAGACCACGGGCAGTGATGCCTAGATTAAACTTATGTTCTGGTGTATTAAAAGCAGGTATGATGGGGTCATCCTCATTTGTTTTCACCAATTTATTCCAACTGTAGTTACCAGTAAATGAAAAATTTTCATCTAAATAATATTGTAGACCCATTGAAGCACCTTGCGTTTTTACCTCATTAATAGAATTCGCTGCATAACGATAAACATCAATACCCTGTACCGCTGTTGATTGGGGAGCAAATGCAATATCAAGCCCTATATTATATCCAATAAAATCAGTGTAGGTACTGAAATAGCAACCAGCATCTATATATAGCTTATCTCCTATTGTCGTTCGATAGCCTGCTTCAAGTGTTCGAACCTGCTCAGGTCTTATTGGCGCGATATCGAAATATTCTAAATACGCCGGGTCCATGCTTATAGAGCCTTGAGGAATTATTTGCGCTCTGTAATCAATAAAACTTTGGATGGTCACTAAATCTTGAACGCCATTTAAATTACCTACCAATGTTGCGGGCCCCACGTCAAGGAAAAGGTATTGATCGGCAAGCGTAGGATTCCTGAGGGCTGAACTATAAGAAATTCGAGCAAAATCCTTGGTGTTGGGTGACCAAACCAATGATATTGCGGGAGATACCATAAGAGGAAAGTTCTCGTTTTTATCCACTCTTACTGTTCCAGTAACAATCATATTGTCTTCTAAAAAACGTTTTTTCACCCCCAAATAGGCACCCGCTTCTGCATTTGAAATCACGACTCCAGAGGTGTCACTAAAAATAGTGCCTTCGCTGACAGGTGTGTATTGCCTGAAATTTCCGCCCACTCTTATTTCTTCAAGAAACCACGGCTCAAATTTGTATTCTCCATGGACATGTAACAAAGACGATAAATCGTGGAATCTGGTCCCGCCCTCACCTTCGTTGTTTTTGCTCGTAATTAATCGATTAAACAGCGTATTAAAATCATCTGAACCAGGGACGAGATGACCGACAGGATCAATGGCTACGGCAGACAAATTCGCATATCCTTCGTTTGTCCACTGTTCCACTTGACTGTGCCAATAGGTGAGATTGCCCTGGTTTTCATCAAACCACTGATCTTCTGCACCTTCAGGAATACCTGCAAGGGGTAACAAATAGAGAAATGTGCCGTCAGCTGTGAAGACACTGTCAAAACCCAGAAACTCTAATTCAGGATAGGTGTCTGAGATTGATGGTGCGATAGAATCCACCCAGTATTCTTCATAGACTCTCGCCCAATTGTTGTGGTTCCTTGTTGAATCTTGCAGCTTTAAAGCAGTCGCATAGGGATCATATGAATCTCCCGCATCTTCATTTGTCCTGTAAGCCCTTATGAACCATTTGTTTTTCTTTCTTAACTCTAAGCGATGTTGGTAGAATTCAATATTTTTTAAGCTAAATCTATTGTCACCTTGGTAAACCGTTGTCCCTTTGCCCATGTTAAATCCGTAAATCAACTCTGGACTCTCATACGTTTTCTCAGGTTGCAAACGCCAATGACCGCTCACACTCACCTTCGTATTGTTTGTATTGTAATCTACCAAATCCACCTCTTTATATCCAGTACGGTAAATGGTGCCTAAACCTCTGTAGGCATTGCCGGGAGGAGGATTATAGTCAAAGCGAGGCTGGAATTCGTCTCCATAGATGTTCACCGCATCATAGCGCCCGGGATTTGAGGCTGAAACTGATGACCCATCAATGGGGTCGTAGTTCGTAGCCTGCCAGTCATAGGCTTCGAATCTGAAAAAATTAATCTTGTAAGCAAAAAAGGGATCTCCCTCATCATTTTCTATCACGTCAGCCCATCGAAAACCGGTTTCAAAAAGGGGACGCTCTCCTTTTTTTGTAGTTTCCCCTAGCTTGGTAGAGACGCTTAACCCAGGAAATACAAAGGGGTCCTTTGTTTCCATATTGATAACACCGTTAAAAGCTCCAGGGCCAAAAAATGCTGAACTCGCGCCCGCTATGATTTCTACTGATTTAACGTCGAGATCTGGTGCCCCTAGAAAATTTCCCAATGAGAAATTAAGTCCAGGACTTTGGTTATCTACACCATCAATCAGTTGCAATGAACGCACCGGAGAAGTGGAGTTAAAACCACGCGTATTGATAATTTTAAAACCGAGAGAAGCAGAGGTGATATCAACACCCTTCAAATTTCCCAACCCCTCATAAAAGTTTCCTGAAGGTGCCTCTTTAATTGCGATTAAGTCCATCGTCTCAACGGTGAGTGGCGCTTGTTTCTGCTTTTCCGAAATCCTCGAGCCTACGACTTCTGCGGCCCCGATTAATATTTGATCTGGAATGAGCTTGACTTCTAACTTCTCCTGTGTCGAATTTACCGTGATTGATTTTATTCCATATCCGATAAAAGAGACCTGAAGAACGACTGGCAACCCTGCAACTTCGAGTCGAAAAAGCCCATCAAAATCAGTCGTAACACCTTGCCCAGTTTCAGGAACTACCACGCTCGCAGAAAACATGGGCTCGCCAGTGTCACCATCAATCACATGGCCACGCACAACGGATTGAGCGGACGCACTCAAGCTGACCATTGAACAAAATAAAATTAAAATGACGTGTACCTTACTCATATCTATGTTTTCGAACGTGAAAGATGATAAATATTATGCGGAATTCGACGAAATCAATGCTTAATTATGCAGACTTTATTCGTTGTATCAAAGACAACAATGTCTCCATTGCGAAGTTTTCTCCGCTTTCTTAATTCAATTTCATCGTTTACAGACACCATCCCCTCTGTCACAAACATCTTTGCTTCTCCACCTGACATGGCAAGTCCTGTCGCTTTCAGAAGCTGAGCAAGATCAATGTATTCTGTTTTAAGGAGGAAGTCCTGGCTTTCCATATAAAATCAAGTATGTTGTTAAATAACTGGGAAACGTGAAGGGTCTGTTTCATTCATATATGAATAAGCAGACTCAACGATATCGTCAACTGAGGGTTTTGAGAAGTAATCACCGTCTGAAGTATACGCAGGAAGATGAGGTTTGGCTGTGAGCGTTCTCGGCTGACTGTCAAGATGCGTCCACGCGCCTTGTCTGTTGAGTACATCATCAAGAAGATAAGCAGTCGCTCCGCCAGGAACATCCTCATCGACGATGAGAAGGCGATTCGTTCGCGACACAGATTCGGCAGTGATACCATGGATATCAAATGGCAGGAGTGTTTGAGCATCAACGAGCTCTACCTCAATGCCCAGTTCTGAGAGTCGGTCAGCAGCATTTGTGCAGAGATTAAATGTTGATCCGTAGCTCAAAATTGTCAGGTCTGATCCCGAACGTGTGATTTCTGGTTTTCCAAGCGGCACAGTAAATGCACCGCAATTTGAGGGCATGAATTCTTTTTTGCGGTATCCGTTAAGACACTCGATCACCACTGCAGGCTCTTCAGCACGCAACAGGGTATTGTACATCCCCGCTGCTTGAACCATATTTCTCGGCACGCATATATGCATTCCTCTTAAGCTAGAGATGATTGCGCCCATTGGAGATCCGCTATGCCAAATACCTTCAAGTCTGTGACCTCTGGTCCGAACGATGAGCGGTGCTTTTTGACCTCCTGCTGTGCGATAACGAACAGTGGCAAGATCGTCACGAAGAATTTGCAACGCATAGTATAAGTAATCCAGATACTGAATCTCAGCGATAGGTCGCAATCCTCTCAGCGCCATGCCTATGCCGGAACCGATGATGGTACACTCGCGAATTCCTGTATCTGAAACGCGCACCTCCCCAAATTGTTCTTGCATGCCTTCCATGACTTGATTCACCCCTCCGATTCCGCCCACGTCTTCCCCAAACGTCAGCACGTTTGGATACTGTGAGAAAATCTCTTGAAAGTTTTTTTGTAGCACAAGACGACCGTCCACCTGTTCATCGGAAAAAACAGCTGGAATTTCGGGGACATTTAATGCGCTGTCTGAATCATCCGAATAAAGATGGTTGTTGTATTTCTCTTTTGAAATAGATCTTGCCGCAGCAAGCCAATTGCTAAGGGCGGTTCTCCCTGTAGAATTTGATCCTGCAGAATCAATCAATGCACGGCGAACTTCCGAGAAAATTTCTGCCCTTCCTGGCTCCAATGCCTTTTCAAGCTTGGATGCGCTCTCGGAATTGTCACCTTCTAATCCCCGCATCAATGCCACGACTGAATTCACATTTCCATCTATGTCAAGTCTGTATTGCCTCCACGCTTCTTTTTGATGTGAACGCACTTCCTTTTTTGCTTCTTTTCTGATTTCAACAAGTTCATCTTTTGTGGCAGCACCCTCTAAAATGAGAAATTTCTCCATCTGCGAAATACAATCATATTCGGCAGCCCACTCAAGTCTTTCCTTAGTCTTATAACGCTCATGTGAACCCGAAGTGGAGTGACCCTGAGGTTGTGTTAATTCTTCTACATGAACCAAAACTGGGAGATGGTTCTCCCGACAAACCCGCTCCGCCTCTTCATAAGTCGCTACAAGTGCAGGGTAATCCCATCCATTGACTCTAAAAATAGTAAGCCCATTCGTGCCCTCTGATTTTTGAAAACCGCCCAAAGCAATTGAAATACTTTCCTTCGTGGTTTGGTATTGCTTCGGAACAGAAATGCCATACCCATCATCCCAAACCGACATCAACATTGGCACCTCCAACACACAAGCCGCATTTATTGTCTCCCAGAATGCGCCCTGTGAAGTACTTGCATCGCCAATGGTGCCGATCGCAATTTCGTTTCCTTCACGAGTAAACTTTTTAGATAATTTGGCCAAATCAGGCAGTGTTTTATAGATCTTGCTGGCTTGAGCCAGTCCGAGCAAACGTGGCATCTGACCACCTGTAGGGCTTATGTCTGACGAACTATTTACATCTGCCATTTGATCCAACCAGTCTCCCTCATCGTTTAAGATCCGCGTTGCAAAGTGCCCCCCCATTTGGCGTCCCGCTGAGAAGGGCTCATGCTTGACATCTGCATGGCCGTATAGGGCCGCAAAATATTGCTGAACATTGAGGAGTCCTCTGGACATCATAAACGTTTGATCTCTGTAGTAACCACTCCTCCAATCTCCTGGTCTGACAACCTTTGCAAGCGCAATCTGACACATTTCCTTGCCATCCCCGAAAATGCCAAATTTGGCTTTGCCTGTGAGCACTTCCTTCCTGCCTAACAAAGACACCTCACGACTCACGCACGCCAATTGAAAATCCGCCAACAACATTTTACGGAAATCAACTTCTATTTCGGGTGCATTTTTCTTGTCTGACATCAGCGCGAAGATACGAATTCAAAGACCGAATCAGACGCGCTTAGCGAACGCAAAAGCGATCTTTGCGCCGAGTCTCGCATTATTCTCAACGAGCGCCACATTTGCTGCCAAACTGTCTCCTCCGGTCGCTTCAGACACATGCGAAAGAATGAAAGGAGTGATTTCCTTACCCGCAACACCTGCTTTTTTTGCGCGAATCAAAGCATTTTCAATGGCCGCATTAATCGCCTTAGGGTCCGCCTCAAACGCTTCGGGTATTGGGTTGGCTATCAGGATTGATCCGCCGATGCCCAAATCCCATTTTGACTTCATAATGTTAACAAGATCGTCTACTGTGTCCGCTTTTGCGACCAACTTAAGGCCACTCTTCCTTGTATAAAAAGCAGGTAACTCGTCTGTCTTGTATCCCACCACAGGCACGCCTTTGGTTTCTAAAATCTCAAGCGTTTTCGGCAAATCTAATATCGCCTTGACGCCAGCACTGACGACGGCCACATCACGAATTGCAAGTTCCTCAAGATCCGAACTGACATCCATGGATGTTTCCGCCCCTCTGTGAGCTCCACCTATCCCTCCTGTCACAAACACTTTAATGCCAGCTGCATGCGCAATGACCAAGGTTCCACTTACAGTCGTTGCCCCCAACGCTTTGGATGCAATTGCAATCGGTATATCTCGTCGACTTACTTTCAGCACGTCCTTCTCCTTTGCAATCCGTTCCAACAAGGCATCATCAATTCCTACGCATACTTTGCCCCCTGCGATTGCAATGATGGCTGGAACACATCCTGCATCCCTAATGATGCTGCCAAGTCGCTTTGCGGTATTGACATTTTCAGGATAGGGCATTCCATGCGCAATAATTGTCGACTCTAGGGCGACAACAGGCACACCGCAACGCATGGCCTCACGGACCTCTTCGCTATATGCAATCAGCGCTTTCACAACTACTTAACCAGCGGTGGAGGGAGTGGCGCAAAGGGACCCTTGGAGAGTCCCGTATCAGGATTTGCATCTTCTATGGCTGCCATAATTTGGTCTTTTAAGGTGTCCAAATTCTTGTGTGCGATTGCACTGAAAAACAAGGGATTCAAATTCGGTGCTTCTTTCATGAGCAGAGACCTCATTTCTTCCTCCAATTCTTCATCCAGTAGATCCGATTTTGAAATCGCTAAAATCCGCTGTTTGTCAAGCATTTGAGGATTGTACTTTTCTAACTCTCCAAGCAATGTCCGATACGCAGCAACAATATCATCCGCATCGGCAGGCACCAAAAAGAGCAGTACAGGATTGCGTTCTATGTGTCTTAAAAACCTTACTCCCAAACCTTTACCATCCGCTGCGCCTTCAATAATCCCTGGGATATCGGCCATCACAAAGGATCGATCATCTCTGTAGGCTACAATCCCCAAATTTGGTCTTAACGTCGTAAATGGATAATCTGCAATCTCAGGTTTGGCAGCACTTACAACAGACAGCAATGTCGATTTTCCGGCATTTGGGAAACCTACCAAGCCTACATCTCCGAGCAACTTCAACTCTAAAACTTTCCACTCTTCCAAACCATCTTGACCTGGTTGCGCATATTCAGGGCTTTGGTTTGTTGACGATTTAAAGTGGTCATTTCCTCTTCCACCTAACCCACCTCTCGTCACCACCACGGTTTGGCCTTCTTCTGTGATCTCACACACAACCTTATCAGATTCAACGTCACGAATAATAGTGCCTAGAGGAACATCGATGATTTTATCTTCACCCTCAGCGCCGTGCCTGTGGTTTCGGCTTCCGCTTTCACCGTGACCGGCAATGATATGTTTTTGATACTTCAAGTGGAGAAGCGTCCATTTGTTGGAACTTCCTCTCACAATTACGTGGCCACCTCTCCCACCATCACCACCATCAGGTCCTCCTTTCGATGTGGTTCTGTTACGCATCATATGCAACGATCCAGCCCCTCCTTTTCCAGAACGGCAACAGATTTTTACATAGTCCACAAAATTTTGAATCGCCATGATTATCCGATAGCCTGAACCAAACGACGCGTAATTTCCTCCACAGACCCGAGTCCATTAATGGTCTTAAATTTTCCGCGTGCCTTGTAAAAATCAGCGACAGGCGCAGTTTCTGCATGATACACATTGATACGATTCTGGATCACAGTCTCGTCGGCATCATCTGCCCGTCCACTTGTCACTGCCCTCGCCAAAAGTCGCTTTTTAAGTTCACCCTCCTCAACTTCTAAAGAAAGCATGGTCTCAATGGATTCTCCCCTCGACGTCAGAAACGCATCAAGCGCCTCAGCTTGAGCTGTCGTTCTTGGAAACCCATCAAAAATAAACCCTTCTGCTTCAGCATGTTTCTCTACTTCTGCTTTAAGCATAGAGATTGTCACCTCATCAGGGACCAATTGACCTTGATCCATATATGATTGAGCCAGGTTCCCCAACGCCGTTCCAGATTTAATGTTATATCTAAAAACATCCCCCGTGCTCAGGTGAACCAGGTGATAATGGTTCACTAAAAATTCACTTTGAGTTCCTTTCCCTGCACCTGGAGGACCAAATAAAACGAGGTTTCTCATAATTTTAATTTATTGGACAAAGGTAGCTTACAGACATACTACTACGGTGACTTAAAATAACTAACTTCGCCACATCAAAATTCCTTTAATAAGACTTAAAAAATGAAATACGACGTTATCGTTTTAGGGAGTGGCCCTGGTGGCTACGTGACAGCAATTCGCGCATCTCAACTGGGGCTCAAGACTGCCATTATAGAGAGAGAGGAACTTGGAGGCATTTGTCTTAACTGGGGATGTATCCCTACGAAGGCGCTTCTTAAAAGTGCAAACGTCTTTGAATATATCCAACATGCAGAATCTTATGGTATCAAGGTTTCCTCGTCTGAAGCTGATTTCGGGGCCATGGTAGGTCGCAGTAGAGATGTGGCAGACGGAATGTCCAAGGGTGTCACTTTTCTTCTGAAGAAGAATAAGGTAGACGTCATCATGGGATCTGGAAAAGTACTTACTGGAAAGCGTATCGAAGTCAAGGCACATGATGGTGGAACGCAAGTCATTGAGGCAAGCAACATCATCATCGCTACGGGTGCACGGTCACGTGAATTGCCAAATCTCAAACAAGATGGAAAGAAAATCATCGGTTACCGTGAAGCATTAACGCTTAAGACGCAACCCAAGAAGATGGTGGTTGTAGGGTCAGGAGCGATAGGCGTAGAGTTCGCATACTTCTACAACGCGATTGGCACTGATGTGACCGTTGTTGAGTATATGGACAGTATCGTCCCTGTAGAAGACAAAGAAATCGGAAAGCAACTTGGCCGTTCCTTAAAGAAACAGGGAATCAGCATCAAAACTTCATCGGAAGTCACTTCCGTTGACACATCTGGTTCAGGATGTAAAGTGACTGTTAAAACAAAAAAAGGCGAAGAAGTGATCGCATGTGACATTGTACTGAGTGCCGTAGGCGTGATTGCAAACATTGAAAACATCGGACTTGAAGATGTCGGTATTGTGACTGACAACGGGAAGGTTATCGTGGACGAATACTACGGAACAAACATCCCAGGGTACTTCGCAATTGGCGATTGTGTGCCTGGCCAATCACTCGCACATGTGGCTTCTGCCGAAGGCATTATTTGCGTAGAAAAGATTTCGGGTGCGAACCCAGAAGCACTCGATTACGGCAACATCCCGGGGTGTACTTACTGCTCACCTGAAGTTGCAAGCGTAGGCATGACTGAAGAGGCTGCAAAAGAAGCTGGATATGACATTAAAGTGGGGAAATTTCCGTTTTCTGCATCTGGAAAAGCAAGCGCATCAGGACACAAAGACGGATTTGTGAAACTCATTTTTGACGCCAAATATGGTGAACTTCTTGGCGGTCATATGATTGGCGCCAATGTTACAGAAATGGTGGCCGAGCTGGTGGCTGTTCGCAAACTGGAAACAACGGGTCACGAACTCATCAAAACAGTCCACCCCCATCCTACCCTATCTGAGGCAATTATGGAAGCTGCAGCAGCAGCTTATGATGAGGTTATACACTTATAAAAATAATTTCCACTGTATTTGATATAGTCCTACATTTAAGATCATGACACTTTTTAATAAATTCTCTCTGACTTCTTTAATGTTCTTTGGCGCACTTTCTTTGAACACATTTGCCCAAACCACGGAGGAAATAGCTTCATATACCTCAAGCGAGATTTCAGACATCGCTGGATATTTCGGCATATCATCGAATGTATACACTGCCGAATATGGCGTTGATGCCTATCGGGTGACATATGAGATGCCTTATTTGGACAGCATCATTTTAGTCAGCGGCGCCTTATTTGTGCCACAAGGCGTAGACGATGCATGTTCCTTGCCCGTGCTTACTTACATGCATGGCACCATCTTTCAGCGTACTTCTGCGCCATCATTCCTCTCCAGTGAGGGACAATTTGGATTTTTAATGTCGAGCCCTGGATTCATCGTTCTTATGCCCGATTATGTTGGCTTAGGAACTTCTGAGTTGATGCACCCGTATGTGCACGCACAAAGTGAAGCCGAATCAGGCATCTACCTTATTCAAGCTGCGGAGGCCTTAGGTGAAGAATTGGGATATAGCTTCAATGGAGAGTTCTTTTCTACAGGATATTCTCAGGGAGGACATGCCTCAATGGCCTTATCTCGTGAACTTGAGACCAATTATTCAGATGTATACCCGCTCACTGCATCAGCGCCTCTAAGTGGCCCTTATGACATTTCAGGAACACAGTTTATACAGATTTTTGAAAACACCAGCTATTCTAATCCTGCATATTTGGCATATAACATCATCGGATGGAACAGCTATTACGGAAACCTCTATGAAGATTTAAGTGAGGTGTTTCAAGAGCCCTATGCCACTGGTCTACCTGGGATGTTCAATGGAGAAATGTCAGCAATGGAAATTAATGACTACCTCCCATTCCTGTTAGAAGACCTAATTCAACCAGGTCTGGTTGAAGAAATCACAGGTGATCCCGACCACCCCTTTAACATAGCGGCGCAAAACAATGATGTTTACGAATGGGTCCCTCAGACACCTCTAAAAATGTACTACTGCACGCAAGATGAGCAGGTGTTTTATCAAAATGCACTTGTTGCCGAAGCCTGGATGAATGAAAATGGCGCCGAAAATGTATCTTCTTCAAACGGAGGTCCATTAGACCACGGCGATTGTGCCGGCCCTGCTATACTTGGAGGAATGCTTTGGATGCAAGATTTCGCAGTTGAATGTGAAACAAGTTTTGTGGGTCAAAACGCCCGTAAGCCATGGACCATCGCTCCAAATCCAAGCGTGAATGGCACAACTGTGATTGCAGGATTGCCTACAAGTGTAACATGGGAAATTGTAGACATTACAGGCCGAACCATCCATTCAGGATCTGGTTTACAAGTGGACTTCTCCTCAAACGCTGAAGGCATCTACTTTATAAAGACGGACAATTGGGGCGTGAAAAGGGTTTTAGTTCACCCTTAATAAAGTGATGTGCATACATCCACGTTCAGGGATGATGAGAATGCGCCCCTCTTTTTGATATCTAAGAAGAAGTTTTTGAATCTCACGTGTAGGTCTGTTACAATTCGCTTTTGAATTCGCTCTATCCATAAATGCGATGTCAAATGAAGCCCCATAACTGTGCGTTGATTTTCCTAACGTAGCGTTGCTATTGCTTCTTGTAAGCTTTTTTTGCTGATCATGTGTCCTTGTCATGGAGGTTACTCGAAAGACTGTCCCTTCAGAATCAGTTCCCTCTAAAGCATCTGCATAGTCATTCCCCATCTCCTCCAACAGTGTGCGCACTTCAGGAAGAAGCATTGCTTTACTGTGAGTAAGACGGCCTATGCGATAACCTCTGCCATCATATACATTGACCAATTTGTTTTGATTGAGCCCGTAGTTTAACTCAGCTTCATTTTTGACAAAAAAACTATTGGGCAAAGATCTCGCAGCAGCCTGGTGGCGGGTATATGGGTTTTTAGAAATGTGAAGGGTTTTTTTACAACAACTGCAGGGGTCTAGCGACCCCAACTTTGGTGAAGCCTCTTCTGAAGAAACCACTTTGTCCGATGAAACATCATCCGTTTTGGTTGAATTTGCAACAATGGCAAGTGTTTTATTTGGGATAATATATCCTTTGACACTTTGAAGTGGCTCAGGATGTGACAATGACTTGGGTTTAGAAGACACTTCATCATTGTCCCCTACTAGGGCCACCATTCCACTTGAACAACACACAAACACAACCAAAATCACACCGACCCTGTTCCACTTAAATTTACGATTTATATTTATAGTCATGTGAAACAAAGTTCAACACAAGAACTTGATGGATTCGACTCAAATGATATAATTGCTCACGCAACACTGTTGAAACGACAACTCATAAAATAGAACAACTAGGCAGGGTAAGTAATACATTTAAAAATAAACAAGGAGCATGTTAGGAATAGGAGCAAAAATTGAACATCCCACCTTCGGTGAAGGTGTCATCTTTGGAAAAGAAGGGGAATACTTCAGGGTCTACTTTAAGGACTTAGGAGAGAAAGAACTTGGTATAGATTATGAAGGTTTTACAATTATTGAGCCTTCAAAGGGAGATCATCCAAAACCTGACTTAAGCGACATCATCGAAGCGGTAGAGGTTGTATTCGATGATAAATTAACTGAATTAACAACCCATTTTGAACCCGAACCTATCCAATTGGGTGAAAAATGGCTCGGTGGGACAATGATTCTAACGCCACAAGATTCAGCATTGCAAACCAAAGAAATTCCAATTGAAACTTTTTTTCATAAAATAGTGATGATGCGAGATCGACTAAGAGTTCTCGAGCAACAGGTGAACGCAGAAGATAAATTAGACAATCAAGATAAAATCAAACTTCAACAGTATATTACCCGAATATATGGCTCGTTAACCACCTTTAATATTCTCTTTAAGTACAAAGAGGAGAGTTTTTCTGGAGAAAAGAAATAAACATGAATTACTTTTTATGGAACTTACTCAGTACTTTAAATAAAAAAGTGTTACCTCAATTTTATTTAAAACAAAATCTAGAAAAACTATCAAATCTAGAAAAGGGCATCGTGGGCTGGAAAATATTTATAACGTATAAATTTTTGGACGCTGCTAAAGAAAAAGGCGCGAAAATTATATCTTAATCTCCGCCTGCATCTGATTGTCTGTTTAGATGTAAACCAAATCGTCAGTCCAGAACAGTCATCAGGGCAACAATAATAACGTTTTCGGGACAATCACAAACAGTCAAAAAGGTGAGATCCTTCCTTTATTTGGGTTGCTTTATTTACTAAATATCGTAATTTAGTGCAATGAAAAATAATTTGATTATTTCTTTTTTTTGTGTCACTATTTTCTCAATTGGACTGATGTCTAGTTCAAACGGTGTCGCAGAAGCGCAAAACCAAGACCGTACAGGCGCCCCAGGTTCTTCTGAGTCTTGCGTGTTATGTCATGCTCCAAGTTCAATCACCGCATCTACGTCTATCTCTGTCTTCAATACGAACGGAGAAGAAATAACCGCGTATATACCAGGCGAGAATTATGAAGTAAACTTTATCGTTTCAGGGAATGGTGCGGCTGGATTTGGGTTTCAAGCCACTTCTATCCTGACCGATGGCTCAAACGCTGGAGAATTCTCCAACCCTGGTGACGCAGTTCAACTAGAGTCAGTAGGTGACAGACATATCGTGGAACATAGCACAACAAATACCACAGGAATATTTACAACGACATGGATTGCCCCTGAAGTAGGAAGTGGAGATGTGGGGTTCTTTATGTCTGGCCTCGCCGCAAACCTTCAAAATCAAAACTGGGGTGATGGTCACCATGAAACCGCGCTTGCGCTTACTGAAAGTAGCATTATTGGCATTGACGACATTGTGATTATGGCGCAACCTGTGGCAACATCAAACGGCATTATTTTAAACCCGAAAGTTGATGGAACGATTGCAATTTTTGACATCAGTGGACGACAAAACTTTATCAGAGAGGTCTTTTCAAATGAGACAATCAATGTCGAGATAAGTCAAATCAGTCGTGGTCTACAGATCATTCATTTTACACCTCAGAATCAGAGCAATGAAACATTCGCTCCTCAAACATGGAAAGTAGTCATCCCATCATAGATAAAACTGCTGAGAAGAAAGTATTTTCTTTATACCAACTGAATAAGAGTATAAAAAATACACTTGAGAGTAAGACGGAACATGCGCGTT
>MDSV01076356.1_pt1 | contig 19159 bp, 15 predicted proteins | sample 810851 | NCBI WGS metagenome assembly MDSV01 (sample SAMN05326640, study PRJNA326480) | marine metagenome | isolation source: seawater | place: Atlantic Ocean: North East | collected 2012 | reverse complement strand
TTATTATTAGTATTATTATTAGTATTATTATTAGTATTATTATTAGTATTATTATTAGTATTATTATTAGTATTATTATTACTATTGTAATATGATTTTTGCGTACATATATTTACATTATCAATAAATTTATAAATTTTTTGATAATTACATTTTGTTATACCAAATTGAAAATATTTAATATTATTTGTGTTATATTTTTTAACTATTATCTTTCTACCAAAAGTAGGATTATATTTTTTAAATTTAATTAATTCATTTTTTATATATCGTTTTGATATTGTTCGTAGAGATTGGATTAATGAAAATTCATAAGTTAAATAATCAGACAATAAATAAGAAAATACTTCTACTATTTTTTTTTTTGGAAATAAAGTATCAATATTATTAATGCTATAATAATCATTAAAATCAATTAGCATTTTAATAATATATTTATGTTTTTGAATAAAAGTTGCATTACTGACAAATGATTTTATGGATTCTTCTCGTATCAAATTTTCATTTTTGTAGGTGAATTTAATTAAATTGAAATCATTTAAATAAAATTGATGAAAAAAATGAGGTATTATAAATTTTGATTCTCTAATTTTAAAATAGAAATTATATAATTCTGTCTTAGTAAATTTAACATTTGTGTAAGGGTTTTTAACGTCATATGGTTGTGCAAAAAAACTAGGAGAATAAGTTAAAGCGGAATTTATAATTTGAATTAAATCAGAAATTCTGAAGGTATATATAGTTTTACAAGAATCAATGTATATGCTAATTATAGAGTTTTTTGAAAAACTACTAATATCATTTAAACATAAATCTAAATTATCGTTGTCAAATTTTTTTGCTATTTTAATTTTAAATTTTCTGATAATACTACAAAAAAAATTATATATTTTTTGTGATTTATTAAAAATAGTAAAATAATATTCTTTTAAATTTGTATTGAAAAAATACGATTCTAATATATTTTTCTTTAAAATATTAAACTTGTGAGATACATAATTTTCAATATAACAATCTTGAGTTCTATCAAATTTTATATTAAATTGTTCTAATAAATAATGGTTATTGTAATTTGTTTTTATTTCGGCATCAGAGTTATGTAAAAATTTAGAAATAATTATGTGAAAACCATTCATAATAATATAATAAATATCATATTTTTATATTATTTAATTTTTATCAGTTATTAAAACCCGGGATTATAATCATAATCATTATCAATATCTATACTATTAATATTCTGTGTGTTATTTTGTATAGAAAGTTTTGATATGGAACAAGGATCATCGTAATTTATATCACCAAATCCGTCTTCTATTATAGAATCACTATTTTGATTGTCCCATTGTTCAGCATTTAATTCTGTAAATTTATCTAGGTCTAATAATACTTGGAATGCGCTAGTTCCAAAATAACCTTCTTGTCCGCACATAACATTTGCTGAAACACCACGCATCACATCTAGTTCCGAATGGCGCGCAGCTTTAAGAAACATTTCTGGTGTTTCTTCAAATGATGCTTTGGCAATAGGTCCAATATCATCGTTATTGATTCCATGTCTAAATATTGAAACCATCTTATCATTACAAGTCATTCTATCACATAAAACAGTTAAATGATGATAATTAATGTATGTACTATCAAATTCAATAACTTCTGATATTTCATCAAATATAGCTTGACGTGCAGCCTCAATTCCAAGAACTTTATATATTTCTTGAATATCATTTGTAATAGTTCTTCTGTTATCAATGTAATCTAAGCTTAATATATCCATTAAATTACTTCCAACTGTATCGAGAACCCATATATCTTTTCTAGAATATTTTCCATCCTCTTCCTTAACATTATCTGTTATTTTTCTAGGAATAACTCTTTCTATATTTTTTACTCCTCGTAATATTAAATTATTAATTAACTGATTTTGAAAATTTTGAATAAGATAAATCTCATTGAATTGGTCTAGTGGCTTAGGCGTTCCAGTATTTTTTTCTTTTATTTTATTTAGAATATTAGTCATTCTGATTCTGAAAATTAATTTTTCATCATTGTAATCACTATATATACATTCGACTTCCTCACCATATACATTATTAATAGCAAAATTAATATCTTCCATTGTTACATTTTTATTAAGCATTTCTTCAACATTTAAATCTATGCGAACAATCCAATTAGATTTTTCTTTTATAATGCTATTATTTTCTCCACATCCGTCCACCATTTTTTCAAATTCTTTAAATTGAGTAATAATATCAATATCTTCATCTATTAAAGAATTATCATCATTTGGGTCGAAACATATTTTAACATTGTTGATTATATTTTTTAAAGTAGTATTTTCTATTTTATTCATAATATTTTGCGCATTATTTTGTTCTTCCTCTTCGTTCGGTAACATAAATACAGTACATGATGGATTTTTAGGATTTACAGATAGGGATAAAATTTCTTCAATACGAGGAACACCTCGTGTAACATTTGATTTACTGGCTACACCAGCAAAGTGAAATGTATTTAAAGTCATCTGTGTTGTCGGTTCTCCAATACTCTGAGCGGCAATTATTCCAACCATTTCACCCGGGGCGATAATAGATCTTTTATATTGATATATAATTTGCTCGATCAATAATTCTAATGCTATACGATTAAATCGTTTAATCATGAGCAATTCCTTTGGATTCACGTAATAATAATACATTACTTTGAATAATTCACTAGGAGTGACATAATATAGTTGATTAATTTTATTAAAACCCTTGTCTATAATATCAAACGCTTCCATTGGGGTAATATCAACTTTTGAATTAATATTAATATTATGCTGTCCTCTAATATTATTAATAATGTGTTGAAATGCAACTGGAATATTAACTGATTTATTGTCTCTCATTCTGAATACATTTTTAATTATTTTATCTCTAGCGTCAATCATTGTAGTTATTAATTCTTTACATTTGCTACTTAATTTATCTTTCTGTTTTTTCATTCTCGTCAATGTTTGTTTTGTATATGCAGTTGAAAATATATCATTACTATTTCCCGAAGGCATCTGGTAATGTGCATATATTTCTTCAATTGTCATTGATACTAGTGGTAATATTTGTGTCTCGACATGAACTGGGTCTATTCCGTCATCTCCATAAACATATTGAATAATTTTATTTTTATTGTTTCTTATTGTCATATCATATTCCACTTTAAGATCTTCAAGACCCTTTACTAAACGACGTTGAATATAACCAGTTTGCGATGTTTTAACAGCAGTATCTATTAGACCAACACGACCACCCATAGCATGGAAGAATAGTTCTTCTGGTGTTAGACCAGAAATAAATGAACTTTCCACAAATCCACGAGCTTCGGGCGAATCATCAAATTTATTAAAATGTGGTAATGTGCGATTATCAAAACCATATGGAATACGTTTACCATCTACATTTTGCTGACCTAGACAAGATATCATTTGAGAAATATTTAATGGACTGCCCTTAGAACCAGCATTTACCATAATAAGAAATCTGTTATTAGCGCTTAAACTATTTCTACCAATTTTTCCAGATTCGGCAGTCAGTTGTTTTAATATATTATTAATCTGTGTTTCTATTTCTTCTTCATTTGTTTTACCTGTTTTGTTTTCAAAAATACCCAAATGTGTTTGATCGATAAGTGAATGAACATCTTTTTTCTTAGATGTAATAATTTGCGCAATAGATTGATTCGTATTGTCATCGGCAATTAAATCACTTATACCAACACTATATGCACTTGTTTTCATATATTCTGTAACAATATTTTGCATATCATCTATGAAATTGGAGCAATTATTATTACCAAAGTCATTACATATTCTTTGCAATAATCCTTTAGAACTATCACCAAATGAGCCCTTATCTAATTGTCCTCGAATGTATTTACCATTTTCGATTTCTAAAACGTAATTAGATGTTTTATAATCATTATCGTCATTAAATTGTCCAGTTTTATGTTTAATAGATAATGGAGGAAATATTTGACTTAATAATTCAAAACTACTTATTTCATCTGTGGTAGGAATATTATCAATGTCTATTTTATTATATAACATTAATAAGTTCATTGCTTCGCGATGAGTGAATTTAATATTTTCTCTTGTTAATCGATATGCACCTAGTAACGAATCTTGAAAAATACCAACAATTGATTTATTATTTGCAGGGCTGACAATTTGCCAATGTACAGCAGCTAAATTTTTAAGTTCTGACGCTGATTCAATATCTTGAGGCATATGCATATTCATCTCATCGCCATCAAAATCAGCATTGTATGGTTTTGTATCTGCAACATTCATTCTGAATGTGTCTCCGGTTGGCATAATTACTGTTTTATGACACATCATAGACATTCTGTGAAGGGTTGGCTGACGATTAAATAGAACTGGATCACCATTCATCATATGGCGATGTACGATATCGCCAATATGTAATTCTATAGAATCGCGATCAACATATCTAAGTGATATATTATCACCATTTTTTCTTTCTAAAATTTTAGCACCAGGGTGAATATCGGGACCATTCTTAACTAATTTTTCTAGGAAAGTTCTATTTAATTTATTTACTTTAGTTGGATATGATAAATTCATTGCTATTTTAATAGGAACACCTAATTCTTGTATAGATAAATTAGGATCCGGTGTAATAACTGAACGAGCTGAAAAGTCAACACGTTTTCCCATTAAATTACCTCGCACACGACCAACCTTACCATTTAGTCTATCTTTTATGGATTTAAGAGGACGTCCAGAACGTTGAGCATGTGCAGCAACACCTGGAATTTTATTATCTACAAGAGTAGATATATAATATTGAAGTAACATAGTCCAATCATTAATAACTGCCGAATTAGCATTTGCTTCTATTTTTTCTTGTAGTGTTTTATTAGTTTTTATAATATTTACAATAATATGACTTAAATCGTCTTCACTTCTTTGTTGTGAATCATGTTTAATGGATGGTCGTACTGCTGGTGGAGGAACTGCTAATACTTGACATATCATCCATTCTGGTCTAGACCATAAGGGACTAAATCCCATAAAAGTAATATCTTCATCAGATATTCTTCTAAATTGTTTTAATACTATTTCCGGAGTCATTACCATTGTCATTTTTTCTTCGTCTGCTATATGTTCCCATTCAGCAACGAGGGTAGCAAGCCCTTCTTTCTTTAATTTAATAGGTTGTAAACATCCACATCCATCATTTGTATGTTCACCACATCTGTTTATTTTACTCGCTATACTAAATACATAATTCCAGCGTTTTTCATTAGGTATCTTCAATAAATACTTATATTGTTCTTTATTTATTAATAGTTTACCACATTTTACACACGTACATCGTAATATTTTAATAATTGAGGTTATATATTGAATATAAAACAAAGGTCTTGCTAATTCAATATGTCCGAAATAACCCGGAGATTTAATATAATCTAAACCATCGGTTGGACAAATATAGCCTGGTTCTAGAACTCCCATTCGAGGATCAAATAATCCGCCTATTTGTGGTTTGTTATTAATGTACGTATCTCTATTTGTAATTTCAGCTACCGAACCATTTCTAATTTCTTCTGGTGATAAAATACTAAATTGAATACCTATTATTTTGGAAGTTTGTTTATGATTAGTATTATTCTTATTATATGACATCCTTCTTATATTACGTAAATAATATTTAGATTGTTTTCCTTCAATTTTTATCTAAAATAAATAAAAATTGAAAAAGTAAATGATATAAAAAATAATCAATACACAATCTAATATGGCACAAGATAAAAGAAAAGAAAAGCATAAATATAACACACGATCTAAAGGAGAAATCAAGAAACAAAATGAATCATCTGACGATGATAGTGATTGGGAAACAGATGAAGATTTTGAAGAACTTGACATGGATAATATTAGAAAAGTAATTGGAGAGATATTTCCATCCAATTATATGGCAGATAGAAATAAAGAGTTTGAAATTATGTCACAAAAAGCTAATAATAATATACTCAATACTAAAGATAAAACTGACAAGAAAAAAGATAAGAAAAAAGATAAGGATAATGATAAGGTTTTAGAGAAAAAGGATAATGATAAGGTTTTAGATAAAACTGACAAGAAAAAAGAGAAGGCTTTAGATAAAACTGACAAGAAAAAGGAGAAGAAAAAGGATAAGAAAAAGGATAAGGATAATGATAAGACTTTAGATAAAACTGACAAGAAAAAAGAGAAGGCTTTAGATAAAACTGACAAGAAAAAGGAGAAGAAAAAAGATAAGGATAATGATAAGAAAAAGGATAATGATAAGAAAAAAGAGAAGACTTTAGATAAAACTGAAAAGAAAAAGGATAAGAAAAAAAATAATACGGAATCAGAAGATAATAAAGACGAGGATAAAATTACAGAGGTAGAAATATTTACTAAAATGCGCAATATGATAAATAAATTAAGTGATAAGGATAAGAACATTAAAGAAATGAAGGATATTATTAATGATTTTGAAGAGCGGGAGAAAAAATATTATAAAAAAGAAAAAAAACAAACCAAAAAACAAAAAAAAAATAAATACGAAGAAGAAAGTGAATATGATGAAAGTGAAGAAGAAAGTGAATATGATGGAAGTGAAGAAGAAAGTGAATATGATGAAAGTGAAGAAGAAAGTAAAGATCATGCACAAAATATCTTAAAATCATTTGGGAAAAATAATGGACTATTTAATATTATATTTCCTATGGGTGATTTAAATTTTAACGAAACAGATTCAGAAGAAGATACTGAATATGAAGAGGAAAGTGAAGAGGAAAGTGAAGAGGAAAGTGAAGAGGAAAGCGAAGAAGAAAGCGAAGAAGAAAGCGAAGAAGAAAGCGAAGAGGGAAATAAAAAAGAAAAAAAATCAAAGAAAGATAGCATTACTGATGAAGAAGCATTCGATAAGATTAAAATATTTATTGAAAGTTTATCCGATAAAGATAAAAATAATAAGGAAATAGAAAATATAGTAAATGTCTTGGAAAACCATGAAATCAAATATAATAAAAAAATTAAAAAAAAGACAAAAAAGGAACGGGATAAAAACACTGAAAAGTTTAAGAAAATTATTAAAGAAAAAAATAATATGAATGATAGTAAATTCTTTAATGATAAATTGAATATTAAGGAACAGCTATTAGTGTTATCAGAACTTGAAGAAATAAAAAAATATACTAATATTGATAAACCTTATCGATTAGCGTTGGTAGAATCAGATATCCCTATTGTATATAAATCTATTGCTTTTAACAAAATGAATACATTAAAGTATATGGACGAAGGTGGTGGAGAATATTATAAAATTAAAAATTGGGTTGATACTTTTATGCAAATTCCATTTGGAGTATATAAAAATATTCCACTACAACTATCAGATGGTGTAGATAAATGTCACGAGTTTATGGAAAATGCAAAAAAAACATTAGATAATGCTGTTTTTGGTTTAGATGATGCTAAATTACAAATAATGCAGATGATAGGTCAGTGGATTTCTAATCCAACTGCAGTAGGTTCTGCTATTGCTATCAAAGGTCCAATGGGAACTGGTAAAACAACCCTTGTAAAAGATGGAATTAGTAAAATATTAGGAAGAGATTTTGCCTTTATAGCTCTTGGTGGTGCAACAGATTCTAGTTTTCTAGAAGGTCATTCGTATACATATGAAGGATCGTCGTGGGGTAAAATTATAGACATTTTAATTCAGTCAAAAAGCATGAATCCAGTTATATATTTTGATGAATTAGATAAATTGAGTAATACACCTAAAGGAGAGGAAATTACTGGGATTCTAACTCATTTAACAGACACAACTCAAAACAGTAAATTCCACGATAAATATTTTTCAGAATTGGAGTTTGATTTGAGTCGTTGTTTATTTATATTCAGTTATAATGACGAATCAAAGGTAAATCCTATTTTAAAAGATCGTATGTATCGCATTCAAACAAAAGGATATGATATAAAAGAAAAAATTAAAATAGCAAGAAATTATTTAATACCTTCTATCAAAAAAGAAGTTAACTTCGGTGAAAATGATATCACAATTAACGATGATGTAATTAAACATATCATTGATAAATATACTGATCGAGAAGAAGGAGTTAGAAATCTTAAGAGATGTATCGAAATTATTCACACAAAACTAAATTTATATCGTTTGATGAAACCCGACAATAACCTATTTGAAAAAGATATGAAACTCAAAATACAATTCCCAATAGACATAACAAATGATATTGTTGATAAATTAATTAAAGTATCAGAAGATACTGGCAGTTGGCGAAATATGTATATGTAAATTATTCTAGTTAAATAATTAAATAAATAATTAGGAAGCTAATAAAATTATAATATTATAATTCAAAATATTATAATTCAAAATATTATAATTTATTCTAAGGTTCTGTTACCACCTCTCTTGTTTAAATAATTAATTTGTTCACTTGTACTACAAACACAACCCTTTGAACTACTATATGAGGAAGGGCAACAATTGGGATTTATTTCGTTTTCACCAAATAATGATAATTTACCCTCTGGTAATGGTAAACCTAGACCTTTAACATTTGTTTCAGTTTTTTTAAATTCATCTTTATCATTATTATTAACATAACTAGTTTTAATTCCATCGCCGATGGAATAATCTAATGCAGAACCAATAATATTTGTTCCTATTTTAAATCCTTCTCTTATACCTCCTGCGCAACTACAAAATGATATTGAACTTATTATTCCACCTACAATTAAACATAATATAATTATTTCTACTCTCATTTTGATTCCAAAAATTTTTATATCCATTATAAAAAATGTATAGATAATATTTATAATCCTAAATATTAAATATTACATATTGTATATGTCTAAAATGTTATTTTAATATTTTTAATTATTAATATCCTCCCAATCATGAAAAACCATATCACCTATTACAATAGTGTGGTCGCTTGTAACTAAACACGATAATTCATTACATTGTTTATTTGTTTCTAATACAACGTTTGTACCACAATAATCTTTTACTTGGACAAATTCTTTAATATTATTATCATAAATTAAGTGGCTACCAGTAACATACACGTCTTCGCTATTTTCACCATTTTCTAATTTATACATATTATGAATTATCTTATTATTCTCATCTAAATTATTTATTTTCATTACCGCTTTTACAACGGCGCCATTTTTTAATATAGATCCCAATTTAATATCTTTGATTAATACTAATTCGCCATTTTTTAATGTTATTTTTGTATTTGGGTCAAAACACGCATTATATGCATCACGAACATCATTAATATAATTACGTAAAATAACTATTAATATTAACAAAATAGCTAAAATTGTCGATATTCCCGCTGCTATTGCTAGAAGCGCCACCGCCGCTCCCCACCCAAAAAAGGGAATTGCCATTGCTACTGCCACCGCCGCCATTATCGTCAACAAACTACCTACTGTTGATCCTATTAATATATTTAAAAAATCTACAAATGCATCTACAATCCCTAATATTGTGTAATAAGGGCCATAAAGTGAGTATAATACAAGAACAAGAGATGCTTTTACTTTTTCAAAAAAATCCTTTACTGAAATAATTATTTTATGTATAGGAATTGAGAAGGATGTTATATATTTATATATATTATCCAAAATGTTTGTATTTAAAACCTGCAATTTTGTAATAGTTTGGAATATATTCATTAAAGACGTGCCGAGACTTTGAAATAAAGAATTAATCGATTCAATAAGTAAATATAAAGGATTAAAAGCGTTATCTACAATTTGTCTTAACATAGTCATTGTACAATTGATAAAATTAGTTTGTGTAAAATCTAATACAGTACTATTTACCGGTTTATTAATTAATCCAGCAAAAGGAATTACACTAGGTTTACATTTATTAGTATCCCAATTCGCTTTAATGGGATCTAAATTGTTGACAATACTAAAGTATATAAAAATTAATAAAAAAAGTACACAAATTACCATTGTTATTAAAAAATCGTTCCCATATATGTTAAAAAATCCAGAAGTATTATATAATTTATTTATTTTTTCTGAAAAAGAATCATTACCCATATATAATATATTTATAATATACTTAATAAATTATATTTCATTCAGTAATGAACCATCATTATCTTCCCAATCGTGAAATAGCATATTACCTATAGGAATTGTATGATCTGATGTTACTAAACATGATAACACCGGACAATCTTTATTTGTAATGGATGCTTCATATTTTTCACTAAGATTTTCAACTTTTACAAAATTTTTAATTGTTTCATCATAAACTAAATGACTACCAGTAACATATATAGGTGCGTTATTTTCACCTCTATCAATTTTATATAACTTATTATTTATAGAACCATCTGTTTTTAAATTATTAATTTTCATTACTGACATTACTCTTGAACCATTTTTTAACTTAGAATTTAATTCTAAATCCTTCATAGCTACTAAATCACCATTATGTAATCGTATTTTTGTTTCCGGATCAAAACATAAACCTATAACATCACCTACAACACTTTGTTCTAGACTTACCATACTGAGTCCAATACCTTCAATAATATGTTTTATTAATATAAACATCCCTCCTATTTTTCCAAATATATCATTCAAATTTATTGTCATTTTCTGAATTTCTATGATAATTTGACTAAAGAGTTGAGATATTTGCTCAAAAATTTTTTTAAGTACACTTTGTAGATTTGTAATTAACGAAAAAGCTCCTAATGTTCCTTCTGAAAATAAATTTCCCATTTGTGTAATTATACTGATATCTAAATGTAAAGGTTGTAATAAATAATCCATATAATCACTTTGCATAGTTTGTATACATTCTGTAAAATTAGTAAATTCGTCGTGACCAAATACTCGAGCAAAGGGCATAATCATAGGATTGCATTTATATTGTGGCCATTTTTTTTTTATGTTTTCATATTCAACGACAAATATAATAACTAAATGAATAATTGCAAATATTAAGAAAATCAATAGTACTCTTGTCCTATCAGATGAGTTCATAATAGATAGTAGTGTTATAATATTTTTACTAATATAAATATAAAATAAACTTATCGTTTAGTTGTTTTCCTCTTAGCCTTTTTCCGCTTAGCCTTTTTCCGCTTATTTGTCTTCCGCTTATTTGTCTTCCGCTTATTTGTCTTCCTCTTATTTGTCTTCCTCTTATTTGTCTTCCTCTTATTTGTCTTCCTCTTATTTTTACCACCGACTTGGAACGCCCTACTAATTGCATCAGCCCTCACCAGCTGCTCCGTAAGAGCACAAGCACGCTGATCGTCGCCTAGTGTACTATTCGCAGCAGTAGGACATTGTACCTTCCCACCACCCGCATCACCACCACTCATATTATTTACTTGCGCAGCATTGACGCCCCCTCGATAGTTACTACACGACATGGCACCACCACCACATCGAGGGGGTATTAAATTATTTTTTAAATCAAGCATTATATAATATGTTTATTTTTTAAAAAAATAATATTCTATAATTTTTAAATGAACAATACAGAAAGTCTACAATTAAAAAAAATGATTAATGAAAATAATGTTAAGGATTATACTAATGATATTAGAGAGAAAAAACATAGTGAATTAATTAGAAATGATGTAACTAAAATGATTGAATTGAAACAAAAATATTCACGATTAATGTCATCAAATCCTAAACAATTTGATAATATTATAACATCACAATGTAGTTTTTTATTTAACAATTATACTGATATTTTCAATAAAGTAAAAAAAAATGAAATAAATTTAGATACTCTATGGAATTTGTTAAATATATTAAAAAAAATCGAAGATGGTAATATAGATCAACATGCAGGTTCTTATGAAGTGGGAAAATTGTTAAAAAAAATATATATTGATTCTTCTATAATGAAAGAAAATAATAAATCCCATAAATCAAAAAAAACAAAAAAACCCCCTAAAAAAAATATATCATGGTCTGAATTTAAAGAATTATAATACTACCTAAATAATTATGTAATTTAATCTATATATATATAATATGCTAATTAAATTTAATGTATTATTACTTTTTAATACAGCATTTGCTTTGCAACAAAATTTACGTAATCAAATATTAATATCTCAAAAAAATAAATGTGGAATGTGTAAAAAAAATTTTTCAAAGTTAATTCCACACGAAATTCATCATTTGAATCATAATGCAAGTGATAATAATAAAAACAACTTGTTAGCATTATGTTGCAATTGTCATGCTGCACATCATAGATATAATATTTCGGTTAAACCTTATTTTACTGATATAAATAATTCTCATCCTTAAAATTTGTAATAATATAAAAATATATTAAAATAATTGAATTAAATAATTATAGTAAACACATTGTATATGTCATATATTTTATTAATAGTAGAATCTCCAGCCAAATGTAAGAAAATAGAGAGTTATTTAGGAAAGGAATACAAATGTATAGCAAGTTATGGCCATATAAGACATCTATCTGGTATAGATTCAATTGATATTAATAACAATTTTACACCAACATTCAATATTTTAGATGAAAAAAAAGAACAAGTATCAAAATTAAGAAAAGCTATTAGTAAGGCAAGGGAAGTGATTCTTGCGTCAGATGATGATAGAGAAGGTGAATCAATCGCGTGGCACATTTGTAAAGTATTTAAATTACCAGTAACTACAACCAAAAGAATAATATTTAATGAAATAACAAAAAGTGCATTACAAAAATCTGTTAATAATCCAACTATTATTAACATAAACACTGTGTATGCTCAACAATCAAGACAAATTCTAGATATTTTAATAGGGTATAAAATATCCCCTATATTATGGAGTAAAATATCAGTAAAATCGGGGTTAAGTGCTGGGAGATGTCAAACACCAGCATTAAGATTAATTTATGATAATCAAAAAGATATAGATAATTCACCGGGAACAAAGGTATATAATAGTATAGGGTATTTTACAAGTAAAAATATTCCTTTTGTATTGAATAAAGATTATGATTCTGAAAATGATGTAGAGAAATTTCTTGAAAAATCAGTTAATCACGAACATATTTACATTTGTGATAACCCAAAAGATACTTTTAAAAAGTCACCAAAACCTTTTACAACAAGCACACTTCAACAAGCATCAAGTAATGAATTAAAATTATCTCCTAAGGCTACGATGAAATCATGTCAAATATTATATGAAGGAGGATATATTACATATATGAGAACAGATAGTACAAGATATAGTGATGAATTTATAATTATCATTAAAGAATATATTAAAAATAAATATTCAGAAAAATATCTCGATGACAATATTAATAATCTAACACAAAATGATATAAAAAATGAATCAAAATCTCAAGAGGCACATGAAGCAATTAGGCCTACAAATATTGAAATAGAAGATATAATAGATTTGGGAAATAACGAAATACGAGTTTATAGTTTAATAAGAAGGAACACTATTGAGAGTTGTATGCCTTCTGCAAAATATAGTCAAATAAAAGCAAATGTAAGCGCTCCAGAAAATTTAAATTATTATTATAATTCCGAGCAAGTAATATTTCCAGGGTGGAAAATAGTAAATGGATATGAAGAAATATCTCCAATATATAGTCTTTTAAGAACTTTGAAACAAAAAAGTATTTTAAACTACAAAAAAATAACATCCAAGGTAACTATAAAAAATCTAAAAACACATTATACAGAGTCTAGATTAGTTAATTTATTAGAAAAAAACGGAATAGGAAGACCATCGACATTTTCATCTATAGTAGACAAAATACAACAACGAAATTATGTTAAAAAAACAAGTATAAAAGGAAAAAAAATTAATTGTATTGATTTTGAATTATTGGACGATGAAATTACTGAAAGTAAAAATGAAAGAGAGTTTGGAAATGAAAATGGTAAATTAGTTATAGAACCATTAGGTATATTAGTAATTGAAATATTAATTAAATATTTTAATGATATATTTGAATATGAATACACAAAAAATATGGAAAATTCGCTCGATGATATAGCCAATGGTAATACAATATGGTATACTTTGTGCAATGAATGTTTAGATCAAATAAATAAATTATCTGATGGTTTAATTAAAAATAAAGAGGAAATCAAAATAGATGATAAACATACGTATATTATAGGTCAATATGGCCCAGTTATTAAATGTTGCGAAAATAATAATATTACTTTTAAAAAAATAAAAGACGATATTGATTTTAATAAATTAAGAGAAGGATTATATAATATTGATGAACTAATAGATACCACACAAAAGCAAAAAAAAATAGGACAAATAAATAATATTGATGTAACATTAAAAATTGGTAAATATGGGATGTATTTTACACATAATGATAATAGTATTTCTGCAAATAAAATTAATAAAAATTTTCATGATATAACAATTGACGATTATAATTTAGCAATTAAACTAAATCAAAAATCAAGTAATATTATACGTGAAATTAGCGATGTTGCATCAATAAGAAATGGGCGTTATGGTGATTATATATATTATAAGACTCAAAGTATGAAGAAACCAAAGTTTATAAAACTAAATGATTTTATTAAAAAACATGGTATCAATAGTTACAAAACTTGCGATAAAAATATAATAACATCATGGTATAAAATATAATATTTTTAAAATGTTTTTATATTATATACATATATCATGATGAAATTAGATTATACTTTCAATTTAAACGATACAATTATAATATTTATAGCATTTACTGGAATATTTATTAGAATTTTTTTTGAATCATTATTTAGCGATAATAATATAGGACCTGCAAATGCGTCAATAATTGGTTATGGTCTGGTTTCTATATCTATAATATCACTTTTATTTAAAACACAATCATTAAGTAATCTTAATCCGAAGATAGAATTTATATCTTTTATTAAAACTATATTTATTAATAGTATACCTAGTTTATTGACCTTAGCTATTGTAATATGGATTTTATATATTAATATAAATTACTACCAACAAATCAACAAAGGTAATTTGACTAGTGAATATAAATCAGCTTCCTATATTAGTATAGGGTTACAATTATTACAGCTTATCTTGATATTTAGAATTGCTTTTATAACTGATGATGATGATAAAAAATTACCTATGACAAGTTATATGAAATCGGTAACATATTTATTAACAATTCTAAATGTAATGTTCTTAGGAATTATTACTATTATTTTAGAATATTTTTCTACTGATGGTTAATAGTACCAAATTTATAAGTAATACCACATTCTGTCTGTGAAACCCATATACCAGAAATTTTTAATATATAGTCTTTTGAATTGTTTGTAATTTTATTTTCTGTAAATAATTTTATAAAACAATTTGATAGTTGTTCACATATATTGTATTGTTTTATCTTATCGGTTTTGTAACGATCTAATATTTCTCTTTCTATTGTTTGTATTTTATTAATTGTATTAATATTATCATCTCTATTGAAAATACACTTATATTTATTAAAATGATTTTCTATACTTTTAATATTAAAAGCAATCTTTAAGAATATACCATTTAGCATCATAAGATTTGTAGAATATATAATACGAATGAATTGAGATTTATCTATAACAGTATTTATTATTGGTTTTTGAAAAAAAATATTATTACTATTATATTCGCTAATATCTAAAATAAGATTCATATTAATAGTAAATAAGTAATATTTAAATTATATTATTTTTTGTAAATTAAATAAAGTAATAACAGAGATTCAATAGAAATATCTTTTGTATTATTCAAGTTATTTAATAATGCCTCTGCTTGAATATGTAAATTATTTAATTTGTTTTTTTTTAAAATTAAATAATTAATCCATAATTTTGATAATTCTGGATGTGTATCTTTTACATTATTAAATTTATCTATTAGCGCATCAAAATAAAAATTAATTTCAGACATTTAATAATAAGAATTGTTATTAAATAAAGAGTATTTTAACTTAATATTTAATGAAGTTATTAGATAATCACTACGATGATTATATTAACAAATATGAAGAGTGTTCATTGCATCCGAAATTACAAGATATATATTTAAAACTTCCAGACGAAGTTAATAATATGGATAATATGATTTTTTATGGCCCATCTGGAACTGGAAAATATACACAAATGTTAGCTTGTATAAAAAAATATAGTAATAGTAATTTAAAGTATGAAAAAAAACTTAGTATAACCTTTAATAAAAATACATATTTTTATAAAATAAGCGATATCCATTTTGAAATTGACATGTCACTATTAGGATGTAATTCTAAATTATTATGGAATGAAATATATTTTAATATTCAAGATATAATATTAGCAAAAACAGATAATATTGGTATAATTGTATGCAAGAATTTTCATAATATACACAGTGAACTATTGGATATATTTTACAGTTATATGATGTCGTTATCAAATATTAATCTTAAATTCATATTGATAACAGAAAAAATAAGTTTTATACCAGATAATATAATAAATATGTGTAAAATTATATCAATTCCTAGACCATCAAAAGCAAATTATAATAAATGTATTAAAAGAAAATTAAATAAACGTGTTAAATTATCAGAAATAACTAACATAAAATTACTAAATACGGATTTAGAAATTTATTCAATTAACAAATATAATAAAATTTGTCACGATATTATAAATTTAATACTAAATACACATGATAATATTTATATGGATTTGAGAGAAAAATTATATGAAATATTTATATATAATTTGGATGTTACAGAATGCATTTGGTTCATTCTTAAATATTTGATCAATAACAAAAAATTAAATGATACGGATATTAATGATATTTTAATATATTCTTTTACTTTTTTTCAATTTTACAATAATAATTATAGACCTATTTATCACTTAGAGAATTTTATATTTTATTTAATAAACAAAATAAATGAATTTAAATTATGCAATTGAATTATTAGAATTAAAAATACCATATACACAAAAAGAATTAAGAAAACATTATTTTAAAAAAGCATTAGAATATCATCCAGATAAAAATAATAGCAATGATAGTAATAACAAATTTACTGAAATAAAGGATGCTTACTCATACTTAAATGATTGTTTAATAGATAATAAATGTCATGAGATAAATCCAGACCTACACGATTCAAGTAATTATTTATTTGTTATTGAAAATATAGTCCAATTATTTAAGTCTTCTGAATTTAATAAAATAAAGGAGATAATGAATATATTATATCAAAAATGTGATGAAATTTCTATATCAACTTTTGAAAAAATAGATAAAAATATGGCATTGAAAATATTCGGATACATTGAACAGTATTCTGAATTATTAGGTATAGATCAGACAAGATTAAACAAATTCAGAGAAGTTGTAAATGAAAAATTTCAAGAATCTGAAATAATTATTTTAAATCCATCAATTGATAATTTAATGGAATCAGAAATATACGCATTAAATCATAATACTGATATATATTATATACCACTTTGGCATGATGAAATAATTTTTGATAATAAACAAAGTTCTATTATTGTAAAATGTATTCCGCATATACCAAAACACATATATATAGATGAATCTAATAATATACACATTAATGTAAAAACGTCTATTTCAAAAGCATTTTCTGAAAAAAATATAACTTTTAAAATTGGGAATAAAATATTTTGTATTAATTCATATGAACTGAAAATATTAAATGACCAAGTTTTTATATTACATAATAAGGGATTATCTACGATTAATTTGAATGATATGTATAATAATAGCAAAAAAAGTGATATTTATGTAAATATTAATTTATATTAATTAAATATAATAAGAAAAATTTTTATTATATTTATTTGATTTTTATTTGATTTTTATTTGTTTTTTATTTGATTTTTATTTGTTTTTTATTTGATTTTTATTATGCCGATGGTTTCTTACGAACAACCTTTTTCTTTTTAACAACTTTTGGTGTTGGTTCGGGTTCGGGCTCGGGTTCGGGCTCGGGTTCGGGCTCTGGCTCGGTCTCGGGCTTGGATTCGAGTACTGAGACATTTTCTTCCTTATCTGAGGCGACAATCTCATCGTCACTATCTTCAACGACTTCGTCATCTTCATCTTGTTGACTTTTTAGCTTTTCAGTTTCATCAGTTGAAAGCTTAATCATACACTTACCCTTAAATGTTGCCCTTGGTTTAACAATAGCTTGTTCCAGTTTCCATGTTACTCCAAATTTACCATTTGCAAACCAAAGACCACCACAACGAATAACTGTTGCTACATTTGTTGCTTTTGGAATTAAATCCATAGGTCCTTTGGAAGACTCATCTGTAGGGAAAATATGTTTTTGTTCAACATCAAATATATCACAAGTAAATTTATCCTCCCAATAATCAAGCTTTACTCGAAGAGTTGGTGACCTATCCATGTTAGGTTCACCAGTATGTTGATCTTTAGGGTATTGTAGCATAGGATGAAATAGAGCATCTACAACTTCTGATGACATTTTGGCTTTTCCAAACCAATCTCTACAATTCAAAACTGCATCAGCCTTAATCTTGTCTTGTAGTTTAATCATTACATCAAGAAATTGGCTAGTTACATCTGTCTTATAATCTTCTTGAGGGAACTGCAGAGACATATTATATGACTTACGACCACTAGATTCATCAACATATTCATTAACGCCCCATGTAAGCATAAGAGGGGTACTTAGATTTAGAACAGTGTTCGTCTTAGCACTTTGAATACTAATACTCTTTCCACCAGATTTATTAATTTTTGGTTTGGAATATTTAATATCACTCTCCGGGTTGAGATCTACCGCATTGATAATGAGTTGTTCTACTTGTGACGCCATATTGTATTATATATTATGTATTGGCTCTAAATCAATTTTTTTTTAAATGTTAGAATAATTGTAAAATTTAAACCCCCAATACATATATCGATATATATATTAAAAAAGTATTCTAATTATTTTAAATAAAAAATATTTAAAATAATTTATATTTTTATAGTTTATATTTTTATAGTTTATATTTTTATAGTTTATATTTTTATAGTTTA
>MDSV01133856.1_pt1 | contig 19164 bp, 11 predicted proteins | sample 810851 | NCBI WGS metagenome assembly MDSV01 (sample SAMN05326640, study PRJNA326480) | marine metagenome | isolation source: seawater | place: Atlantic Ocean: North East | collected 2012 | reverse complement strand
TGAGGCCATTTTATTGGATTAAATCGAGAAATTTGGCACGGATGAGGGAGTCATTCAAACACAAAAGATTCTCGCGTTCCCTGAGACAGGGGAAAATATGTTACTTGATATTTCGGGATGTTGAAGCACTAGACATAGCCGCTAGGAGTGCGATAGAATTAGGCAAATACCAGCAGTCATCAAAATATTACAAAATTGCTGAGAGAAATGGAATAACTCTTACTAATCACAATAGATTATATTTCATGTCAGAATTAAACCTAGACTCGTTTGCTTCCGCTTTCAGGATTGCTTTATCCAATAATGACGAGTCTGAGAGAGAAGAGTCAATAGATGAAATCTATTATTCCCTGCTTAAGATCGATGACCCAAATAGATTTCAGATCATAAGAGAATTAAGTGCGATTAACGATCTTCCAGAGAAAATATCCTCTCTTCATCCCGATTCAATAAATATCGCAAAATTAAGAACAGGTACTAATTTTTCATACACCCTGCCACCTAAGAATCAAATCACTTCTGACAGAGATTTAAGAGAAGCTACTAGGATTAGAGAATCTCCTTCGTATATCATTGGAGAACACATGGTAGGAGCATATAGGCGCCCATGGAGATCCCTCTTGCTTCCATTCAGTCTACCGAAATTGTGGTTCAGACTTGTCAGAGAGAGGAGATCTAGGGATGATAGTGAAACCAAGGTAATCTCGGATCCAAATAATCTTGCAGAGGGAAATAGAAATTGTATAGTTTTGTTTCCGACAAATGGAGTCGGTTTTGGCCATTTCACCCGTCTTCTAGCAATTTCACGAAAACTCAGGGAAAAAGATCCTTCTCTGGAAGTGGTTTTTTTCACAACAATGCCAACACTGCACATCTTGAAAGATGAGAATATAGTTGCCTACCATCTTCCCGGGAGATACCGATATGACAATCTTGAACCATCTGTTTGGAATAACCTGACAGAAGAAATGCTCTCCCTGGTTTTCTCGCTCCACCGGCCAAAGGCATTCATTTTTGATGGATCTTACCCATATAGGGGAGTATTAAACTCGATAAAGAATCGTAATCGATTACTGAAGATTTGGGTCAGAAGGGGAGTTTTCAAGAAATCAGCTAAACCAATCCCTTCAGACAGTATAAATCATTTTGATGCGATCGTTCGTCCTGGGGATAGTATCAATGAAGATTCTGAAGACCAGGTGAATCACCGATCAACTGTTGTCAGGTGTAACCCCATAGTTTTGGTTGAGGAGGATGAGAAATTACCTAGAGGTTGGTTGAGGAAGAGACTGGGAATTCCCGACCAGGCTACTGTGGCATATATTCAACTTGGCGCTGGAAATATTAACAACATTAGATCAGAAATTAGGGAAACATTAGAGGCAATAAGTCACCATAAAGAGATCTATTCCGTAATTGGTGAATCCATACTTGGATCACGGATCCAATTCGAAAACAAGAGAGTTAGAATTCTTCGTGACTACCCTAATTCTTTGTTCTTCCATGATTTTGATTTCTCCATTCAGGCTGGTGGCTACAATTCTTTTCACGAGGTCGTTGCTTCTTCTCTCCCTTCAATATGTTATCCAAATATGGAAACCGGCAGAGACGATCAGTTGGCTCGAGCAATGGTTGGCCATGAGGCTGGATGCATGATAGTTATCAAGGATAGAAATCAGAAAATAATTAGGGCTGCTTTGGACAGAATAGTAGATCCAAAAGTTAGGGAGTCAATGAAAGAAAACGCAAAAATATTGCACCGCCCAAATGGGGCATCACAAATTGCAGAATGGATACTGGAAAGTTTGTAGCTTGTATCTAAGAGAAGATACTCAAATTTTCTATCCTGTCCTTTCTATGGGCAATCTCTTCTTCTCTTTCCAGTAAACTCCAGTTCTCAATTATCATCTCATCTTCCTTATTCATTGGTGATAATAATCCGAGAATATTTTTCTTAACTGCTTTGTTCCATTTCTTAGTAACCAAAGTAATAGAAGGAGAATACCACCTCTCCAGTAAGACTAGTTCGACTTCATTTCTCAGAACCTCATGCAATTCAATCAATGCTTCTTGGCCAGATAAGTTCATCCCGTCCAAAGCATATGAAATTACATTCTCATGACTAATTGGGACCTCGGAGAGCTTTTTTCTTACTTCTCCCGAATTCAACATAACCTCTAAATTTATTTTTCCAATTTCGTTGATTCCAAGGGCCGACCCCAAAATTCCCTTTCTGAAACATTTCCAACAATTCCAACAAGGTGATTTCCAACCTCCTCTGATGCAAGACTGTGCAACATACCCAAGGGGGGAACTCTCAACGATTATACTGGTACCCACTTCACTAATTCCGGCAACTGGTAAGCACATTGGAATTCCTGCCGCGGCGAATAATGTGCCAAAGAACCTCCAATGACTCATCTCTGGATAATTTCTAAATGACTCATGTCCTATTCCGTATGCCGATTCCAAAACTGTTCCGAATGAAATTGAGTCTAATCCCAGATAGTCCGAGAGCAATATTGCCGGTGCTGCATGCGCAAGATCAGTAGGAAAGCCCACCGGATCCCTGAGGTATTCTAAGTCAGAAATCATGATTTGTACGTCATACCCTATTTGTGAAAGTAGATTACATGATTCTATGGCGGCGGAATAGTCATACAGCGAACCCTTTTTCTTCGGTCTTTTCAAAAATACAGGTACTGTGACCGGCGGCATCACTGACAGGGCAGCAGTAGAGTCAACTCCTCCGCTGAAAGCTAATCCAGGTCTAGAATTCTCTGGAGGTTCCCTCTTTGTAATCTCCTCATTTGTCTTTCCAATCAATGAATACCTAGTAATTACTCTCCGAGCTTCAGATAGGAACTCCTTGGAAACCGGGTACGGGAGATGCAATTCCTTACCAACGAATGGATGACAACAAAGTATTGAAGTTAGAGCAATCAAGTCTGGATGAACCATCCCACTGATGTCACTCGGAATCTGGAAGGTTACTGAATCTTTGACCATTCGGACATTAGTCGACGAACCCTTATCATCCCCATCCAAATGAAATTTAAATTTCATCTCGCCAATTTTCTCTGAGACTTCAACTCTCATCCATTTTTTCTCCCAGAAGCGAAATCAAGCCATTCACTGTGTCCTCTCCTAATCTTTCCTTTAGTAAAGTAATGTTTGATTCCAGTGTTGAACTGGACATTACTCCGTAATCTCCCACCTTGGAAATATTCTCTTCGGTTTTTATGTCTACTGCAAAGCCAGATATCTCTTCTAGAATAAATCCTACGTGGCCGAAACCATATTCTACTCCTTCGATACTCATTACGGTCTCTTCGCCCGGCAATGTTGGAAAATGCCCAAATAGGCTTACTACTGAACTTGCATGCCTATCCAAGCCCCTATCAATTTGTTGACCCTCCCACAAATTGAACCCTGTCTTGTCCAGTATCTCTCTAGAATAACATCTGGCCATGCCTACGGTTTCATTACCTCTTTCTTCCACATAACCACTCCAATAATTCAGAGTATTCTTCTCTGCATCGATAATGTACATATCTCTGATTCCAACAACCATCCTGCCGTCCGAAATCTTTTGACAAAGTGCTTCAAGAGTAGAATCGGAAATTAGATCATCAGAACCAACCGTCATTACAACATCGGGATTGAACCTTTCACACTCTTTCAGGCCAATGCTCCATTTTTCACTTAATGGGGAATTTGGATGGTGAGTATAATTTATGCCTATTTCATTACATAATTTTTCTGACTCTTCTTCAGACCCTACAGCTATAATTTCAATATCCAACCTTCGATTCAGCCTCTCTGACATGCCTGCAAAATGAGTCAGAACTAACCGAGCAAGATCATGCCTCCCCCATAATGCTGTCAGTATGCACACTCTTCTAACTGGTTTCCTCTTTTTTCCCATTCCTGCACTTACTGGCATTGCACCCCATTTCTCGATAGCAAGATTTCTCGTAGATTCAATTATGGGCATACTATCGTCTAATGGATAGTCACGATTTTCTGTCACAAATGAGTATAGAAAACGAGAAACCCAATCTATCTCCAGTGAATTTGACCAAGACTCAAACCCACCATGAAAAATCTGAGCTTCATTGTCAAAGTTAATTATTGAACTTTCAATTGAAACCTTCCCCGCAAAGTCGTGAACCCCTTCAAAACTAATGACTGGAACTTTCTCGGCGAAATTAGGTGCGTTGACCACATCCCAACTTCCCTTTATTCCCACATCATAAGAAATCTCATCGTCCCCCAATGAGGCAATTGCCCCAATGGATTCTTTAGCGAATCCCTGGTAAATAATGGGGGAACCAGTTTCTAACCAATTCTCACAAAGAGGGACTCCTGATCGATACTCCTTGCTACTAAAATTTAGCGATGCCACACTATCTTTGTCCAACTCAACGATCTGTTCACCCATCCCCGATCCTAAGATGGCAATTTTCTTCCCCCTCGAAAGGTGATGGCCTACAACAATATGGATTTCTTCAGTCCAGAATCTGCTACTGCCAAGAAAAATTATTACATCTTTATTCATTGCTAATGAGGGGTTATAGTGAAGCAAGTCGTCTGAAATAGCAGCATATTCTATCCCCATCTTCTCCAACCAATGAACGGAATTCAAGACCCAAATTGGATAATTTCCAGACCTGCTTCCTTCTATATTATTTGTAATTGAAAAACCAGATAATGAATTTTCTAATACTTCAAACCCGTCCAAGTATGCAATCTTTTCAAAATCAATCTTGCTCCTGCCATTGAACAGGTGATTTGGAATGTTTGGGTGGACCACCAATATCCTTGCATCCGACTCCGGTGAAAATAAGCAGAACGGTATAAACTGCCTCTTGCCCCTTTTGTCCTTAGCTACGAGATGATATGTTCCGGGCAAAAAATCTATTCCAGTATTAAACTCAATGAGAGAATCCGATTCGGAATCAAGATTCTTCCAAGATCTAATACACCTGCAATTTTTCCCTCCATAGTGGCCAATTCTGAATAATGACACATCCAAATAACCCTCAATATTTTGCGAACACTGTAATTTTACCCTTTCACCAATTGAGAAGGAATATTTTTCCAGTCTGAGGTCGAATTCTCCATGGTTCTCCTTCCCCTTAGGTACTCCCCACTCTCCCCCACCCGGAATCAGATTCTCAACTTGTATTTCGTTTATGGAACTAGTATTGGACACCGTTCGCTTAGGAAATTTAACTAATTTTGGACTTCCTAACAACTCTTCACCCCATTCAGAAAATTTCATCTTGAATCTCCTTAATTTATTATCATGAAAAACCCTGGGAAGGGCAACAATAAATTCTCTTGACCATGATTTCATTCCCGGCATTAGTGAATCAACCTTATGGGAGCAAATGTAAGTTTCATTATAATAAACATCAATTTCTACGAAGTCAATAAATTCGTTCGAAACTGAAATCCTTCCTGCTAATGAATGCCCACTTGTTCCCGTGAATTCTCCAACCACTGGTTTCTTCATTCCCATGATAAATCCGGATTCGAGAGACTCACATTCTATACCCCATGGATTAACCCTAGCGATATATCTGCGTTCTTGACCATCATAGTGTTCGTCAGGAAGTATAGCCTTCCAAATTACCCTGTCAGAAATTTTGTTCTTTACAGACAAACTCCTTTTCGTATCCAAGTTTACCGATGAAATTACTTCGCCACCACTCATTATTTCTAAGGCGCATTTTGAATATCCATATCCTAGGCCAGAAACCCACCCAGTTAGCAAACCTCCCTCAACACCACTAATTTCCCCAAAGATGCCTTCTCTCCCTGAATTCCTAGAAATTTTCTCTATCAGATCTAGATAATGCTCACTTATCTTGTCTTTATTGTGTTCCCAAGAGTGCAAGTGCAGTAACTCTTCAGTAATGTTCCTGGAATACCTTCCAGGAGCCGAAATAACCTTTTTTATTGCCTGAGAAATTTCTTCCGGGGCGCTCGTGTCAAAAACCTCCCCTATTTTCCACATTCTGATGAATTCGGATACTGACAAACAGTCGCTGGAAATCACTGGAAGCCCAGCGAAGACATACTCCAAGACCTTCTTTGGAATGGAAAGATCTGAATTCTCAGTTCGTAAAAGTGGGTGAATTCCCACATCTGCGTCTTGGATGAATATTGAAACTTCTTCCGGATCAACATAGGAACTGAAGTGAATCCTATCTTGACATCCTTTCTCTTCAGCAAATGCTAACATTTCGTCCAAATACCGATCTTCACAATCTGAAATTATAGAAAGATGAATTTCTTGATCCATCGTGGAAATTGCATCAATTACGGGTATTAATCCTGTAGATTGGTTTACATTGCCGGAATATACGACGAGCTTCTTCCTTGAATCTAGCCCTAATGACTCCTTCAGCTTCGTACTTCTTGGGCCTCCGAGATATTTTTGTGGGGAATTGATGATTACTCCGGGCCTATCTGATAAGGGGTAGTGTTCCATGAGTCTCAATGAAATTTTCTCCGATACCGTCAGAAGTAAATCTGGAGTCAAAATATATTTTTCTTCATCCCTTATGGCCTGATTTCTTATTTCCAGATTTTCAAATGCAAATCCCTTGACATAATTGTGAATATCGTGAACCCACTTGATTTGCTTTCCTTGTTTTCTCAACCTCTCAACTATTGAGTGAGCAATTTCTAAAGTATCAAATTCATTGGAGTGAATAATATCCGGATTAAACTGATTAACAAGAGGCCACATGTTTGTCAGTGATGCTTGCTTTTTGTATCTCCAAGCCTCGAACTCATTACCCCTTCTCGAAAAATCCAGAGAAATATCTGGAACCATAACCGTCCTGAATTTTCCAAGATCAGTTGTTACAATCTTGTTTATCCGCGAGTCTTCACTGACGCCAAAGATCTGGACTTCTAGCCCCAATTCTGTTAATGACTCTGCAGTTTTAATCACTCGAAAATCATTTTTCACATCCCCCATAACAATCATTGCTACGGAAAAACCAGTTTTCTTTACCACTTCAGTCAAAACTACCAACCCATTGGATCAAAATATCCCTTATTCTTTCTGCTGCATTCCCTCCGCCATACAAATTCGCTACTTCATCGCCAGGGGACAAATTCGATACTGACCTCAGGATCCTGTCTTCCAGTAAATCAGTTTCTCTGGGATCAATTAATTGGTTCCAGCCCGTATCAACTAGCTCCACCCATTCTGTTTCTGATCTTATTGTGATGCATGGAACTCTGTGGAAAAAGGCCTCTTTCTGAACTCCACCCGAGTCCGTTATTATCGCCTTAGAATTTCTTTCCAATTCAATCATGTCGAGGTATCCAACTGGTTTGATAAAATCGATCATACTGCCAATTTTACCATTTATTCTTGCTTTAGTTCGAGGGTGGAGTGGTAAAACGACTCTAATTTTCTCTGCGAGACTTTCCAAGGAATCAACTATAGCCGTTAACACATTTTCATCATCTGTATTCTCGGCCCTATGAATTGTCGCAAGGACGAATTCCTTTGTTTTCAAATCCATGTCTTCAATTATTGTGGACCTTTTTCCAGCAATCATTGAAAAATTATTGCAAGCATCATACATGACGTCCCCTACAAGATGAATTCTTTCTTCCTCAACTCCCTCTTTGGATAGATTATCTACTGAAGCTTCAGTCGGGCAGAATAGTATGTCTGACAATCTATCAGTGACAATTCTGTTGATTTCTTCTGGCATAAATTTGTTGAAAGACCTCAATCCGCTCTCAATATGCGCCAATGGAATGTGGGATTTTGATGCCACTACGGCTCCCGCAAGAGTTGAATTTGTATCACCGTATACAAGTAAAACATCAGGATTCTCACTTTCAACCAATTCTTCGATCCCAATCATCATCTCAGCTGTCTGCACAGCGTGACTCGAGGAACCGACGCCAAGATTATATTTTGGTGGAGAAATTCCCAACTCATCAAAAAATAAATCCGACAGCTCTCTGTCATAGTGCTGACCTGTATGCACCAGTATCTCATCAATTTCTGATGTCCCCTCAATTACTTTAGAAAATGCAGATGCTTTGACAATTTGTGGCCTTGTTCCAATAATGCTAAGAATTCTCATCTATTAACCAACTATCTTTTTCAGCCAGAAACGGATTGAAAAATTATTCGTTTCTTGCTATGTAGGAGAAGATCGATGAACCACATTTTGGACAACTGATTGAAATAAACCTCTTAGATTGTTCTGAAAATGTTACGTCAATAGGATCATTCTCAATTCGATGTTCCCATGATTCAACAGCCCCCTGGAGCTGCTTCTTCCTGTCGGGACTCCTTGTTCTAGCTAGCTTAGCCTTTGCCTTCTTAAGGCCATCAGCTAGGTATGCCATTCTCCTATTTATCCAATTGTCTGTTTTTCTCATCGCACTCATTAGAGGATCAATTGTGACCTCTTGATAAACGGGAAAACTATCCATCCAGTTTTCATGATCTTTCATGATTGGGTTCCCATTCATCACGTGCCCACAAGACTCACACTTCACTCCCATGGATTATAATGAGACTGAGTACTGATATAACTCTATTGTCTAGATTCAGCCTTCATTTTATTGAACTTCCTCTTCCAATGGAGGAGAAGTGTATCCCGGAAAGATTTAGATCATTCGGGTCAAAAACGTTACGAGCATCCACAATAAATGGCGTCCTCATCTTCTTAGAAATTTCCAGTAGATCCAACTCCCTGTACAGGTTGTGTGAAACCATCACTATTAGTGCATCTGAATTTGTAATCACATCACTCAGGTTTTGGTTCAATGTTACTCCATCACAAGAATCAACATAGTGGTCGTGCACCTCAATTTCCCAATCTAAATGTTCCATCTCATTAAGCAGAGAAATGGTCGGAGAATTCCTAATATCGTCGCTCTCTTCTAAGTAAGAAAGTCCGAGTACCCCAATCTTCGGTCTCGTTTGGTGGTCCGATTCCGGCTGATATGAACCTAAACGGATGAGGCCATTTTTGACCAACTTCAATACGTATTTTGGCATCGAATCATTTACTTCTCTGGATTTAATTAGGAACTCCGGTTTGTATTTATTTCTGGAGCCATGGGCAAGTAACCAAGTATCCTTCGGAATGCAGTGACCACCAACTCCCCCTCCAGGCAAATGTAAGTTTCTTGCCTCAACAGAATTGACCAATTCACGGACTTCGAAAAAGTCAACCCCAACTGCATCACAATATTTCGCAAAATCGTTTGCAATGGCTATCTCTGCATCTCTGTAAGTGTTCTCAAAGGTCTTTACCACTTCAGCAGTTTCCAAGTCAACCCTAGTCAGTTTTCCTGTTGTGACTCTTGAGTATATATTCTCCATCACATCATGGGTATTCTCTCCAATACCGCCGAGTGCCCTACCATAACTAGTAAGGTTTTCAATTAGTTTTCCTGGCATGACCCTTTCCGGACAGTGACCAAGTCCGAAATCAAGTCCTGCTGTCATCTCACTTTCTTCTTCCAACCACTCCTTAACTTCCCCATTCATGGTTCCAGGTGGGATTGTAGATTCTACGATTACCACACAACCCCTTTTCATTACCGAACCAATCGCCTTTATTGAAGATCGTAAAGCCGTGAAGTTAGGTATCATTTTTTCTACATCAAAGGGAGTCTGAACGCAAACAATCCATACGTCGGAATCTCTAGCTAGATTGTAGTCCGTCGTGCTATGAAGGGTCCCATTTTCAACAACCTTCTCAATCAATTCCTTAATCCCAGGTTCAAATCCTTCAATGGGATAATTCCCGTTTTTTAGCGACTCCACCTTTTTTTCATCTATATCTAAGCCAATTGTATTAATCCCCGAATCTGCAATGATTGCCGCTACTGGGATGCCGACATAACCCATCCCAATTACCGCAACTTTCTCCATATTGCATCCACGAACATGTGGTAATTAACCATTCCAGAGTATTACGAGTAGGATATTTTATTTTTCCAGTCTTTTTCGGAAAAATGAATGACTCCTAAGTCTTGGAAGATTGTGAACTTAGAAAACCCTCTCCCCGATAATATAGCCGAAGAGAGGAGAAAAAGTGAAATGCGTTTTGCTTGTTCCTCTAGGGGGCAACCCAAATGCCCAGACTTAGATTCAGTCGATCTGTTAGTTCAAGAGGGTCACAAGGGATTAGCAATCAGCATCTTGGAGAATTGGTTAATCTATAATGAGGGAGAAGAAGAGATGGAAAAATTAGTTTCACTCATGGACGAAAGTACCCCAGTACATATCTTGAAATCTTGGTGTCAAGATTTAATTTCACTAAATCCCAATAATCAATTCGCTTGGGGTCGTCTGCTTGATCTACAAGTTTTGGATGAAGACATTTCTTCCGCCTTTGAAACCGCAACTACGATTGTAGAATTATCCGAAAACTCTGTCAAGGCTAATGAATTCCTGTCAAGATATTATATCTCCAAGGAAGAATGGGGGCACGCAATTGCACACTCAGAAAAATGCCTAGCGAATAATCCAAATGATAGTAATTCACTTAGGAATCTCGCCTTATCATTAGAAGGCGGCGGAAAAGAAGAAGAAGCAACCCTTGCATGGGAGAAATGGGTAAATTCTGGATCTACGAATATCGAAGAATATCAAATAGCTTCCGCTTTCTTTCTTTCAAGGGAAAGATTCTCTGTTTCGGCAAAGATTTCAACAACAGGCTTAGAAATTGACCCTACAAACACCTCGCTCCTAGAGAAAATTATCCTAGCATATTCTTACTTACAAGAGTGGTCATTATGTCTCGAAGAAACTAGAAAACTATCTCTAATAGATAGAAACAATTCAATAGCAATTTGGCATAGGAAGAATTCAAATTTCAACCTAGGAGTTACATTTGGAAATGATGGCTCATCTGATCCTAAAAAAGAAAGAAGATGGTTTTCTAGATTGGAAAAAGAAGAGTCTAAATCTGACTCATTTAGGTGGTTTAACCTCATTTGAGTGGCATCTCTGTAATCGCCAACTCGCCATTTTCAGTTGTTATTTTTATTTTAGAAAGTGCCAAATCCCCCCATCTCCTGGCCCTGAACTCGAAGATTTGTGTTTCTGTCTGAGATCCGACTAACCCAATATCAAAAACAAAGTCTCCATTTCTATCCGTATCTACTTCTATTTTCTTTTGCCCATCTTCAAACAACATCAAAGAAAATGGTCCTGCAAAATAATCTACGTCTATATTTCCTTTGATTAACTTGCCATCTACTTCCAAAGAAATCCCAATATCCGCCAGGTTCTCTAAGAATAAGGCCATTCTCTGTTCAGCATTTCTATAAATTTCAATTATTTTCTCTTCCTGTTTTTCCCAAGAGTATCTCTTTACCAAATATCCTCTATTTCTCGTATCAATCTTAAAATCTCTATCTGTCATTTTCTCGATTGTGTCAATTAATGAGGCCAAGTTGCCTGTATCGAATGAAAGTCCTAAACCCCACCTTCTCACGAAATTCGACATTGTCTCACATTCCCCAACAATTATCGGCAATTCAGAATGTAGATAATCAAACAGTTTGTTCGGTAACGCCAAGTCCCCATTCCTATACTTCAGCATCGGGTGAATTGCAATGTCTGCGTCCGAAATAAAGGAGGGCAACTCAGAATAATCCACATAATCGACAAAGTGAACTCTGTCACTAACTTTTAGATCTATAGACATCTTCTCCAATATCGGGATATATTTTGAATTTTTGTCAGTCACAATACATAGGTGATGACTCCGCAGGGTCTTTAGAGAAGATATGACATTTTCTAAACCCCGTTGCTTTGCTAGCCCACCCGCATATACAATCAAGGGATCCTCAGGACCTAATTGTAACTCTTCTTTAACTCCTCTTTCGGATAAAACTCCAGGGTTCTTTGGACAATTAAATACTGTATCAGGCGGCCTTGAAAGATTGTAGTCGCGAGTCAACTCCATTGCAATTGGGCCCGATACTGTAATCAGATGATCCGGGATTCGAATTAACTCCTCTTGGTCAATCAGGGCTTCTCTAAGAATCCCCTCTTCTAGTTGCTCTAATCCAGCTACATACTCGTGTAGATCGTGAATCCAGCAAGCAATATGTCCAGATTCGCGAAGTCTTTCTGTGAACTCATACCCTATCCTTATGGCTCCAAAATCATGTGAATGGATGAATTGAGGTTTCATTTTTTGAATATGCGGCCACATCTCAGAAACTAATCCCAGTTGAAGTAATTTCCATCTGTCTCCAGGATCGCCCCCATAGGTCAGATTCCTACGCCGATCGGGAAATAATGCCACTTCGATACCGTCATTGAGGTCGATTCTCTCTACTCCCTCTCTTATTTTCCTACTAAGTCCAAAAATAGTCACCTCGTATCCACGACTACTCAATGAAGCTGCAGTTTTCTTGACTCTCGAGTCATTAACTACGCCATTTAATACGATCATAGCCACCTTTCTAGGAATTCTCTTCTTCATCCAATCACCGCTTACTGACGTTTTCATTCACCGAAATTATTTCCTTTCTAGGACGAGCCAAGAAATGAAAGATCTACTCCCACATATTCTGTCAACATTTGCAACCAATGAAAAATCATTGCGGATATATTCGGGCAATCCGATTACATAACCATCATTGTCGGTAGGGAAGGTGCTCATCAGGTCATCGAGATCAAGATTAATTTCAATATCCCTGGCATGACTTCTAACAAAATGAGTAATTAAGAATCCACCAGGTTTAATCTGTTCAGCAAATTTGCTGATTCTTCCCTCAGCTAGACTAACCGGTATTTGCGAAATGGGTGGTGACATGCAAATGAAATCATACCCCTCAAGCCTAGGTGAAATTGGGCTTAGCAATTTCACCCCTTCCCCCAAGTATTCGCTAACTTTCTCTCTCCCCAATGAAGAGCAATTGAATAAATCTATTTCACCTACTAAATATGCATAATGAATCAACGTTTTGAGGCCCCCATCTATGGTTCCCCAATAATCAGCAATTATGCACTTCTTTGAGAGTCCTAGGTGTTTAATCAGAATCGGGAAAGTCTGATCCCCTACCCAAAGATCTTCCATGTCCTCAGACATGCGAGAGGAAAATGTGCCATAAGTGGAGTAAACTAACTCTTCATCTTGTTGATCGTCTCGAATTAGTGACTCTATTAGCCCCCCAAACTCTATTTCTGCATCGGCTATTTTGTGCTCCATTCGTGCTACTTCGCTTCTCATTCTGTTTACGATATCATTGAATTGCCTTGTCTTCCTGTCATCTTTTCTCTTTAGGTATTTGATCTGCTTCTCATAATTCGATTTAATATTCTTTAACTCTTTAATTTTCGATAAAAATGGCCCTTCGTCAACCGTTTTCGTAGGGCCGACTAAATTTATTGTGCCTTTCTCCCTAAGTGTTAACATCCGTTCTGTAAATAGGGACTCTTTCTTTTCTTCATCGGGATTACGTAATCTAACCTTGTCGTAAAGATCTTCCATTGCTTTCAAAACCACTTTATTCGAATGGGTCCTTTCGAAGTAATCCCGAGATTTCTTTGCATACTCCCTTCTCATCTCGCTATTAGAAATTACACTTCTCAACTGCTCCTTGATAGTTATTGGATTAGCATTGATTACTGGCAACCCGCCCTGAAAACAGGACTCCAAATCCTCTCTAATATATGCGACAACCGGTTTTCCCAACGCCATCGCTTCAACAGACAAAACTCCATACCATCCAATCATTAATTGGTCGACAATAATATCGGCCCTTTCATAGACTTTCTTTGCTTCATCGTTGCTCATCCCAATGACTTGTTGGTAATCAAATTCCAAACCCTCTTCTTTCAACTGATCTATTGCTCTATTTACATATTCAGTTCCTTTTATTTTCGGCCGAGAAGGAGCATGAACAACCAATGGCCTCTCAGTCTCGATGAAATCAATTTGCCCCCATTCCTCGCCGATTGTCCTGTGGAGTATACTTGCTTCTTCCACGTAGGTCTGTAATTCGTTATCAACGACACAAAATTGATCCACCACTTCTCGCAACATACTCATCATTATTTTCTGGGATTCTACAGAGTATTTCGATGAAAATGAGTATGGGTCATCAGATGAATACGCGAAGGGATTCAATTTCTCAAATAGCTCCGGGTTTCTAATTTCCGTCCCCCTGAAATGAAAAATTATCTTCGCTCCTCTTTCCTTGAGATATAACAAATCGGCGAGGCTTGGGTTGCCCCATTTTGGCGGGTCCCATAGGAAACTTGAACTGTGGAAATGGAAAATTTCGTATTTTCCTAGTAAGTAATCTAAGTATCTTGGAGTTAGGTCCTGATCCAATCTTCTGAATGGGATGTATATATCAGAAGAATAGCCGAATTTCGTTGGAACCGTTAGTATGTTACTGCCCACGTATTTCTCAGATTTTGTGGTCAAAAGTTTAGATAGATTTCTTGGCTGCCCAGCTGAACCTAATGGGCCATGAAGGACGGGGATTCTCCCATCGTCCCTTGTTGATTCTACAGATTCTTCAACGCAACCTCTAGAAATTATCTTTCCTAAGCGGAAAAAATTAGCATATGGTGCAAGTAGATTTTCCTCTTCCTTTTGCCAGGAATATTTTTTTCTCAAAATACTTGAAGGCTTCATTTTGTCCCTTTTAGCCAATAATCTAGTCACACTCTTTGTTACGGAAACCGGCTTTTCTGAATCGAAAACTACTCCGCATCGATAATTGTTAACAAATTCTTTCATCCTCTTTGCATTAGAAACCGCCACTGGGAGCCCCGCCTGGAGGTATTCAAACAACTTATTTGGTAATGCGACATCTCCATTTCCGTACCTTGGCATAGTGTGAAAACCAAAACTTGCAGAACTCAAGAAGTGAGGCAATCTTTCAACATCCACATATCCAGTAATGTGGACCCTATCTCTGGCCCCACAATCCTCTGCTAGTTTGAGAATCTCTTCGAGATAACTACCCCTATTGTTAGTGATTAATGCGATATGAAGATCTTTTATGGTACGAAGAATATGGATGAATTTGATTACTCCTCTGGTTTCTTTTACTTGCCCACAATAGACCCCCAATGGGATATTTTCATCAAGCCCCAGCAAATCTCTGATGGTTTCTCTTGAGTCTTCGGTATTGATTTTGTAAGGGACATTTAACAGTAGTGAGGGTTTAGTTTCCAATCCGTAGTCCTTACGATAGATTTCCGCTATATCATCAGAAACAGTGAACAGATGATTCGGAATATTTACTGCCCCTGCCTCATCTTTCAACGAACTTTCTAGTATTTCTGGATCAATATTTGTTAAACCACCAACCCACTCATGCAAATCATGGATCCAATATGCTCCATTTTCCTCTGAAACAGAGCTGCCAATCTTGATCAAGTGCATATCATGAGTGTGTAAAATCCTAGACTTATGTTTCAAAAATAATTTACTTATTTCTTTGGAAAAACTTTCTCCCCTGTATTCATGGAATTCGTGGTATTCCATGCTCCCATATTCCTCAATCTTCCTAGAAATTCCATTGACTATGATGCAAGGGAACGGGTAAGAATTATTCTGAGAAAAACCACTAGTCTTGCCTGCCTTAGCATTGTACCCCACAAGCAAAACATCGATGCCGTGGGAGTGCAATGTCTCCGCGCATTTGATCACTCTCCCGTCCCCATCAACGAGATTCATCACAACCATCAGGACTTTGTATTCTCCTTTCTCCTTGTAATTCGCCATCATTCCCCCCCAGTCTGATTACTAGGTCCAAGAGTTATGGTCTTTACCGGAAATTTCGAATCTTATGCATATTGTAGCCATATCACAAATCTATCTCTCTTCTGCCCACTTCCTGACCATTTCACCGACTTCATTTACTTCTGGTTCAGTCAGTGATGCATGAACGGGTAACGAGATAACCTTCTTCACTACTTCTTTAGCAACAGGAGTCTCTCCATCAAAACCACTTAGATGTGGGTATTCAGAAATCAACCTTGGGTAGTAAATCCCTGTCCCTATTTCATTTGAGGCAAGGAATTCGGACAGAGAAACTCGATCTTCCACCATTATTGTAAATTGGTGCCATGCATGTTCGAACCGAGAGTCGAAAGAAGGTAGAATGATGCCATCGACGCCATCGAGAATCTCAATCAATTTACTCGAGTTTCGCTTTCTATTTGCATTGAAATCTTCCAGCTTACCTAATTGGACACGCCCAATCGCCGAACCAATATCAGTTAGTCTAAGATTGAGTCCAAACCTCTCATGCTCGTATACTCCGAGTTCTCCTCCAGGTCTACCATGATTCCTTATACTAACGATTCTGCCGTATAGATCTTCATCATTTGTTGTAATCATCCCACCTTCCCCTGTCGTCATGTTCTTAGTTGGATAAAACGAGAAACATTCTGCATCGCCAAAATTTCCTACTGAGACTCCATTCAATTTGGCCCCATGAGCTTGCGCTGCATCCCCAATAATCTTGACTCCAAACTCTTGTGCAATATTGTCAAACTCGGACATATCGGCGGGAAGCCCGTATAAGTGGACGGGCATCACTGCCTTAGTTTTCTTAGAAATTGCTTTTCTAGTCGATTCGGGACATAGATTGAAACTATCTTTATCGACATCAACAAAAACAGGTATTGCTCCACAACTTAGGATTGCATTGGCAGTAGCAACAAATGTCATTGGGGTGGTTATCACCTCGTCACCGGGGCCTATACCTAGTGCGGACAATGATAGGCTGAGGGCCGAAGTCCCATTATTTACGGCACATGCGAATTTGCATCCAATGAATTTTGCGAATTCACTCTCGAATTCGAGTGTTTCAGGTCCGCTGGCTATCATTCCCGACCGAATTACTCTGGTAACTTGCTCAATTTCATCATCACCGAGTACTGGTTTTGCAATATTTATCTTCATCTTAGCTCACCTAATTACGATTCAGGATGACTTCTTCGCCTGTTTTCTCACAAATGAAGACTCCCCCCTTACTACCAACTTCTATATCCAATTTTAACCGCTCACCAGATTCAGTAACCCAATCAACAATCTTGCCCGGCACCCCTAGGATCAATGCATGGGGGGGGACATCTTTGGTAACAACCGAACCAGCGCCTATCATACACCACTTGCCAAGGGTTATTCCGCACCTAATAGTAGCATTTGCACCTATGGAGGCTCCAGTTTCTATTGTGGTTCTTTCTAATCTCGACTCGTTCCAAATATTAGCTCTGGGCCTGAGGTCATTAGTGAAGACTGCATGCGGACCAACGAAAACATCGTCTTCAATTTCCACGCCACTGTATATGCTCACTCCATTCTGAACCTTACATCGATCACCTATCTTTACGCCAGAGTCGATATAAACGTCCTTACCTATGATGCATTTTTTCCCTATTCTTGCTCCCTTTCTAATGTGAGCGAAGTGCCATATTGAAGATTCTGAACCGATTTCAGCACCGTCATCAACTACTGCTCTGGAATCAATTCTTACGTTGTAATCAGACAACGGGTATCACCTTTCCCGACGACAAAGATTCCTGGGCTGCTTGTGCCACCCTAAGGGCAAGAATACCGTCCATAACCGAAACCAAGGGGGGGCTTCTGGTTTCTATACAATTAATGAAATCCTGAATTTCTAAAAGTAGCGGCTCTCTCTTTTCAACGGCTATAGTCTTACTTTCAAATTGAATTTTCGGCTGAAATTGGTTTGGATTATCTAACTCCAAAAAATCACTACTTGACACAACAATCTCCTGATTCATATAATCAATATCGACAAATGCACTATCACAGGTCAGAGAAATTTTTCTGACTTTCATTGGCGTAATCCAATTCACTTCAACTACTGAAGATCTCCCATTCTCGAAATGGATAATCATCGTCACATGATCTTCAAATTCTATTTCATGATTTGAACCTCCCACGCAATAAACTGAAACAGGTTTACTCCCCATTAAGTAAATTGAATTATCAATGTCGTGAATCCCTAGATCCAATATTACTCCAACATCGCGTATCCTTCCTGGAAAATTGGAGACTCTTCTTGCAGAAGTAGTGATTACATCGCCAAATTCTTTTGTCTGGATAATTTCCTTTGCCTTCTTAATCACCGGATTGTATCTTTCAATGTGTCCAACTGCGCAAATCGCCTTTGTCCCATCCAGAATCGAGGAAATTTCTTCTGCTTCTACGGTATCTCTAGCAATGGGCTTCTCAATCAGCGCATCGAGACCATTGTCTATAGCAATCTTGAGTACTTCTAGGTGTGTAGAGGTTGGGGTGGCGATAATCAGCGCATCTGGAGAGGTTTCATTGATTGCCTCCCCAATTGAGTCGAAATGCGGCACTGAGAACTGTTCTCCAGCTCTGTTGGCCGCATCCTTACTTTGATCGCAAACCCCTGCCAATGAATCAAGACTTGAGCACACTCTTGCATGATTCCACCCCATTGACCCCGTGCCAACTACCAATATCTTGCTCATAAACTCCTCATGCAGATAATAGTATTAGTTGTTCTTACTTGGTACTTTGATTATATATCAGTCTCCGACCACGAAAGGCATGAGTTCGGCGAGTGATTTCAAACTCGGAATACAGTCAAAATCAATCACCATAGGAATTGTTGGTTTGGGTTATGTCGGCCTGCCCACTGCAATATCTTTTTTCAATTCAGGATTTAATGTCTGGGGAATCGATAAATCTGAGGATGTAGTGGCTCAAATTAAGAGTCAGAAGAATCCTACTGGGGATCCTTCGATAGAAAATAAAATCCCATCTCCAGAGGAAAAGAAATGGTCCACAACGTCGTCATTCTCAGAGTCAATACCCGAATGTGACGTCATTATCGTCACTGTGCCCACGCCAATCAATTCAATGATGGGTATGGAACCAAAATTCGTAGTTGAAGCAGGTCGTAATATTTTCTCAAACATTCCAAAGAACTCTGGAAAAATAGTAGTTTTGGAAAGTACAGTTTACCCGGGTTCTACTTTGGAGTATTGGTCCCCAATAATAGAAGAGTTAGATTTGACTATTGGCACTGATCTTTGGATTGGCTATTGTCCAGAGCGGCATAATCCGGGAGATATGGAGAATAATATCTCTACAGTTTCAAGGGTGGTTGGCT
>MDSV01071369.1_pt1 | contig 19166 bp, 23 predicted proteins | sample 810851 | NCBI WGS metagenome assembly MDSV01 (sample SAMN05326640, study PRJNA326480) | marine metagenome | isolation source: seawater | place: Atlantic Ocean: North East | collected 2012 | reverse complement strand
TACTAATTCTGATACTGATACTAATGCTAATACTAATTCTAGTACTAATACTGGTGCTGGTTCTGGTTCTAATTCTAATAAAAATTCTGGTTCTAATAAAAGTTCTAATTCTGATTCTAATGAGGGTTCTAATAAAAATTCTAATTCTAATAAAAATTCTAATTCTAATGAGGGTTCTGGTTCTGGTTCTGGTTCTGGTACTGATACTGGTGCTGGTTCTGGTGAGGGTTCTGGTTCTGGTAAGGGTTCTGGTTCTGGTAAGGGTTCTGCCGCTAATAATGGTACTAATACTGACAAGTGGTATACCAATAAAAAAACGGTTGGAGGTATTCTTGCCGTATTATTTATATTATACTTTTCATATGACCGATTTACAAAAAGTAATCGTATTGAGAATCTTGTTCATCAAGATGTAGATAAAATTCATGATAATATTTATGAAAAAGGATTGCAAAATAATGGATATTATAATGGTTGTCTTAAAGATGACGAAACATTACACAATTTATTTAAATTATCTTACAAAAAAAATGAAACCATTGATGAATTAAGATACAGACTTCTAAAATGGTCATCATCAAAATTCGGGAAATATTATCTTGTTTCTGAACATCTTGTTAGAAAAAATGGTACTCTACGTGACACTCCAGAAGAGATTGCAAATGCAATTTCATCTACTAAAACATGGCTCGGAATGTTTTCACGTAATATCGGCAGTTTATTTGCAACAAGAAGAAGAAGTAGTGCTTCTTATTTACAAAACAGAAAAACTTCTATGCGTAAAAAAAATCATTTGAATTCAACATTTAAAAGTTTCAGCAAAAAACGTTCTTTATCAAAATTACATAACGCAAGAAAATCCCGCTCAAATAAACAAAAAAGACACTAAAATATATTTCTTAAATAGATAAACATCCTTGATTAATATAATCGTCTCCTTTTTTTGAATTACATTTGAATTTATTTCCTCCTTTTGGACAAAAAATGTTTTCTGATTTACCATCGCACCATGTACACCATGGACTGTTACAAACATATCTAAATAATGTTCCTTGTGGATATTGTTGTTTTATATTAATATTTGTCATTGGGTGAGTAGAACTTCCAATTGGACCATGTGGCATTTTTGTAAATATTCCATCCTGAGGAATAATTGCTTTTGCATTTATCCCTAAATGTATTAAATCTTCACGATGTAACGCTAATCGATAACGAGCATTTATTAAATTATCTGGTGGACGATTTTTATTGAATCTCCATAATGCTTCTGAATGTGCAGATAGTCTTGGCCATAACATACTGTCTAAAATTGTCTTATCAACCGCCTCCGTCCAAAGGTTCGCACTTGCCCCTAAAACACCACCCTTTGAACCAATACTTTTAGTTTGTTTTAGCAAAATAACTTTATTTAAACGTTTTTCAGATTGATTTTCTACTTCTTCTTCAGGTATATCGTTTTTTTCTATTAAAGTTGTTACGGTCAATGGATTTTTCATATATATATCTTCCCATGCGACACGGTATCCTTTAGAAGAATCATTTGTTAAAGCTTTACACCAAAATAATCCATTAAACTGATTTGCTTTTTTATCTAAAAAGTTTCTTGAAATTGTTTTTCCTCCCCAAAGCCACGAACTCTGACCACAATCAAGATAATAATCTTTTGCATCTGATTGTATAAATGTTACCCCAAAATTTTGTAAAACTTGTAATTGATAAGGAGTTTCTTCATTTGTATTCCAAAATTGGAAAACAATATTTTTAGAATTAAATTTAATCGGAGGATTATCTAAATACTTTTTACTATCAAAATTACTATGAAGAATTTGGTCAATCCATTGCATTAACTTGAAATTTGGGAGGTGTTTTTTTATTTTAGGATACCAAACATTATAAATCCAATTTGCATACTTTTCAGAATATTTTTTATAAGCTGCATTACAACCAGGTTTATGACATTTCTTTGTTTTATTATTAACTTTGCATGTTACTTCATCAAATCCAAGATGTAAAAATGTACAATATCCAATTTGACCAATTTTAAAAGCATCTATTGTTTCCTCAAAAATATGTTTAACAACATTTGTAGCTGCATTAAATTTTTCTTTTAAATCAAGAAAACCACATGGTGGTTGTGGGCAAGTTAAAGTTGTTTGATATTCTAAACCATCACATGTAATAACTTCTGGGAAACCTTTTCGCCAACAGTAAACATGTCCAGGTGTATCAATTTCGGGCATTATCATAATACCATTTAAGCGCGCATATTCTATTATTTTTGTTATATCCTTTAAATTATAAATTTCAGAGGATGAATATGCTCCTCCATTAGAAGATATTTTATGAGTAAATGGTCCAATATCTAATGGAAAACTTTGGGCATCAACAATGTGCCAGTGTAGTATGTTCATCTTGACAAATGACATTCCCCTTAATGTACGCAAAATATCATGAACAGGAATATAATGTCTAGAAGTATCTAACATTGTTCCACGATACGTAATTCCAGGTGAATCTTTTATTTTAATAGGAATGTTTTCAATTTTATATGTATTTTTATAAGGACGAATTAATTGTTTTAATGATTGGATAGCATGATTTGCTCCAACATATGTTTTTGCATCAATCTTAATTACATTTTTTTCATTAATTTCTAATAAATAACTTTCATCAATACCAAGTTTTAATTGTTCGTCGGAATTAATTATTACGATACATTTTATACCTGAAAATAAAGAAAAATGAATACCTGTACTACTTGTAAATTCATCTCGAAGATGATTTTCCCATTTTTCAAAAAAAGGTACATTTCTATAGCAGGAGGATATTGAAATTGTATTTTTATTGAATTTAAAGTAATAAATTCACCTGTTTTTTTTTGATGAATTATGTTTGGAAATGGCCATATTCGTTGTTGACTAATTTTATAATTTTCTTGATAATAATTTTTTTTTTTTGATTTGTATAAGTTAAAACAATAATCAAAATTGTAATTACAATGAGTGTAATAAGAATTCCTTTATATAAATTCATAATATCTTAAACTATATTAAAGCAATGTTTTTTATAAAATCTAAATTATTCACCTTCTTTCAATTCAATGCATTCATACCGATATATTTTTTTAACATCTGAACTAACACTTCCACACTTCTCTTTTAGAGATTCTTTAACCGTTCTCCATTGCTCTTCAGTCATTATCTGTCCTTTTTTAAATTTAAAATTATCAACCATAACAGAAGCAAGATAAGTAGCAGCTCGTCCATCACTAAATTCGATTTTAATACCATGTAATCCAATCGTAATAAAAGAATAAGGAACTTCCGATGTAATTGGTTTTAAAGGACTGTTTAGATTAATTTTATATGTTAAATCTTTTAATTCTATAAATAACATTGGTGAAAACCGAGTATCATGAAACGCCGCTTCATAGGTATATTTTGCAATCATTTTAAATAAATTATCTGATTTACATAACTCATATGTTCCAATACAACCACGCAATTTTCCATTTTTACTTATTGTAACAAACAACGATTTTGGAGTCTGTCTTTTTACAGTTTGAAATCTAAAAATTTCTTTTATAAAATCATCAATTGCATTTTGATAGTTTTGAAGACCATCTTTCTTAAAAAGATAGTTTTCCATAAAAATTCGAGGAATTTCACTCCATTTTATTCTTTTTGTGATTTTATTACTAACCTCAATCATACCATATCCAACATGTATAGGTGAAGAATCAGCATGTATTAAACTAGAACAGCAACATGTATATTTTTTACATAATGCTTTCCATGAAGGCATTCTATTTCCAAGAGACATTAATAGATATGCACATGCTGGACCACAAAAAGGACTCTCGTTATGAATAAAAAAAGATGCATCAGGATTTAAAGAACGAGGATATTTTGAATTAAGATAATATTGAACAATACTTAATGTTTTAAAATCTTGATGAGGCGTTTCTGGAGAACATTTTTGCCATCCTGGTTTTCCACAATGAATTAAATCTGAATTACAAATAAGGAGAACTCTCTTCATTTTTTTTTTAATACATTCAACTAATTGAGGCGTACATGTTCTTAATAAAACGGGTAATATTTTAATTCTTTCTTTTTCAGCTGATGATAGAACTTTATCCAGAATTCCAATTTGAACTCTCCAAGAATGCTCAAGTGAAAAAAATCTTTTATTTAATTGTAAGCCTGTTCTTTCTAAGACACTTCTTAAAGTTAGATTAACATTAAACAGATTTCCATTAAAATAAATGTGTGAAAAATTAGGTAATACTCCATTGTTTTCAACATCTGAATGACATGTCGAAATGATAAGAATTGTATCAAATTTAGAATAATTAAATTTTAAATAAAGTTCACTTGCTAAAAGAAGACTTTCTTTTGAACCGGCATGTGGAACAAATCCAGCAACCAAACTAGAATCTTTTTTTATATTAGTTGGTAATTTAAAATCATTTGTCCAGATATCTTTCGAAACGGTAAACATCTTCTGTTTATTCAAAAGAAAATTTTAATTTCTGGCAATATTCATAATTGCATTAACAGTTGCAAAAGCCGAAGAAACATTAAGACAAGAACTAAACGATGGAATTTGACAATGTGTATCTGAAATAGATTGAATTTCTTCTGGTATTCCATTATCTTCAGCACCCATTATAAGATATGTATTATCATCTTGTAAGGTATCAATTGATTTTTGTTGATAGATGTTTAATGCATTTGGAGTCATGTGAATGCTAATTATTTTTCGTTGTGAATCCAGCGTTTTCACAAATTGGTTTGTTGTCATGTAAATAATTGGTATTAAAGGAGAATTAGAAGCTGAATAATAGAAAAGGTCATTTTTTGAAAATTTATGTCCACAATCATTAATAATAACGATTGATTCATAAAGGTTTGATTGAACAGCATTTCTAATAATACATCCAACATTTCCTTTGTATTTGAGGTTTGTCAGAACAAGAATGGGTGATTTTTTTTTCATTTGGTGAAGAATAATACTTGTATTCTTTGGTTCTAAATCTCCATTTTTAATATTTTGGGGTATATTTCTTACAAAATGTTTCCAAACATTTTTACCAGAATGAAGAACTTCAATTTTATCTTTTTGTTTCTCATCAATTTCACCTTCAAACAAATTCGAAATAATTATTTTGGTTACATTTTCTGTTCCAAGATTGTTTGTGTTTATTTTAACATGGTAATGATATTTAGTTGTCATTGTAATATTTCATTTATTAAATTTGGTAATACAATAAATCATTTTAAATGTAAAAAAATACTTTGCTTAACAAGTTTCATTTTTAATAATATTTTAAACACAACTTTCTTTTTTTTGCATTTCTTTGTAAAACTTGATTAGTTCAGTAGTAAAGGCTTGACATGGAGGACACCAACTCGCACAAAAATATACTCCTATTATTTTTTTTTCTATAATTTACAAGCAAGAACCATATATAACTAATGAAATACCAACAAGTGATAGAATTGCACCAAGAGCAGAAGTAGTATTAATATGTCCCTTAAAAAAGAAATATCCTATTAATAAAGTAATAATAACATTAAGGTTAATTACTAAATGAGCATAGCCAATGTTTGGTGAAAAATTAACTGAATAAAACATTGAAAATTGGGTAAAAAATATAAGTAATGCTACTAATAATAAAAAAAGAGTTATTTGTGGCTTACTTTTTACTAATTTTTTTATATTTTTAATATCACACTGAAAAGAGTCTAATGATGAAGACATTATTAAAGATATTAAACCTAAAATACCAACAATAATTAATATAGACCAGCTACACATTACTAATATTCTTAATTTGCTTTTAAAATCATCCGTTTCTTTTGTAAAATTACTTCCAACCAATTTAATACAAATTACCATAAATGCCGTTGTAAAACAACAAAAAAAACCAGGTAAAAGCCACGATTTTAAAGAATGATTCATTATTATTATTATATATTTTTTTGTATCGTAATATAAAAAAAATTAAACTTAATTATTATCAATAAACATAAAAAATAACATTTATAAAATTATTTTATAAAAATTGAAACATTATTTTTCTAAACAAAAAAATATAGAATATAAACGAAACTACAATTCAATGAACGTCATTGTCTTGCTCCACGAGAGCAACCCCCGGGGACAAACTGTACCGTCCTCGACATATATCAAAACAGTGGATGGAGCGCGGATTTTCAAGATGTGCTGGCCTGACGTAAATCCCAACGACTTCAACAAGGTAGGGCTCAACCAGTTACTCAGAGACACAGACGTTCCCTACCTTCTCACGGTTAATCCGGAATTTGACCCAATCGAGTCCTTCACCCTCTACTCCTACCAAGCAAACAACTTTGCAAATGGCACATATCGTCGCTTTACGGAGGAGGGTGGTGTTGATGGATGGCAGGCAGGACATATTCTCATGCTGTTGCCGAACTCTCTTCGCCGCATGTACCCCAAGCCCGCCGTCGGTGCTAACGTATCGTAAAAAAAGAGATAAGTATAAAATATTATTTATTTTTGTTTAACCAGTCTTTGAAAATAATCAAAGCTTCTAATAAATCTTTTTTATTTTTTGTTTTTTTTAACATTCCTAATATTCTATTATGCAATCCTAACACTCTATATTTTTTTTGTAATTGATAGTAAAATTTAATTTCTTTTACGGTCTTCAAAAATTTTTTAGGACGTACATTTGATGGAGAAAAGGTATTCTTTTTTTGTTTTCTTTTCATATCTTCAAAATATTTTTCTATTTTTTTTATTGATTTTTTCGCAAGTTCTTTATTCCTAAATTCTAATCCATATAAAGTTGTCTCTGGGTGATCATCTGTATATAAATTTTTACTCATTAATCTTAAAAAATATTTTTAATTTAATCTTTTTTGACATATTTGAATTTTATTGGATCTCCACATAAATTATCACCACATGAATCACGATTCGCATATTCAGCCTTTAAAAATTGATTTTCCTTATCAATTCTCCATCTTCCTAAGGGTGTTTCTTTTGGTTTTTTAACTATTTGGTAAAACATTTGATTGAAAAATTTCGATATTTCTTTTGAACCGTGACGAATCATTATAAATTATTTATTTATTATTACTTATATTAAAAAAATATATTAATTTATTCAGTTTTCATTGTTTTTTTTGCCCATTCGTCTGAAAAAATTTTTGAGATATCTACCGGGTCTATTTCTGAAACTGTACCTAATTTAACATCCCAAAAATTACATTCTGCAATACAATTAGAGATAACTTTACATTTTTCATCAAATGATGTAACTTCTGGCACTAAATTAACAGTTAAATTATTTTTTTGTTGATTTTGTTTTCTCATTTCAATTATTTCTTCTATTTTTCTATTAAACGTTTTTGTTGTTTTATCAGTACCGTTTATATCATTGTGTATTTTTTCACATACATCTTCAAAATCACCCATTGTAAACAATTTTGGTTTTTAGAATCTTTCCCAACTATGTTAATAAAAAAAAAAAAAAAAAAAATAAATTAATTTGAAAAATTATAAATAATTTAAAATTCCATTTCAAATATATTTTCTTCATCAGAAGAAATAAGACCTTCATTATATATAGTTTTATTGATGAGATATAAGTTAATTTCTTTTAATTTATCAATAATTAATCTCTTTGTTTTTTGACTTCTTTTTAAGTTTCTACGTAATAACTGCAAATTATTATATGCACATTCTAAATGACAGCATGACTGAGGATAATAAAAACAATTGAAAACGGGTTTTAAAGAGGTATCATTTTCTTTATTAAGAGAGACTAAATCGCTAAAGCGAATCACTTCCTCTTTATAATTTTCTCTCATTAAAACCTTTCCAGAATGGTGACTAGAAAAATTATTATCATCAAAAGATTGCCAATCAAATGTTTGTAATTCCGGTAAACTGCAAAAAATCGTTAGTTCGTCTTTTTCTTTTTTAATTTTACAATTAATCAGGATTAAATCTTTTTCTAATAGTAATTTTATGTTTTCCATTATTTTTAGAAAAGAAAACATTTTTCATTATTTACATTTTCAACAAATTTATTCTAATTTAGAATGGATTTTTCGATAATTCATTTTATCTTTTTTTTTTATTTTAGAATTTCCTCCGATACCATACGACTGAAGAAAAGACAATCTTTCAAGCAATCCTTCCTCATTTAAGAGATAGCATTCTGCAAAAAGATGAATTGGGTATTCTTTCGGGATATCAAAAACATTTTCAAAATATAAATTTTCTTTTGGAAATGAATTTATTTCTTCAAATTGTCTTTTATTAGGGTTTTTTAAGATAAATTGGTATTGGTTGTAGATTGCTTTTTGAGCTATTTTTTTTATTTTTGTATACTCTTTCTTATCATCATCATTAATATGGTGATATTCTGAAATCCAATCAAGAATCATTTTTAAATACCTAATTTGAAAAGAAAGGGATTTTGGAAATTTTATTTGATAACTTGAAAAATCATCCTTCTTAAAAGTAAATAATTCTTGAATCATTTTCATCTGACATTCATCTTCAGATATTTTAAAAATAATTTCTTTTTGGATTGTTTTTTCGTTTAGGAAAATTTCTTGAAGATACGTTTTCGTTTTTTTAGGTAGTTTTTTGTATTTTTTTTTGTCATGACATATACATTCTGTTGTAAAATCAAAGATTGGTAAGACTTTATAGTTCTCCATTATTAATAATAAATTGTTAAGTTCTTAAAGTATTCATAAATGGTAACTCTGGTATTTTTCGAGGAATGTCAAAAAAATAAAGGACATAAATTAAAAGTGGACCCCAATAACATGATGATGCATCACTCCATATTTTCGACATATTTGTTGAAAATAAAACATGAAAAATAAGAGCAATAAAAAATAAGCTTGATTGATTAATTGCAAAAAGTGGAATAAAAACAATAATTATAAAATACATCAACCATTTTATAAATCCAAAAAAAGATTTATTTAATCTCCAAGGATTCCAGGGCCATTCTAAGCTACAATATTCAGAATCACATATTTTTTTAGTAGTGCACAACTGTTTATCTTTTGGAAAATTTGGAAGAGTGGATAATTGAATAAATAAAAATAATAAACACCATAAAAAGGTTAATTTTGTTTTTAGAGCAGGGTTACAATTTGATAAATGTAAACCAAGTAAAGCAAAAAGAGGCTGAAAAATTGTTAAAGAATAATAACCGAGGAGTGAACCAAATCTATTTGTATTCATTCCCTTAAAAAATAATTTTTTACAATGAATATCATCATGAATAAAATATTCAGCAAGCTGCATTGTTCCAATACCAAAGATAACAACACCAACAACAATCATATCATTTCTATTTTTAAAGTATCCATACGTTACAAGAGATATTGCAGATAATATATGAATTATCAATGAGATACGAGAAGATTCTTTTGAATAACACATAATAATATATACATGTATAATTAATTAACATTGTTTTTTTTTGAAAAAAAGTTATTCATATATATTAGCACTAAAAAAATTGATTTTTAAAAAGTTTTTTAAAACCTAAAACCATCTAAAATTCAATAAAGATGAATACATCAACAAAAGACAAAAGAAAACAATTCACTCAAGAAGAATTACAACAGATGCATCTTGAATTCTTGCAATACAAACTAGAACATGACGGAAAAACCCCATTTGAAATGTTAATTATTACCATTGGAGATGAATTAATAAGTGACTATTAAAAATTAAATTATGCCAAGGATGAAGAATCATATTTGGCTTACCAGAATTGGGAAAAAAAAATTATTGATTGTACAAGTCCTTTTCGAGTTGTTAAACATATATCAGACACTTTACATTCAAGAAGAATCGGAAATTGGAGATTAGCAATCGAATATTTAGAAAAAGAAATAATAAATAAATATGAGCCTGAACCAACAATGCCATGGATTTCATTAAAAAAAAATTAATTATTATTCATTTAAAATTGTTAGTATTTTTTTTTTGGCTAATTTAAAAATTGGATTACAAGTACAATTTCTCCAATGACGTTGTATTTGAAAAGCTTTGATATGCTTTAATCGTCTTTCAATAATCCAATTATTATATCCACACTTCTTTTTTTCAAAAGAATATATTGGTGAATACCACATATTTAAATATTTAAAATCAATTGGTTTATCTAAATGGTCTTTAATAATTTCTAGATTAATAAAGCTTCTTGTTGATAAAATTTTCCAACACCATGGTTTATCTAAATTTTCCTGAACAATTTCAAAAGTAATATCTGTATTCGAACTGACGGATTCCCAATCCCATGGATAATTTGGATTTTCTTTAATTATTTTCCATGGTACATTACTTGAGATGTACTTCCAGTCCCAATTTTTATCTGGTTCTTTAGCAATGACTTCCCAAACAATTATAATATTTTTTCGGTTTTTCCATATCCAATCACTTTCTGATATGGAAAAACCGTAAAAATTATCATTCTTCAATAGCCAATCCCAATCCCACGGTTTGTCTAAATTATGAGAAATATGTTCCTCAATATTTGGATTTGCAATTAAGTTTCTCCAACTCCAATTTTTATCTAGATTATTGATTACTATTTCCCATGTTATGATGGGAGAATATGATAATATATGATAATCCCATCTATCAATGGGAAAAGATTTAATAATTTCCCAGGTTAAATTATCTCTTTTTGATAATATTTTCCAATTCCAATCTTCTCGATAATACTTCCGTATAAAATTCCATGAAATGTTCTTATTATATGAAAAACCATACCAACACCATGGTAAGTCTCGATTTTTTTCTACAAATGTATCGTTTATAATAGGATTTATTGATAAATATTTCCAATCCCAATTTTTTTTTATATTTTTCTTAATAAAAGTAAGTGGTAGGTCACTCTTGCTTGATAAAACATTCCAACTCCATGGCAAATTCATATTCTTTGTGATAATTGTCATTGGAACGATGTATGTTAATTTGTTCCAGTGCCATTGTCTATTAATATTGTTTTTAACAATATCAATCATTAATCCTGGTTTTGAAGACAAATAATTCCAATTCCATGGTATTTCGAGATGTGATACAATAAAATTCCATGAAATAGAATTATTTTGACTTATATTATTCCAATCCCAATTTTGATTGATATTTTTCTCAACAATTTCATCTGATAAGCTTGAATTAGTCGATATATATACCCAATTCCAATCTAAATGAAGTTCTTTTTCAATAATATTCCAAGGAACTGATTTTGATAAATATTTCCAATCCCATGAAATATCTAGATTATTTTTGACAAATTTCCATGGAATATCTTTGTTATTAGAAATATTTGTCCAATCCCAATTTTCATTTTTATTTTGAATAATAAACTGATACCATTCAGTTCTTAATTCACAAAAAAGGTCTTCGTATTTCATTTCAAATTTATGCTTATTACTTTTAATATAAATAATTCTTTTTAAATTTATTGCAGAATCATATTTTTAAATAACTAATTAATATATAAAATAGATTAACAAATGAAAATAATTGTTGTTTTAGGTGATAAACTTCATGCAAATAATAAAATGTCATCTAATTTAAAAAGTAGACTAGATAAATGTATTGAGATTTATAAAAAAAATAATCTTGTAATTGTGTGTGGTGGTAATGTATTTGGCAACAAGTGTAATCACACAGAAGCATATGTTATGAAAAAATATCTTCTTGATAAAAGTGAGATTCCTAAAAATAAAATTATCCTTGAAAATAAGTCTACTGACACGATAACAAATATTAAAAACATTAAAAAGATTATCCAAAAATACAACTACTCTTCTTTAACAATTATCTCTTCAGAATGGCATTTACCAAGAGTAAAATTTATATGTAAAACTTATTTAAAAAAAAAAATAAACGTTAGTCCTTCTTATGACAAAGTTAATTCAAAAAGAATAGAACTTGAAAAGAAATATCTTACTAACTTAAAAAAAAATATAAATATAATTTAAATGAAATACAGTAAATCATTGTCAAAAAAAAGAGTCTTATCTAAATCTAAAAAAAAATCATCTAAAAGAAGTTCTAGTAAAAAACAAGAAGAATTACTTGCCTTGCGGTTAAATGAAATAATCGAAAAAAACAAAAGAGCTGAAAAAGCAAAAAAATATAAAGAAGAAATTAACATTGCATTAAAAGAAGTTAAGGCAGCCGAACAAAAAATAATTGATAAAGAAGAAGATGATTACAAAATAAAAATGATAAAAGAAATAGTTGAAATCGTATACAATGGAAGAGACGATGAAAGATATAATTTATATTATTTAGCAGGTGCTTTATGTGACAATCTTATTATCAACCAGAAAAAAAGGGCGGCTCTTAATGTAATGGCAACTAGAATGGGTATATCTCAGCATGATATAAAAACACTTGACAATATTTCTTTATGTGAAAAAATTAGATACGGAGATTATTCTCCCGGTTTATTAGAAATATTTAATTATGGATTTTTATTTCCATTATTTAATGGTCTTTTTAATTATTCTGTAACTGCAAAAATTAAATATATAAAAGATTCTATTATCCAAATATTTTTAACTCAAAGTTATATTTATAATTCTGTATTTTTAAATGATATTAATGCAACGGTTAGACAAAAAGCTTATTGGTTAAAAAATTCACGCTTTTCAGAATCAAGAATATCATCATTGATAACATACATCAATATTTTAATACAAAATCAAGGTACAACTTTTTTAAAAGACTTACAACATTTTAGAATACCTAGGACAGGACCAACCTATGACAAAATAACTCCCAAACATCAATCTGAATTACAAAAACTATACGAAATTTTAAATTACATTTTAACACAAGTTATTAGACACAGGGATATATTAAATTCTGATAAAGAAGTATTAGCAGAATGCGAAAGGATAAAAGAAGATGAACGAAGACGTAAAGAAGAAATGATGAGAGAAAGACGCCATCGGGAACATATGCGAATTTTAAGAAATGGTCAGAAAAGAAAATATCGACATAGTAGTAGTAGTAGTAGTAGTAGTAGTAGTAATAGTTTTTATTAAATTTATTTATAAAAAAAAAAGATGTGAATATTCACAAATTAACCTATATTTTATTAGACAACTCGAACTACATGAATTCCAAGGCTAAACGCTTTTTCAAGTGTCATTGAAGGGATTGTCCATCTTGAAGTATATTTACCAGGTGTACTGATTGTCATGGCGAACATCCCGTTCTGACCTTGAATAATATTTGTGATCCTAAAATTCCCACGGTAAGGAAGAAGAGGAGACGTCAAAGAGAGAATGTCTCCAATATTCACTGTCATTCAATTTTTTAAAACGTCCAACTTTTCGACACAAAACTATTTAAATATTATATATTTAAAAATAAATCAATTTTTTTTTTAAATAGATTTATTTTAAATTACCCAATTTTTACTATAGTCACTGATATGTATACCATATCTTTTCCTACGTTTTGACTTATCCACTCTATTCTATTTTTATAGTGTTCTTTTTCTCTCCAAAAAAAAAAAAAGAAGGGTAGTATTTTTGTTGAAAGTAAGAAAATGGTATCCATCTTTATTAAAAATTTATAGTAATTTAATAATTATTTCAATTTTATTAATTAATGTTCACACAGATTTAAACTTCTCACATTAAAATTTTTTTTATGATATTTTCTTTCTTCCATAAATCGAATCTGATTTTCTCTTGCTATCGCAAAAGAAATTTTATCTTGCTGTCGGTCAACATTCTTTGTTGAAATAATCCTTTTTTCAGGATTAACAATCCAGAAAACAATCACGGTCCTTTCTTGGTGCATTCCAGAAGATTTAACGTCTAATTTATGAATATGTGAATTTGGAAAAACAGTTAATGAACCTGTTTGTGTTGAAACTTTCCCTAACGGTAATAATCCTTCTTTGTCTTTATCAGGAGAAGTATAATATCCTAAATATTGATTTAAATATGTTGGACGTTGTTGGCCAGTACTACTTGATATTTTTGATGCTTCGTGTAAAGTAAATCTTCTTCGAAACTGTAAATTAGTTTCAATGTCTTTTGCTTGGTCTAAGACACATACTGCCGTAGCGACAATATTTTCGTGAGACATTCCTTCAACATGCCAAACACCTTCTACGGTTTCATTACTTAAATCAACCGTTGTTATTTTAGTGATTACTTGTAAAGTTTTTCCTTTTAAAGAATGGTGTTGAAATGGTTGTTCTGTCTTAAATTCATCCATTAATTCATAGATTTCGGTTTCTTCATCATCATACATTTTGGTTGTCTTCAGATGACTCCAAACATTTTCTATTTCAGGAAGAATATTTTCAAATAAATTACTAATATTTTGATAAACTCTTTCTTGGGAAACAGGTAGATTATTGATATAACTTTCAATGGTACATTTTCCAGATTCATCTATTTTGAATTCACTGGGTAACATTTGAAAGATAGAATCTTCGTATGGACGATTCCAATAATCAATTGTCAATTCAGATTCATCTTTTTCAAAATCTTTAACAACTGAAACATCTTTAATATAGGGATACATTGACGGATGAACAATATCGAGAACTTTTTCATTTGAACCGGGATGAAAATGGTCAACGTACAAATCACTATGACGATATTCAAGAATACTTTCATACAAATTAGTAACATGGGAAGAAAGCTTTTCAACTTGGGGTTCTTCAAATAATTGTGATTTAAAGTGAATTCCAGAAGTGTCAAATTTTATTTTAGCATTTTGAAAGCGTTGATAGGCTTTAGTAAAACTTGGCCTTTCAACGGTTTGAACATAATACAGTTGTTCAGTATCCTTAAAAATTTTAAAATATCCTTGATATCCTCTAATATCAAAATCAAATTCATAATTACTCACTGGATGAAGGAATTCACCGGTATAATGAGAAAAGGTTATCTGATGTGATTCTTTTTCTTCTTTAGTGGGTCGAAATCGAATTTCTATAAAATTGGAATGTACCTCATGAACAATTAATTTACGTGAATCTTCTCTAAACTCAACAATATCACCTTTTTGAAAATCTTTTGGAGATGGTCCAGGTGATAAATATGGTAAAATATATTTGGTTATAAACGGATTGATAACATTGATATTTGACATTTTTTTTAGATATTAATTGATATAAAATGGTATTTCAATGATGTTGTCTTATCAATTTTATATCTTTATTCTAAATAATTTGTCAACTTTTTATAAAGAAAAAATCCACCAAAAAGAATTAATGGCATAAATGCGTTCTTATAATTTTTAATGTAAAAAGAATCATGTGTCATCATATATGGGTCTTCTGGATTGTCAGTTTGAATATCTCTCCCATAATAATCTTCAAATAAAATACTATCTGGCAAGAGTTCCACGAATACCGTATAAGCAACAACCACAAAAACAATTGTATCTGAGATAGATTGATTAATGCTAGATGAAATCGGCGTAAACATTCCAATAAACATTGAAATTACAAAAGAAAGAACAATTAATCCTAAAGAAAGCATTTGCTTTGTTTTACTCATTGAGCTTCTTGAAAACTGGTATCCAAGAATTAACATTAGAATGACATTATCAAAAATAAATCCAAAAATATTATTTAATTTCATATAACCAACTTTAAAAAATCCTCCTGATGTTTGAGAACCAAAATCAATCTCATTGCCAGCTAATAAGCCATCCATTACAAAGTTTATTACAACAGCAACAACGAGTCCAACCGATATACCATTGGGTTTATTAATATTGGTATGGATAGAATATTTTCTTCCTAAAACATCCTGTATAAATTGAATAACACGTAATTCATTTGAATTATCTCCTTCATCAATCGCTTTATCATATTCTATATTTACACTTAGAGAATCATTTGTTAATGAACCTTTTTTCAGTTCAAAGGTTATTTGTTGAATCATTTTATTTTGATAAGCAATGTTTTCGCCAAAATAGAGTTCTTTTTTGGTATTCGTAACATTTTTATTCCAATCATCAATTACATTTTTTAGATTTGATTTTGATTTAATCTGTAAAGATAATGTTGAAACATCTTTCGGAGATAAATAATTACATCCGATAAGGATAATTAAAACAATCAATCCCGTTAACCAATTAAAATTATTAACCGTTTTTTCAGATTCTTCACTAATAAGCATTGTTAGTAATAATGCAGATGCGAGTAAATTTAAGGTCGGCATAACAGACGGATGATAGTTTTTTTTAACGGATTGAAGTGAACCAAAATAACTTCCACCATACATAATAAGTGCCGAAACAACAACGATTATAATTTGTGTAACAAGATTTGATTTCATTATTTATGTTTTATAAAGAAATTAATAAGACAAAACATAATTGTTTCGCATTTTTTCTAGCGTTTTTTTCTTTTTTGGAATGAATCCTTTTATAATAAAATAATATGTTATCAATAGAAGAGGGATAAATAAGAGTCCCTTCTTTAGTCCAACATATAAAAATGATGAAATCATTGAAATCATTAAATAAACAGCATACACTAGCAAAATCAAAGCAAGTGTTTTTGCATTTGTTTTCATACTTAATGCAACAACTAATGTAATCGCAACTCCTAAATTTGCACCACCTGCTTCAAATTCAAAGAAGGGACTATTGGTTTGGATTATATTACCATGCAAAAAAAGTATGTCTAATAAAAGAAAGGAATGCTAATGGAATGATACCCCATTGGCAATAAGCTTTAATTCCATCTTTTTTTTTGTGTTCTTCCTTAAAACCAAGAAATGCTCCTATAAAAATGAAGATGTAACCAATCCATAAAATTATTTTGTAAAGAGAAAGCATTTTATATAATTTATTAAAATATTTTATTTGAACAATTAGAAATCTTACATAAAAATATAGTTTAAGAATATTCCATCGTATTTAATAATACCCAGCTATATGCCGACCACTGATTTTTAATGATTTTGTGATAAGAAATGTAAATTTCCAATTGTATTATTCGGGGTTGGTATTGAACGAATTAATCTAAATCCATTTTGTCTTTCATTCGAAGGTGGTAAGATGCTGACTGTTCTAAAAACATCCTCAAGAACCATTTTTTTTAATATATAATCATCATTATTTATTGGTTTCATGTTTGGACCTTTATTAAATTCTAGTAAATATGGGTTTTGGTTAGAATCAAGGATAATATCTGCTCCAAATAATTGGAATCTTAAATTATTTTGAAATTTTTCACTAAAGCAAACAAATGGTAATGTTGCATCCATTACATATTTTAATTTATTTAAAATCTCATCAAAAATATCTTCAAAAGCAATTCCCTGTGTATTCCACAATTGTTGCAACTGATTAAAATTCAATGGTAATTGCATTGGACTTTCATATAATTCTTTATTTAGATTAACACTTGTTATTTGTTCTTCATCGTTTGTTGTATTTTTATCATATTTTTTGTTAGTATACATACATTTTCCATCTCGATACAAATAACCTCTTTTTGCTCCATATGTGTCACATACAATTAAAACATACATTCTTAAATTAATTTTATGTCCTTTAACAAGCATAACATCTTTCATATATTTTTGAATAATTTTATATCCAGAATATTGACATTTTAGAATTGCTTCCAAATTATTTGTAAGAAGAAGACCTTTTTTACGTTGTATATTTTTTTTACAAATATAGAAATTTTTTATATTGTAGTTAGATAAAAAATGTGATAATTGTGTTTTGTCGTTTGCTTGCCAACTTTCAGGCATTATTTCACTTGCTTTTTCTCTTCCATAAGAGTCAGTTAGGAGTTTCCAAATAGAATTTTTGCTTACAATTTTGTCACACCCATCAATTGCATAAATTTTTTGTTCTGGTGACGAACATTGTAATTTATTTTGCAATTCATTTTCAACATGGGTATATGTACATGGATAAAAAAGAGTCCAGCTTAAAGAATGTTTATTATTATCACTCTGTTTATTAATATTGTTGTATTGAAATATTTCTTTAATTATTCCTTTAACGGGATTAGAATTACATTTCCTAAAAGTGATTGGTGTATTATTTGATGAAAACGACTCCGAAACTTTATTAGAGTCTCCTAAAGAAATTAAAAACCATACAACGATTATTGTCATTAATATAATTATTGAAACTGATATATCCATCTATATTAGAATAATATTTTTATCAAATAAATATTAAAAATATTACCGAGATATACATTAAAAAATAAAGATAAATAACATCTTTTCTATAACAAAAAAAAAAGAACAATCAGATTGAAACAAACAATTATATTATTAAACAAGCAAGCAAGCAAGCATTCAATTTATAATTGTTCCTTTTTAAATATTTTTGAAAGGAGAAACGTATCGTCTCAATCACTTTCAGAACTCAAGCCTTACCAGCACCACCTCCTTTAAGAAAGGTCTGTGCGTTTTCCACTGTCCGTGTCGGCTGTCCACCGTTTTTCTCATGATGGATCTGAAGACCAAGACGCATTGTCTTACGATTTTTGCGTCCCTCTTCGGCCGTCTTCATTTTACGAGCCGCCGCCTTTGTAATTGCCTTCTTAGACGGAGGACGGGTTGACGCATCATGGGAAGGATTTTCCTGGAATTTTACACCAGACGAAGCCTTCTTTTTTTCATCGAGTTTTCCCATGAGAACAATGTAATCGCCATTCTCTGGGTTGATATGGAACTTGTGTGGAACAAGGGGAAGGTCGATGCCTTTCTCGTAGGTCGTCACGTTTCCCTTCAGCCCGTAAATGTTGATGTAACGGCGCTTTCCATCGTGGTGAAGTTGCGAAGGCTTGAAAGAAGATTCACCCGAGTACCACTCGATAATTTCTCCAACGCAAGAATTCGCAACGTCTGGGTCACACTTTGCCGGACGAACATAGATGTGCTCACCGTGAGATCCTTCATACCGATCAATGACAACCGTCTGAATCGAACCAAGAACCGTTTGTGATTCAAGTTCGTCGAGTGGCATGTGGACCTTGGTCGGAGTATCATCGATAATGACATTGAAAATTGCCATTACCGTGGACTCTCCGTTCTTCTCCCAACGCATCACAGTCATAAATGAATCCTTGGAAATGGAATATTCAGTTTCTTCATCAG
>MDSV01005967.1_pt1 | contig 19171 bp, 26 predicted proteins | sample 810851 | NCBI WGS metagenome assembly MDSV01 (sample SAMN05326640, study PRJNA326480) | marine metagenome | isolation source: seawater | place: Atlantic Ocean: North East | collected 2012 | reverse complement strand
GCCATTCTTGATGGGTCTCTAACCTCCTCTTGATAACAAACCATATCTTTAAATAAATTCATTTGTTCAACTTCTTGAAATCCTCCTTGACCCATTGTTTTGTTAGCAGCTTGTGGTGTTACTAATAATAGTGGCGTATGATTCCAATAAGCAGTTTTAATGGGAGTAACTAAACCAGTAATCCCTGGGCCATTTTGCGCAATAACCATTGACATTTTCCCTGTAGCTCTAGTATATCCATCCGCTATAAGTCCACCATTTGTTTCATGAGCTACATCCCAAAAAGTAATACCCGCATCAGGAAATATATCTGAAATAGGCATAAACGCTGAACCAATTATACCAAAAGCATGCTCTATTCCGTGCATTTGTAGAACTTTTACAAAAGCTTCCTCTGTTGTCATTTTTGTCATAATTAATTCTAACCTTTCCTAAAAATAATGTAAATTTTTTCTTTTTAATTTTAAGATTTAATATATAAAAATAATCAAATAATCCACTAGGAAATCGTCACAATGACAAATACTGATGTAATAATTCATGATGAAAAAGACAATGTAGGTGTTGTAGTTATTGACAAAATCAAGCAAAATCAAGATTGCGATTGTTGGGTAATGGAAAATGATAAAACTGTAAAAATAAAATCACTAAGCGAAATACCTTTAGGTCATAAAATTGCAATGACAGATTTTAATATAGGTGACACAATTTTAAAATATGGTCATGATATCGGAAAAGTTGTGAAATTAATTAAAAAAGGTGAACATGTTCATGTTCATAATGTTAAAACTAAAAAGTGGTAATTTATGGAAATTCCAAAAAGTTTTTTAGGATATAAAAGAGAGAATGGTAGAGTTGGTACTAGAAATCATGTTGTTATTCTTCCTGTTGATGATATTTCAAATGCTTGTGCTGAAGCTGTAGCTAATAATATCAAGGGTACTTTTGCAATTCCTCACGCTTATGGAAGACTTCAGTTTGGAGCTGATCTAGAATTATTTTTTGATACAATGATAGGAACTGGAAAAAATCCTAATGTAGCAGCATGTATTGTAATTGGTATTGAGCCAAAATGGACCAAAAGAATTGTTGACGCAATTGCTACTACTGGAAAACCTGTAGAAGGATTTAGTATTGAAGGAAGTGGTGATATTAAAACTATTATGAAAGCTTCACAAAAAGCACAAGAATTTTCACAATGGGCATCAGAGAAACAAAGAGAAGAATGTCCTTTAAGTGATTTATGGATATCTGTCAAATGTGGAGAGTCAGACACAACATCGGGAATGGCTGCAAATCCAGCAGTTGGAAACTTGATGGATAAGTTGGAACCTTTAGGAGTTCATCTTTGTTTTGGAGAAACATCTGAATTAACTGGTGCAGAAAAAGTTTGCGCCTCAAGAGGAGCCACTCCTGAAGCTTCAGAAAAATTTATGAAAACTTGGAGTGATTATAATGAATTTATTCTTAAAGAAGCAACAAATGATTTATCAGAAAGTCAACCAACAGCAGGCAATATTGCTGGAGGGCTTACAACAATAGAAGAAAAAGCTTTTGGTAATTTTCAAAAAATTGGATCAAGAAAATTTATTGATGTTTTAACTCCAGCTGAAGAACCAAAAAAAGGTCCAGGACTTTATTTTATGGATACTTCATCTGCTGCTGGTGAATGCTTAACTTTACAAGCTGCTGCTGGATTTAATATTCATTTATTTCCAACTGGACAAGGTAATATTATTGGAAATGCGATTGAACCTGTTGTTAAATTGACGGGTAATCCAAGTACTGCTGTAAATATGAAAGAACATATTGATCTAGATGTATCTAAAATACTTAAAAGAGAAATGAATATGGATCAAGCTGGTGATGAGCTAATAAAAACCACTATTAGGGCGGCTAACGGACGTTTAACTTGCGCAGAAGTACTTGGTCACAAAGAATTCATTATGACAAAACTTTTTAGAAGCGCTTAATTAAATTAAAATCAGTTTAATTTCTCAGTTAATCTCATAATTTTATCTTTCATTTGAAGTTTAGTTTTTTTAAGGTCTTTTAATGATTTCCAAGAACTTGTCATTCTATCATTTAATCTTTTCTTGGTGAGTTTAACTATTTCTGCTTCTATTTGTTTGTGTTTCTTTTTAAGATCTTTTAAGATCGACATTATCCAATTGTAACATAAAGCATACAAAAGTTCACTTTTTTAATTTGTAATTACAACAATGAAGTGTAGTAAATTTAATTAACACTTTTAGAAACGTAATAAGAAACAGCTTCTATTTCTTCAACGGTTAGTTGTCCTTGGTAAGCTGGCATAACTCCAATACCATTTGTTACAGCAACAATAACTCTATTTTTTTCAGGTCTAATTTCATCTAAATTTGGGCCTATTTGACCATTTGAGCCAGCATCTTTTAACATATGACAGCTAGCACAGTTTGCTTTATTTAAAAATATATCTTTGCCATTTTTTAACAATTCATCTGATTTTGCTTGATAAAAAATTAAATTAAAAAATATTATTAACAATAAATATAAATATTTTTTTTCTTTCATTATGTAGTTTTGCTAAGATATTTTTTTCTTAAATTTGAAAAAAATCTTCTTATAAATGCTGCAGCTATACCTAATCCTATTGCAAATATAATTGAAAATAAACCATAAATAACAGGGTACTCTATTGAAAGTTTTTTAATAAACAATGATAATGGATTTAAATTTTTTAAACCATTATTGAGAATTTCTTTTGTTTCATGAACAGCAAAAAAACTATCGTATGCAATTGCTATGCCAACTGCCAGTAAAAGTATTGCTAAAAGAGTTTTTAATTCTGTACTATCTATCGACTCTCCAATTTTTTGACCTATTTGAACGCCAATAATAGAACCAAAAATTAACATGGATACTAAAATCAAATCAATTGAACCATAATTAAATGCATGAAGCACTGTAACGATTGCGCTAACAAAAATAGTTACAAACAATGAAGTGCCAGGAATTAATCTAGTTGGCATTCCAATAATATATATCATTGCAGGAACAAGTATAAATGCTCCTCCTATGCCCATTATAGCTGCTATGAAACCAACTATCACACCTATGATAATTGGAGTAAATGCACTTTCATAAAGTTTTGATTTTTGAAATCTCATTCTTAAAGGAAGGCCATGTATCCAATAATGAACATGGAGTTTTTTTTTTGTTATAATTTTTTTTCTAGCCCTATCTATTTCTCCAAGACCCTCGACTAACATTGCTGTGCCAATAATTGCTAATATATACATATAAGCTAAAGAGATAACTATATCTATTTTTCCTATACCTTTAAAATATGTAAAAGTTAATATACCTAACAATGTTCCTATAGATCCACCGGCAACGATCATTATACCCATTTTATAATCTAGTGTTTTTTTTAAATAATGTGTAGTTGATCCAGAAACTGAAGTGGCAAGAATATTGTTTGCCTCGTTAGCTACTGCATAAGTAGGTGGGACTCCTAAAAAAATTAAAAATGGTGTCATTAAAAAACCTCCTCCAACACCAAATAGTCCTGAAAGAATACCAACAACTGCACTTAATGAAAAAATTGTAAATACATTAACTGAAACTTCCGCAATTGGTAGAAAAACTTCCATATATCTATATTTTATAATTATGCCTCAAATATATTGATGTCAATAAATAGATAATATCTTTTGAAAAATATTTTGTTTAGTATGTATAAAATATTGTACCAAAAATTATTAACCCCCAATATGCTGACAAAACTAAAAAAACGCTTGTTTTAGTTTTGTTTTTTACTATTTGAGATGGTAATTTTTTAATTATTTCTGGCATAACAATCTCATATCATGGGTTTGTTATTTGTCAAACTTTTACTTTTAATTTAACTGAAATAAAATTATCTTTTAATGGAACATAGTTAGTAGATAGTAGCTCCAAAAACTTTAACCTCATCGTCCTCAACACCAATCACAAGTCTGCCTAAAAATTCTCCGGGTATTTCTTTGCTCGTTTGTTTAATTAAAACAGTTATATTTAAACCTCTTCTTAAACAACCAAAAGGTTTGAACTCTTGAGTTAAACTAGTTAAAATTTTATTATTTGCCCATTGCTTTCCTAGCTCTACTTCATTAGCACCAAAAAGCATTTGTGTTGAAAAATCTTTTGTGAAACCACCATAATCTCTTATATTCGATGATTTAACCAAATTTTCCCATATTGGTTTTGCTATATCAAAAATCTCTTGGTCAGATTTATCAAGAAAATTCATAACTAATTTTCTAAGATGCTTGCTTTTTCTCTTTTTCGTCAACTATATGATAAACTGGTACTTTTTCTAACGTAAATTTACCAGTATTAGGGTCTCTTCTAGAAACAGTTAAACAGTGCCAATTTTCATCATCAAGTTTCATGTAGTCGCCTCTATAATAATAGCCGGGCCAACGAGTTTCTTCTCTAAACATTGTATGCTCAGTAACACATTGAGATGTTAGAGCACGATGTTTTAGTTCCCAAGCTCTCATAAGCTGGTGATAATCCTCTGCACCAACATTTTCTAAATCTTCTTGAAGCCATTCTAGTAACTCCAAACCTCGTTTAAGCATATTAGCATTAGTCATGTAATTAGTTGCAATACCACCAACGTACTCATCCATAATTCTCTGAAGCCTTTGAAGGCCCTGAATAGGAGAAATATAACTCGGCGAAACAGTGCCTCCGGTTATCTCATTTTGTCCTACGGTATAATTTTCTAATGGCTTATAGACAATATTTTTAAAATTTTGGCATTGTTTATCTGTAACTTTTATATCTTCAGCTTTTTTGTCTTCTATATATTTAACGGCAGCTTTTGCAGCTAAACGACCTTCGGTGAATGAGCCAGATGAAAATTTGTGTGCACTACCTCCAACGGTATCTCCTGCACCAAAAAGACCTTCAACAGTTAGCATTCTATTATAACCCCAAAAATATTCAGGTGGGGATAAATCTTCAGGACCACTAACCCAAGCTCCTGAACATGTTGCATGTGAACCCATTACGTATGGTTCTGAAGTTGTTAGTTCAGGATTAGTATATTTTGGATCTATATTTTGAGAAGCCCATACCACTGCCTGACCAACAGTCATTCCTAGAAAATTTTCCCAGCCTACAGTTTCTAAATGCGGATCTTGAAAAGCTTCGGTTGTAACCATGTGAATTGGTCCACCACCTGCCATAGTTTCTTGTATAAATGCATGGTTTCTTAAACAAGTCGGTGTAGGGTGATGATCAATGTATTCACCAACTAATTCTTTAGTCTGATCGTACCATTTTTTTTCATAATTTTCGCCATTTGCATTTTGTGTATAAGTTTTTAGATGTAAAAAATAAGCTCCAACAGGTCCGTATCCATCTTTAAACCTACATAAAACAATTCTATTTTCCATTTGGGTCATTTTTGCACCTACAGCAATAGGCAATGCGTAAGCTGAACCATTGCTCCAAGGAGCGTACCAAGTTCTTCCCATACCTTCACCTACTGCTCTAGGTTTAAAAATATGTGATGCTCCTCCAGCTGCAACAATAACAGTTTTTGCTCTAAATACGTGAAAATCACCTGTACGCATATTAAATCCTACAGCTCCACCTACTCTATTTTCTTTATCTTCATCCATAAGTAAATGTGTAACCATTATTCTATTATAGATTTTGTCAGCTGATTTTTTTGCTGCTTCAGCAACAATTGGTTTATAACTTTCGCCGTGGATCATTATTTGCCATTTACCCTCCCTAAGGTATCGGCCGGTTTTTTCATTTTTCATCATGGGTAAACCCCATTCATCAAACATATGAACTGTTGAGTCTACATGACGGGCCATATCATAACCTAAATCTTCTCTCACCATTCCCATTAAATCATTCCTTGCATATCTAACATGATCTTCAGGTTGGTTCTCGTCCCACTGCATTCCCATATAGCAGTTAATTGCATATAGACCTTGTGCAACAGCTCCACTTCTGTCGATATTTGCTTTCTCTACACAAATAATTTTTAAATCTCTACCCCAATGTCTAGCTTCAAAAGCAGCCCCTGTGCCTGCCATACCACCACCAACAACAAGTACATCACATTCTTCAGAGTGTGTTTTAACTTTCGCCATTAATAATAAACTCCTTTTTTAAATGATTCTTTAGGAACTGATGGTAATTCTTTTTTTGTATTTAAACCTTCTGGTTCTAAGTAAAGTCTTTGTGAATTAATTTCTCCCTGATTTGGCTTATCACCTTCAGAAAGTTTTGGAATAAATTTTCCCCATGGTTTAGTAGTAATTGGCGAAACGAAATCTTTTTCTGTTCCATTTCTAAATTTTATCTTCCAGGAGATAGTACCCTTCTCTTCTTCCCGTCTTACTCTTACGCTATGACCCATGGGAGCAAAATCAGCATAACCACGAACATCAATTGCATGGTTAGGGCAAGCTTTTACACAAGAATAACATTCCCAGCAAAAATTAGGTTCAATATTTTTTGCTCTTCTAATATTTTCATCGATATGCATAATATCTGATGGACAAATATCCACACAGTGGCCACATCCATCACATCTTGTCATGTATACAAAAGTTGACATAATTAATTATTTTCCTTTTTTTTTATATTATTTTTATTCATAAGTCTTAATAATGTTTTGGTTCTTCTCTTTTAATACCTAGACCAAATTGCTCAGGTGCATCTGCTGGTGGTGGTAAATTGTCTCTTGATCCATCAGCTTCAGCTAGGTTTTTTTGAATTGCAGCACCAGGTTTATAAAACATATGTGCAAATTTTGACCAATAAACACCACCAAATAAAACTAAATTGGATACAATATATAAAATTAAAAATACCTTGTCATCCCACCTATTTCCTAAATTTAAAGATTGTGTATAAGACCAAGCTAAACCAAATGTTGCGCACGCCAAAAGAGCAAGCACAAATAAATCTGCTTTTATAATTCTATACCAGGGATAAGCTTCAGATAAAACATCTACTCTTAAAAATAACCAAAACCAATATCCACCAACGCATGTCATAATAGCTCCTATATGCCACATCATTGGCCATAATTTAGGTGTGACAGTATCATTTGAGCTATAACAAAAAATCATTATTACGGAAGCTATCCAAAATAAAATAGTACCCCACATTCCTAAGACATGCGCTACTCTTCGTTTGCCAGCCCCTAGTTCAGCTGTTGTTGCGATATCATTAGCTACTGTCTTAGCAACAACGGAAAATTTCTCTCCAGTACTAAGTTTTTTTTTGGCTGCCAATTTAGCTTTTTTTGCATTATTAAAAAAATAAGTGATATTTTTATGATGTATCATCTGAATAACTGTTCCAAGAAAAATTAAAGCTAAAACAAACAAAACAAAACCTTTTAAAAAAATTGAAGGTACGGTTTCTGAAAGAACAGCAAATGGATTAATGAACATCATTATTAAATATTACCTTCTTTAAAAAGATTCTTAAATTATTTTAAAACTTTCTAGTATAGTTGAAATAATAGATCAACCGTTATATCCGAGACCTTTTATCATTAAAATAGCTCTTATACTTTGCGCTTATAATGTTGTTTTATGGGTATTACAGATCTTACACCACCTTGGGGATTATTAACATCGCCCATTCTTCTAGGAATCAAGTGAATATGGCAGTGCATTATTGATTGACCAGCAACTTTACCAGAATTGCTACCAATATTAAAGCCTTTTACGAACTTATCATTTTTTTTGATTTGAATTCTAATTTTCTTTATTAATTTATAACATCCAATCACTTCATCTTCTGTAAGTTCAAAATAATTTTTTACATGCCTTTTTGGTATAATTAAACAGTGCTTATTAGAAACAGGATATGAGTCAAAAGTACAATAAGCAAACTTATTTTCAAAAAGAATATCTTTTTTTTTTATTTTACAAAACAAACAAGGATTATTAGGATCTTTCATCTAAATTACAATTTTAAATTATTTTTTCAATTTCTAGTTTATAAATTTTTTTTAATTTATTAAATACTTTAAAACTTTTTCTTTTCCATAATATTTTATCTACTGACGTAACTGAAATAACACCTTTACCTGATCCAATAATTATTATTTCATGAAAATTTTTTATATCCTTAATATTTATTTTTTTAAAATTTATTTTTACTTTTTTACAAAAAAAATTAAGTGTTGTACCTTTGTAGCAATCTTTATTAGGAGAATAAATTTGTGTATTTTTAATAAAAAGTAAATTTGATGTACCTGTTTCTAAAATTTTATTATTTTTGTAAAGAGCAATATCAAATTTTTTTGTATTTAAATTATTTAATACTTTTAATATTTTTTTATATTTTAAGTTTTTATATTTAGCATTTACTCTTTTATAATTTAGCATTTTGAGTTTAAAATTAGAATTTAACTTAGGTCTCTTTCGTAATGAAATTGAAATAATTTTATTATTTAAGGCAACTCTCAATAAATGATCATAATTTTTATTTTTTTTTAAATTAATTTTTATTAGTTGAAATATATTTTTTTTTAAATTTTTTTTGTATATATTGTATTTTGCTAAAGATTTAATTAAATTATCAATATGAGATTTATAAAATAAAATTCTAGCTGAATGACCAACTACACGCATGGTAGTAAAAATTCCGTGTCCATTCCAAAGATCATTAAACTTTACTTCTTTAAGATCTTTATGAAGATATGATTTTTTTAATAATAAAGTTACCATTTTCAGTTAAAAACGATTCTGGATGAAATTGAAAACCATATACATGATTTTTAGTATCTTCAAACGCCATTGCTATGTTTGATTTTGCACATCTCATTGTTATTTTTATTGTATTTGATTTGTAAGGTTCATATAATTTTAATGAATGATATCTACCAACTTTAAAAATTTTATTTTTTTTAAATAAGCTACTGTCCTTAGTTACCTTAACCTTTGATTGATATCCATGAAAAATGTTTTTCTGTTGAACTATTCTTCCATTTTCGCTAAATAAAATTTGTTGATATCCCAGACAAATACCTATTATTTTTTTTTTACCTTTATAATTATTATAAATTTGTGAAGTTAAAGGATAATTTTTTGGAGATCCGGGACCAGGAGACAAAACAATTATTTTAGATTTATCTAGTTTTTTTTTATTAATATCGAAATAATTTGAACAATAAACTGAGTCAAACTTTGCAAACTGGTGAACAACATTCCACGTAAAAGAATCTAAATGGTCAATAATATAAATCATTTATAAAGATCCAATAATGATTTAGCTTTTATAAAATTTTCATTAAATTCTTTTCTTGCTGAACTATCTAATATTACACCTGAGGCTGCAGATATTTCAGAAACATTTCGATAATTTAAAATTGATCTTATAATAATATTAAATTTCATATCTTTATTAAATTTAATATATCCAAAACTACCAGTGAATATATTTCTATCCTCAGTTTCTTGTTTATTTAAAATTTCAAGTGTTCTAATTTTTGGACATCCGATTACAGAGCCACCGGGCATCATAGATTTAATTATACTTTTAACATTTATTTTCTTTTTTAATATTCCTTGAATAGTAGTAACATAATGAAAAAGATGTTTGTATTCTTCTACATATTTTTTTTTTAAAATCTTTACACTTCCTGGTTTACATATTTTGGATAAATCATTTCTCTCCATATCAACAATCATATTATGCTCTTTTGTCTCTTTTTCATTATTTTTAAAAAAATTTAGTGCACTAAATTTATTATTTTTTTTATTTTTTTTTAATGTTCCCGCTATTGGCTTGGTAATTATTTTTTCTCCAACTCTATCAATTAATGTTTCGGGAGAGCAGCTCACTATAGAAAAATTTTTATCTCTAATCATAAAAGACTCTGGTGAAGAATTTACTTTCATTAACTTCCAAAAAAAATTAACTGCATTTATTTTTGATTTATTTTTATATTTAGTGCAAATTTTTATTTGATAAGTTTCTCCCTGTCTAATTTTTTTTGAAAATATATCAAATATTTTTTTATATTTTTTATAATCAATATTGATTTTAAATGGACTTAAAATTTGAGTTTTGCTAAAATGATTATTAAAATAATGATTTTTAACATTAGTTATTATTTTAATTTTTTTTCTTATTTTTATTATTGTTTCTGGTTTATAAAAAACGCCTTTGTAAAAATTAATTTTTTTTTGATTTTTAATATTTATATCTAATAAATTACAAAGAATCTCATAACCAAAAAATCCTATATATATATCTGTTTCTTTTTTATATTTTTTATTTTCAAATAAATTAAAAAATTTATTAATGTTTTTTTTTGTTAGTATAATTTTCCTAGAAAAATCTGTATATAAATTATATCCATCTTTAACTTTGTAAATAATTAATGCCTTATCAGAATTATACAGTTTTTCTAAATAAGGATTAAATTTCAGATTGTGCGAATTTCTCTCTTTCAATTGCTTTCTCTTTTATTGGTAAATGTATTAAGCCAGCAAATAGTGATAATGCTATCGATATGTACCATGCATAATCTAATGATCCATAAATGTCATAAAATAATCCACCTAAATAAGCTCCTAAAAATGAACCAACTTGATGACTTAAAAATACGAAACCATAAAGTAAGGTAATATATTTTGTTCCAAATATATGTGCAACAATTCCGTTTGTAGGGGGTACTGTAGCTAACCACAGATATCCAAAAGTAATCCCAAAAATTATTGAGTTAATAACGCTTGTTGGCATAAAAATAAAATAGATCAATGAAACACCTCTTAACAAATAAATTAGGCTTAGTAATTTTTTTTTACTAACTCTAGTTGATAAATATCCACTACTTAGAGTGCCAAAAATATTAAATAATCCTATTAATGCTAAAATTGCTGTTGCCGTCCAATCTTCCAAACCTTTGTCTCTTATATGCATAGGAATATGTGTAGCTACAAGAGCTATATGCCAACCACAAACAAAAAATCCTAAAGTTAAATAATTAAAGCTTTTATTAGAAAAAGCTTCTTTAATAGCATGAATTGCTGTTTGATGATTTTCATTTTCATTTTTTATTTCATTCATTGGTGTGGTTAAAAAAAAAGCTATAAACAAACCAAATAAAATCATTATCCCAAAAATAACCAATGTTGTATTCCAACCAAATTCAATCAATGTATAACTAGTGTACATTGGAGAAACAAAATATCCAAAAGAACCTGCTGCAGTAACAATTCCTGTAGCCATTGTTCTTGTGTTCAAAGGAAAATGTTTTGCTACAATAGAAACAGGAATACTTATGGCTGTTGCTCCTAATCCTATTCCTATAAGAATTCCAATATCAAAAACAAACCATGCACCAGTATTAGGCCCATAATTTAAAAAATAAATTCCTGCAAGGTAAAACAAAAAACCTATAATGACAGCAATCTTTCCACCATACTTATCTGTAACTACACCAAAAACAGGGCCTAACAATCCCCAGAATAATAACTGTATACCCATTGCAAATCCAAATTGAGTTTGGGTACAACCAAGATCAATTTCAAAATCAAAAAAGAAAAGACCAAATGTTTGTCTTATACCTAAAGAAATAATAACAACTAAGCAAGCTGCAATTAATGTAATTAACGCTGTTTTATTTGGAAAAAATTGTTTTTGCATTATTTAATAAATTTTAAAGCTTTTTTAAGATCATCTATTAAATCATTTGTATTTTCTAGCCCTATATGAAGTCTTACAATATGTTCATTTTTTTTAAGATTAAAAAATTTTCTATCTCCTTGTTCTTGTTTGTCTTGATAAAGAGCTAAACTTTCAAATCCACCCCAGCTATATCCATAACTAAACAAATTTAAAGCATTTACAAATCTTAACACAGATTTTTTACTTTTAGATTTAATTTTAAGACCCAACAAACCAGAAGCTCCTGAATAATACTTTTTCCACATTTTATATCTTTGGGTATTTTTTTTAAATGGATACAAAACTTCTAAAACATTTTTATTTTTATTTAAAAAATTAGCAATTTTTTTTGCATTTATTTGATGTTTATCCAATCTAATATCTAAAGTACGTAGCCCTCTAATAATTAAATAAGCATCATCTGGAGCAAGTCTTAATCCTGTAATTTTATTTGCTTTTTCTACAAATTTAAAAACTTTTTTGTTTACCGCTAAACTACCTCCCATAACATCCGAATGACCTGAATAATATTTTGTTGCCGCAACAATTGACATATCAAATCCAAATTTTATTGGCTTAAAAAAATATGGAGTAGCCCAAGTATTGTCCATAATAGTAAAAATTTTATTTTTTTTTGCAATAGAAATAATTTTTGATAAATCTTGAAATTCAAAGGTATTGCTTCCTGGATTCTCAACAAATATTAATTTTGTTTTATTTGAAATTTTACTTTTTAAATCATTAATGTTTTTAGGATCATAAAAAATAGATTTAACATTAAATTCTTTTAAATAATCTTCAGATAATAAGCGTGTTGGGCTATAGATTGGGTCAGATAAAATTATTTCATCACCAGGTCTTACGATACTAAAAATTGATAAAAATACAGCTCCGAATCCCGTTGGTGTTAAAAAGACTTCATGGCTTTCCTCTATTTTTCTTAAAATTTTTTGTAATTCAAATGTTGTTGATGTTCCTTGTCGTCCATAATAAAAATGGCCGCCTGTAGGATCTTTAATTTCTTTCTTCTGAACTTTTCTTATATCTTGTAAAGATTTAAAGATAAGAGTTGATGCCCTTATTACGCCTGGATTTACAGATTGATTATATAAATCTTTACCTGCATGTTTTAAAAAAGTTTTGATAGATTTGGACATTAAAAAATTGATATATTAAAAATACAATGCTATATGGCTAAAATAAGTCAATAATATTTTATATAAGGATTTTTAGTATGGGTTATCCAAAAAAGCACAGAGGAAGGCGTAAAATGGGCTCAAAAAAGAGACGTGCTAGAAAAAAAAATAAAAAAAAATAGTTGTCCTAAATAAATATTTAAACTTCATTAAATTTGGAGAACTTTACTCATTTTCTAGATTGAATAAATTAATATTTATTTTTTTACCCAACCTCCTCCAAGAACTTTATATCCATTACTATTTCTAGAGTAAAAAACACAAGCTTGACCGGGAGATATGCCATACTCCTCCTCTAGTAAATTAACATTTGCAAAATCTTCATTTAACTCAACCTTAGCTTCTATGAGTTTACCGGTAGATCTAACTTTAACAAATATATTATTTTTAAATTCATCATTATTTACTAATAAATTTAAATTTTTTAATTTTATATTTTTTCTAATTAAATATTTTTTCTCTCCTACAATAATTTCATTTTTATCAGCTTTTATTTCTAGCACATATAGAGGCTCTTCATGTGCTATTTTAATTCCTTTTCTTTGTCCTATTGTATAATTTATAATACCATCATGTACTCCAATTACTTTACCTTGTAAATTTTTAATATTTCCTTTTTTTAATGAATTAGGTTTTAATTTTTCAATAACCGAAACATAATCTCCATTTGGGACAAAACATATATCTTGACTATCTGGTTTATCAGCAACATTGAGATTTAATTCATTTGCAATTTGTCTAGTTTCATTTTTACGTAAACCTCCTAAAGGAAATCGTAAAAAATTTAGTTGCTCTCTTGTTGTGTTAAATAAAAAATAACTTTGATCTCTATCTTCATCTATTGCTCTGTACATATTTGTTTCAAAATTATTAGATATACTTTTTACGTAATGACCGGTAACTAATGCATCAGCATTTATTTTTTTTGCTTCATCAAATAAATCGGTAAATTTAACTGTTTTATTACATTGAATACATGGTACTGGAGTTTCTCCATTTAAATATGAGTTCACAAAATTATTTATGACACTTTCTTTAAATCTATTTTGATAATATAATATTTTATGTTCAATATTTAATTTGTTCGCAACTCTTTTTGCGTCTAAAATATCTTGACCAGCACAACATTGTCTAGATTCAGTTGATACTTTTGAATCATTATATAATTTTAAAGTTATACCTATTACCTTATAACCTTCTTTTTTCATTATTCCTGCAACAGTCGAGGAATCTACGCCTCCAGACATAGCTACCACAACCAATGTATCGCTAGGATCTTTCTTTAAGCCAATTGAATTAATTTTTGTCATTATTAATGTTATTTTACGTTAAATTTAATATAAGTAAATTAAATGATAATAGATTTTGAGCCTGGAGATAGAGTAATAAATCCAAATAATAAAGACTGGGGTATTGGCCAAGTTCAATCCATTATTGATAACAAAATAACAATAAATTTTGAAAATGTGGGTAAGAAAGTAATTATATCCAACAATATAAAGTTAGAAAAAATTTTTAACTAATGAAAGAAAATAAAAGAAAAGAAATTGTATTAAATTTAATTAAGACATTCGAATATGCTGGAGAAATTGCATTAAATTTAAGAAAACAAGGCTTAATAAAAAAAATTAAAGAAGATAATACACCTGTAAGTAATGGAGATATTGAGGTTAATAATATTTTAACAGAAAAAATATTTAGTTTAACTCCTGAAATACCTATTATATCTGAAGAAACAATTGAAAATAAAGATAACAAAAATTTAAATAATTTTTGGCTAATAGATCCAATAGATGGAACTTACGATTATATCAATAATAAAGATGAATTTACTATTAACGCTGCTCTGATAATTAATAAAAAACCAGTAATTGGAATTATTAATGCACCAGCAAAAAAAAGAATTTTTTATTCATATGGATTAGGTAATAGCTACGAAATTATTAATAAACAAGAAATAAATCTTTATAAAATGAAAAAAAAAAAATTAAATGATATAATTGCGGTCAGTTATTCAGATAAGTTAAAGCCTGAAATATTAGAAATTCATAAAAAATTTAAAGTTAATAAATTTAAAAAAATGAAAAGTTCATTTAAATTTTGTGTCATAGCTGCATCTGAATATGATCTTTATGTTGCAGAACCTCGAGCCTGTGAGTGGGATATAGCTGCAGGACATGCTATACTAGAACATTCTGGTGGAAAAATAACTGATTTTAATAACAATGAAATTTTGTATGGTAAAAAAGATTTTAAAAATACTAGTTTAATTATTAGAAGTAAATTGCTTTAATTATGAATGATCAATTACGAATTATTTTAATTATTATAGTTTCAGTTTCAATATTTGGTTTGTTAATATTTGTAATTGTAAAAAATTATATGAAACAAAAAATAAACTATTATTTAAATAAAAATAATAAAAAAAAACTAAAGTAAGTTAATTATTCTTAAAAAATCTTCTTTTTCTAAATCTAAAACTTTTTTTGATATATCAAAACTAAATCCAGATCTTGCTAAAATAGAAATATCTTTTTTATAAAATAACAATCTGTTATCAACATCTCTAGAAGGGCCAATTCTTTTTTTTTTACATGTTTTTATTGCTGAATAAAAATCTTGATCTTCATTATTATTTATAATTTGATCAATAGTATCTTTTATAAACTTATCTTTTATACCTTTTGAAATTAAATAATTTTTTATTTTATTAATCGAACTTCCTTTTTTTATTAAATTTTTAGCTTTACTTTCAGAATAAAATTTATCACTAATATATTTACTGTTCTCCAAATCATTTATAACAAGCTCTATTAATTCAGATATATCTTTTTTTTTGACTGAAGAAACTGATGACTTTAAATATTTTTTTAACAAATATGTTTTAAGCTGTTGTTTTGAGGGTGCATATTTTTCAATGTACAAATAGGAAAAATTACGCATTTCTTCTATTGTAACCTCAAGGGTTTTTTTTTTGTTTTTTATAGGAATCATAAATGGATGTAATATAATATATTCTCTTATGATCGAAGAAATTTATACATATTTTTCAATAGAAATGATTTATTTATGGTTAAATCTAGGAGTATTGCCCTTATGGATTATGTTACTTTTTTTTCCTAACTCTAAAATTTCTCAAGTTATAGTTGCGTCAATTTTTCCATTATTTTTATTAAGTTTAATTTATTCTTATTTAATTTTTGAGTTGATAAAAATTGGATTTAATTTTTTTGATATTTTCAACCTTTATTTAGGATTAGATGAATTAAGAAGCTTATTTGGAAAAAAAGAATATATCATTCTTTTTTGGATCCATTTTTTAGCAATAAACCTTTTCTGTGGCGCATGGATCTCTAAAGATAGTCAAAGATATTTAATACCAAAATTTTTAACATTCATTCCTCTTATAGTTACATACTTTATCGGCCCAATAGGCATACTTATATATTGGTTTATTAGAATTTTTTTTAGCAAAAAAATTGCTTTATATGAATAATCAAATAGATTTTTATTTTGATTTTATAAGTCCATATGCTTTTCTAGCGCATAAAAGAATAAGAAAGATAGAAAAACAAATGAATATAAAAATAAATTATAAACCAATTTTACTTGGTGGGCTTCATAATTTATCAGGAATTACTGCTCCTGCTTTTATAAACTCTAAAGCTAAATACATGATAAAAGATTGTAAATTAATAGCTAAAAAATTAAATATAAAATTTAAATTCAATCCCCTTTTTCCAATTAATAGTTTAAATTTGATGAGAGGTTTTCTTACAGTTAAGCCTAAATTAAAAAAAAAGTATATTGATTTTTTTTTTGATGCATATTGGCAAGATGGCTTAAATCTTAAAGATGAAAAAAATATATTTATTATTTTAAAAAAAATTAAAATTAATAAAAAAGAATTTGAAAAGAATATTAATAATCCAAAAATTAAAGTTAAATTAAAACAATTAACCCAAATTGCATATGATAATGATATTTTCGGGGCTCCAACTTTTGTGGTTAATAAAAAAATTTTTTGGGGTCAAGATAGATTAGATTACGCAGTAGAAGAATTGAATTATTATTGATCTACTTTAAAACCTTTAGATCTCATAGATGCAAAACCACCATCAATATGTGATACATTTTTAAAGCCCATTTCTTTCAAAGATTTTGTTGCTAATGCAGATCTCAGACCTCCTGCACAAAATAAAACTATCTCTTTATTTGGATCAATATCTTTAGAATAAGGACTGTCTGGATCTAACCAAAACTCCAACATTCCTCTTGGCATATGTAAAGAATTTTCAATCTTACCATCTTTTTGAAGTTCTCTTATATCTCTTATATCAATTAAATTACACTGATTACCCTTAACTAATTCAAGCGCTTCTTCTGGAGAAATTGTTTTTATGACTTTCAAAGCTTCAGTAACAAGAGTTTGTGATGATTTAATGCTCATAATAAGTTAAAAAGACAATAATATGAAAGAAATCAATAAAGTAAATAAAAAATCAATACTTAAGAAAATTTTTATTAAAATATGTAGGTTATTAAATTACGAGATAATAGACCAAAATAACTTTAATTTACCTGTAACTGATCAAAATCTTGATGAAGATTTATCTATAGTTGGAAAAAGATCTTTAACAATACCAATGGGCAATATTGAAATAACAAGAAAAGTAAAGTCTCTTACAATAATTTTAAGATCTTGTACAAACATTCATATGTTAACACAATCAAAAAAAAGAATTTTTGAAAATAATAAATCTGAATATACTTTAAGAACTTTAAATTCTTTAATCAACTCAATAAATTTAAACAAAAATATCTTTAATAACATAAATTTAAATTTTATAATTATTGATCATAATTCTAGTAAGGAAATAATTGATAAAATGAAATCTATGTTATCAAAACAATTTTTTAAAAGTGAAATTATACCTCTTAATTTAAAAAACTTTATAAATAAAATAAATCCAATTAATGAAAAAAATGAAAAAGTTTCGGCAAATCAAATGTCTAATATGGCAAATATTAATCAATCATTAATAATATCTAAAAATTGCGATGATCTTATTTATTTTGTTGAAGATGATTATATTCATTCAAAAGAATCTATAAAAGAAATGATTTTAACTTATGAAAAATTATCTACACTTCTTAAACATGAATTAATACTTTGCCCAACGGACTATCCATATTTGTATATGAAAAACGAAAGTTCAAAAATATTTTTAGGAGATAAAAAACATTGGAGAACAATAAATGAAACTTTGTGTACTTTTTTAACTAGTAAATCTATAATCGAAAAATATTGGGAGAAACTAGATTATTGGTGTAAGTTTGAACATTATCCATTTGAAAAACCTTTGCATGAAATTTATGATAAAGAGTATTGTTTAAGTCCAATTCCATCATTAGCTATGCACTGTACTAATATAAATTCTATTTTTGGCTTATCTCCAAATTATAATTGGAAAAAAATATGGGAGGAAAATGAAATTAAATAAAAAATTAAAAGCACCTAAATTTAATTTAAATAGTACTAATAATAAAACTGTAAATTTAAAATCTATAAAAAGTAATTTTACTATTTTATATTTCTATCCTAAAGACGATACACCTGGTTGTACAATTGAAACTAACGATTTTAATAAACTTTTTTCAAAGTTTAAAAAATTAGATTGTGAAATATACGGCATCTCTAAAGATAACTTAAAAAGTCATGAAAAGTTTAAAAATAAATACAATATAAAATTTGATCTACTATCAGATGAAGAGAAAAAAATGATTAAGTCGTATAAAGTTTGGGGTAAAAAAAAATTTATGGGTAAAGAATTTATGGGTATTAAACGGACAACTTTTTTATTAGATAATAATAAAAATATTATTAAGATTTGGAAAAATGTTAAAGTTAAAAACCATGCACAAGAAGTATTGGCAACTTTAAAATTAATAAAATAAAAAGGCCCCATAAATGGGGCCTTTATTTAATCTATTTTCTTCTAAATTATTTATTAAATACTTCTTTCAGCGCTTTTGCTGGTAAAAATTTAACTTTTTGAGATGCTGCAATTTGGATTTGTTCTCCTGTTCTTGGATTTCTTCCAATTCGAGCTTTTCTTTTAGCAACTTTATATGTACCAAAACCTGCAATTTTCACTGAATCGTCACCTTTTAAGGCATCCAAAATAGTGTTGGTAATAGTATCAAAAGTACGCTCTGCATCAGCTTTGCTCTGATTTAAAGAACCAGCTAATTTAGCTACTAATTGTTTTTTATTCATT
>MDSV01218791.1_pt1 | contig 19172 bp, 14 predicted proteins | sample 810851 | NCBI WGS metagenome assembly MDSV01 (sample SAMN05326640, study PRJNA326480) | marine metagenome | isolation source: seawater | place: Atlantic Ocean: North East | collected 2012 | reverse complement strand
TCCTTCTTCGCGGGCGTCTTGCGCTTCGCGGGCGCCTTCCGCGCCGCCGGCTTGGCCGGCGCCGGCGCCGGCGCGCCCGTCGCCGCCGCCGCGGGCGGCACCATCCCGGGCGCGAACTGCGGCGCGCCGAAACCGAACGCGGCGGCTGATTCGGGCGGAGGAGAGAGAGAGGGAGGCGTGTCGGTCAGCGCGTGCGTTGAGAGCGCAGTCGCGTCGGTCGGACCGCGTCGTTTCCGAGCGCGCGGAGACGAGAGAGACGTCTGGACAGAAAACGTCTCCGGCGAGAAGAGGAAAAGCGAATACGTGTCTCGATTCGCCGTCCGGCGACTCGGTCGGGTTCGGGGCGTCGCGGCCCGCGCGCTTCGTCGGGGGCGGTCAAACGGACGCACCCGTGTTCGGCACTCCCGTCGCCCCGGGAAACATGCCGGGCATCATCGTCGGGGAGGGCGCGACCGGCGCCACCATCCCCGGCTGGTGGTTCATCATCATCTTGCGCAGCAAGTCTATCGAGGCGACGCGCGGAATCCCGGGCGCCGCTTCCGCGCCGGCTTCGGCGCCCTGGTTCGCGGTCGCCGCAGCCTGCGCGGCGGCGGCGAGGTTTTGCTGCGAACCCGCCTGCGCGATATTGCTGAAGAATTGCTCGAACTCCGCCTGAGACGGGGTGCGCCCCAGGCGCCACAGGTTCCCCACCATGTCCTCCACCGAGGCTGTGCGTTCCAACGGCATCGCCACAGCAATCACCGCCTTTTCGGAAATCAAATTACGCCACGCTGCGTGCGCGGGTGCGCGCTTCGCCTACGCTCGACGCTCGAAACGCTCTGTCGCGGGATCCAGGCCCTCGCGTGCGGCTGGGCGGCGCGGTCGGCGGCGCGAACGTCGCACGCGCGGGAAAGTGACCCCGAAGAACGGCGCCTCGTCGTGACGAAATTTCCTTCGGCCAGGCGCGCTTTTTTCCGCCTTTTCTCAGCGCCTCGTCATTTCCTGACAAACAACGACAGACGCAGGTGTGTTATCTGTTGGAGAATTCGCCGGTGCACGAGAATCCAGTCGCAACTTTGTGCACCAGAGCGGTGAGAAACTCCAGCCAGAATCCAGTCAGCATTTCCGACCGCGTACTTGTGTGACGAGGATCTCGTGCCGATTCAGAAACTGAAAACGCGACCGACCGCTGCGTCTGTCGGGAAGCGCCGTCAGCTGGGCAGTCGACATGCGCGCTGCGCCGTCGGCGGCGGCCGCGAGGTGGGCGCCGCGCGTCGGCGCGCGCGCGGAAGTGCGGCGCGCACACGTCGTGGGTGGGACGCGCGGGGGCACGCGCGTCCCAGTGGTGCGCGCGAGCGGCGACACCGAGGATACGCTCTCCGCGCTCGACCGATTAGTGCCGGGCATGAGTCGGGAAGAGGAGGCTCGCACACCCCCGCCCGCCGCAGAGGACAGGGAGACGCCCGTGGTGTCTCCCGACGCCGAGTCACGGTCGGGGGCGATCGTCCGTGAAGTTTCGGTCGAGCTCGAGCCGCCGGACAACATCGCGGTGGCCTCGTTCGAGGTGGCGAGCGCGTCCACGCGGGTGGTGCAGTCCGTCATCGCGCCACCCCTCGGCATCGCGTTCGAGGAATCCGACGCCGGCGAGATCGTCGTCGCGGAGATCATCCCCGGGTCGAACGCCGAGCGCGCGGGCGCGGGCTCGGTCGTCGTCGGGGACGTACTTCGCGCGTGCAGCGCGATGATCCCCGAGATGAAGTACAGCCCGGGCGGGCTGATGCTCGGCGGGAACGGGCGCCCGGGGTTCCGACGCGTGCTCTTCGTCGCGCCCACCGGCGACGACTTCGAGCCGGGGGTCTCGTTCGACCAGACCATGGCCGCGCTCGTCAGCAACGCCAAGGCGGGAAACTTCGAAGTCAACCTGGTGGTGGAGCGGCGAAGGGCGTAGTCGAGCATAGACGCACGGCACGCAAAACCTGTGAAGTCGCGTCGTTTCATTCCTCGTCGTCAACTCTCGTTCGTTTGCGGTTTCGCGAGCGACGAGACGTCCACCGCCCCGGTGGTCCTGAGCCACACGATGGCCTCCTCGCTCCAGCCCACGCCTCCGTTCGCCGGCCGCACCGCGCGCATCGGCTCGAGCTCTTTCTTGAAGTCCACGCCCTTCGCGCTCCCCACCGCCGCGTCGAACGCGTCCTCGTCCGCCTCGGCGGCGGCGGCGAGCAGCATGCGCGGCGCGCCGTAAATCTCCGAAGTCGCGTTGAAGGCGATGATCTCGTCCCCTTCCAACGTGTTCATGTCCGCGTCGAGCGCCTCGAACGCGTCAGCCACCAGCGACTCCGTGCACCGCAAACCGAGCAGGCGCTGCATGATCGCGAGCCGCGCGCCGATGTTTTCCCGCGTCGTCTCCGGCGCCGTCAGGAGCGCGTCAATCGCCTCCGCCGACGCCTTGGCTTTTCCGCCGCTCGCCACCATCTCTTCCCACCGGGCCTCGACGCCGGGAAGGTGGTCCGATCCCACGACCGCGACGACCGCGCCGGGCGTGCCTTCCAGCGCAGCCTCCTCGTAGATGGTGTGCGCGAGGATGGTGTCCCGCTCGTCGATGCAGACGCGCTCGAACGCGTCAGTCGCCGGATCCGCCGGCGGGAGCGTTGCGGCTTCGTGGTCCTCAGGCATGAGCAGCCGGTAGTTCCGCGCGCTCTGCTTCGCGAAGGTCTCGTCCAGCTCTTTCAGCGTGGGGCACGACACCAGGCGCCTGTATGTCGTCGACTTGGGACGGTCGCCGAACACCAGGCGCGCCTCGACCGCGAACGCCGCCGCGTACACGAGCGCCTCCGCGGGGAGCTGGGTCTTCATCTGCGCCCAGAAGGGCGAACCCGCCAGCGGCTGCTCCTCCAGGCGCAGCTGGTGCGCGACCCTAGTGATGAACGCGAGCGCCTCCTCCGCGGCACCTCCCGCCATGTGGATCGACGCGAAGAGTTCGGAGAAGTTAAACACCGTGCCTCGTCGCTCCTGGTGCGCCTTGCACAGGCCGGTCTCGACCACCACCGAGCGCGGCTTCGAGTTGAGGATGTACTCAGCAGCCTCGTGGTTGTTCATCATGTGCGACACCCCGAACAGCAGGGACTTCTGCATGCCCTCCTCGAACGGCTTGAGCAGCGTCCCGGGCTCGCTCTCTACCACATCCACGAACGTCGCGGTGGGGCGGCGCGCGCGCGCGACCGCCGAGGCGCGCCGCGAAGCGGGCGACCTCGCCTCCGCGTCGCGCGCGGCGACGTTGATTTTCGGCGCGACGCCGGCGGCGACGACGCGCGCGGCAGCCGCGGAGGCCATCGCCGGGTGGGGCGGGAGGGAGCTGGCGCGCGGAAAGAAGCCTTCGCCCAGACCGGATCGCGACGACGAGAGAGCGTGCGTCTCGTGTCGTGCCGGAGCGCGCGCGCGACAGTGGTCGGCGGACGCTATCCGAAAAAACCCTCGTGGAGACGCCGAGATCCCGGAACGTCACGTCAATCGCCCGGGGGACTGCGACTGTGCGAGTGCGCGCGTTTCATCGAATCGGCGTCGGTGTGCTCTCTTGACGTGCAAAAAAAACGCTCCGCTCGCCGAGGTCGCGACGTTCTTCGGCTACGGCGCTAACACGACCCCCGCCCTCCGCCGGAGCTCCGCGCTCGCGCGGAGGACGCTCACCGCGTTTTGGCCCTCCTCCGAGGTCTCGCCGCGCGCGAAAGCGTCGAGCGCCTTCCCGAACCTTCCGGAGCTTTCGTCGTACCAGTCGTCGGCGCTTCCCGACGCGCGCCCGAGGTGGAGTTCCGCCCACGCGCGCGGCGGCGCGCCGACGGCGGTCTCCGCGTCGCCGCCCAGGCACTCGGCAGCCGCGCGGCGCAGCCTGTGGCTCGCCCACAGACGCCTCAGAAGCGCCTGCTTGCCTCTGCCGAGCGGGGGATGCGACGTCCCGAAACGCACGTCGTCCCCGTCCCCGTCCCCGTCCCCGTCCCCGCCGGCGATCGCGGCGCGCAAAACCTCGAGCGTCGAAGACGAAGACGGCGTCTCGGGGGCGTCGGCGTCCCCGCGCGCTTTCGCTTCGCGCTCGAGATTCGCCACCACGCGCGCGCCGTCCAGCGCCGCCGCGCGCGCGATCGCGCGGCGCACGTACATCGCGCGCGCGAGATCCGGCGTGACGCGCTCGCGGTGCGCGGCGGCGCGCGCCGCGACGCTCGCGCGGACCGCCGCCGCCTCGGCGCGAAGCGCCGTCGCCGCGCGCCGCGCGCGCGCCTTGGCCATCGTCAGCGGGCCGACGGCGACGGGCGCGGGGTCGTTTTCGTACCGCCGCGCCGCGCGCGCCGCGGGGGACATCGCCGCGACGGTCTCGCGGCGCGCCGAAAGCGCGCGCGCGCGCGCGACCAGCGCGGCGACCCGCCCCGGGACGGACGCCCACGCGGGCTCCGCGCGTCTCGACGACGCGTCCGGCGCGCCGACGGAGGCTCGTCTTCCCGTCTCTGCGCGCGCGGCGTCGCGGCGGTCCGGGGACGGACTTCGCTCCCAGCGGAACACCCTAGGGCTCGAGGCGCCCGAACGCCCGGGGTCGGGCGCCGCGCCCTCGCCCTCCGACGCCCTCGCGACCGCGCCGCTCGCGTCCCGCGCGGGCGCCGCGGACCGCGCGCCCTGGCGCATCTCCTCGGGTGCCGACGTGTCTACGCGCGTGGCGAACGCGTTCGGGGGACCCGGCGCCTGCGCCGCGGGGGACTCGGGGGCATCGTCCACGGGCTCGTCCACGAACGCGCCGTTTTCGGAGACCCCGTCGTCGCCGCTCCCGAAATCGTCCGAGTACGTCTCCGAGTGGCCTCGCGCGGACCCCCCCGAGCCTGATTCCCCTCCCGGACGCGTCACGCCGCTCGGCGCGTGGGGCGCGAACGCGCCGCGGCCGGCATCGGAGGATTCATCCGACCCGCCGACTTCGTCGAGGATCGCCTCCTCGATCTCGGAGCCTGAGGAGGGCGAGACGGACATCGCACGCGTCTCTCAGACGCGGCGCGGGTCTCTGACGCGCGGCGTTCCCCTTCTCTCGGAGTCGTGGTTTCCGACTTTTCCGGGAGCGACGAGCGACGCGAACCGTTTCAGGGGCGCAACGGTCTAATAAGAAAAGGTTCTTCCCTCGGAAACGCCTCCAGTGAGGAGCGTCGAGGCATCACACGTTCGCGCGTCCTCGTCGTGCGTGGGGAGGTCGTTCAGGCGCAGATCGCTCGCTCCTTGGCTCGCGCGTGCCGGCTCGCGCGCGCGCTCCTTCCCGGTCACGCCGGCGAGGTCGCCCGGCGACGCGTTCCGAGAAAAGCTGACATCGGAGGCTGAGGCTCGAAAGTCCCGCGACGATGAACTCCATGCGCCACCGCAAGAGCAGCTCCGAGAAGTGGAGGTCTCGGAAGATGGTCTCCACGGACAGCACATGGACGAAGCTCTGCACGTACACCACGGTGAAGAAGTGCCAGATCGTCGACGCGAAGATCGCGCTGTCGCACAAAGCCGTGATGCTGGGCGTGCTGACGTACATCGTCGTCAACCTCGTCTTGTCGCACGGGTACATGAAGCAGGAGGCCCCGAGGGCCGTGGTCAACGCGTACGTTGACGAGGCGGACTACTACGCGCACGTCGCGACGCTCGCGGCGGACCCACCGGCGTACTGCGACAACCCGGACACGGACTACTCGTACTCGGCGTCGTGGACGTACGAAGACAACGCGTGCGACTTCTCGCTGCGCCTGGGCGACGTGCTCACGAAGACCGAGAGCGCCGTGTTCATCACGACGTACTTCCAAGACACTCCGGTGGACGCCGCCTCCGCGAACGCCGCGGGTCTGTACGCCTCGAACGCGTTCGTGCCCGGCGTGGACCAGATGCGCCTGGTGTGGGACCACCAGGTGTCCACCACCTGGGGCGACGTCGTCGGCAACCCCGCGATCGAGCTCCGCCGGACGGGCGAGGCGGTGGCGAGCACGGACGCGCGCCTGACGTCCCCGGCCGGCTCGGACGTGGGCATACCCATCGCAGACTTGCTGGCGATCGCGGGTGCGGACCTGGACGCGACAAACGCCGGCGCGGACGGGTCCGGGCCTCTGTTCCGCCTGAGCGGGACGCACGTCAAGATCAACGTCGCATACGACAACACGCGCGCGGCGCGTCCTTTCGATTACGAGACGAAGGCGTTCGCGGACGTGTCCCACACCACCGGGGGCGTCTGGACGAGTCTCGGCCCGAAGATGGTGTGGAAGGCGGACGCGACCGGGACGCTCCACCGGTTCCAGCGGTACCACTACGCGTTGCGGGTCTCGTTCGTGTTCGGCGGGACGGTGGGCGTCTTCGACTTTTTCACGCTGCTCATCAACCTGGCGGTGGCGACGGGCATGCTCGGCGTGGCGGTGACGGTGGTCGACGCGGCGAGCGAGTACCTAGTATCCAACTTCGACGACCAGAAGTACGACGACCGAAACGACTTCATGACCCTGGAGGCGCTCAAAGAGTACGCGCTGGAGCAGGGGATTCTGGACAGGTACGCCGCGAAGACGGGGATGGAGCTGCTGGACGACGACGTGATGAAGGCGATTCGCGAGCGGAGCCAAAAGGGTGGCGTTTCGCTCGGAAACGGGAAGGTCGCGGACGAGACCTGGGCGAGCGCGAGGGGGGGGCAGGGGGATCTGGAGGCTGGCACGCGTGCGAGCCCCGTGGCGAAGCGACCTGCTCGGAGAGGCGCCGGGGATGCCGAGAGCGCGGCGGAAAAGTTGGCGCGGGAGCAAGCCGAGTTCCTGGCGGCGATGAAGAACTAAGGTGTATTTACGTAGTAGCCAGTCTATTCTCAAAGTATTCCTTGTCGAGACCGTCGTCCCGCCGCGCGCGGCGTCACCGCGCCGCGCACCCTCACGCTACGTGTGCTCGGCCCACTCGCGCCCTTCGCGTGTTCTTTCGTGCGTGTCGCGAAATACCTCCCCACGCCGAAACCCGAGCAGCGCCCTCCGCGTGACCGTGCCGTTGATGTCCGTGGCGTTGGTTCCCGCGGCGGCGCGGCGCTCCCCGTCGCTCGCGCGCAGCAGCGACACGCTCGGCACGGCAATCAACAGAACGACGCCAAGGAACACCACCGCCGTGGGCAGCCACGACTGCGTCTTCGCCCACGCCACGAACCGCTCGCACGCGTGCGCGACGCGACGCGCGCCGGTGCGCGGGTTGTGGATCCCAGGCGGGCGCGGATGTTCGACGTCGACGTCGAGCGCCGCCGACTGATGGATCTCCTCCAGGGTGCCGGACAGACTGCGCACGTGGCCTCGGCGAGGGGGCGGGGAGGCCCTGCCGGCCGCGTCCGAGACATCCACGCGCGAGATGAGCCTGCGCGTCGATCGGGAGCGCGCGCGAGCGCCAGGAGCGGCTCAGCACGCAGGAAAGAACGGGAGGCACGGGTTCGACGCGTCGGCGACGCGGTCCACGCGGGAGCGAAGGGAAAAGTGGCGCGTGGGCGTGAGATTCCGGGACGGTCGACGCGCGAGGCGGGTGACGCGACGCACTCATCGGTGGACACGTTCGAGTCCGTGCGCTTGTGCCGTCCTCGCGGAGGCGAGGCCGGGGGAAGGTCGGCCAGACCACTCATGACGCCAGCCGCGCGTCCCTAGTCTGACCACGGATATTTTCGCGTGCCGGGCTCGAAGAAACTCGTCACTGCGCGCGCGGATGGCACCATCCCTCAGGTCCGGCTTTTCACGTCACCGGGAACTGGAAAGCGCAAACGCGTCCGCGAGGCTCGTCGTCGGACGTCGAAGAAATCGTCAATAGCTACATAATAGACCTTCTGTACCACCTACGGTGTTCTACCGCCACTACCGCCTACACCGCCTCGAGGTCCCTTGACGTGCGGCCCGGCACGCGGTGCTTGGCCATGATCCTCGCGTGCGCCTTGTCCGCCTCCTCGCGGTTCACCACCAGCACGCGGTCGTCGGCGAGGTCCAGCCTAAGGAACGCGCCCGCCGCGCTCTCGACGGCGCTTTTGAGCGCTCGCAAGTTGCGCACGCGCTGCCCGTTCACCGCGCGCACCTCCACGTCGTGCATGCCCTGGTACCCCGCGTTGATCTCGTCCGCCAAGACCTGCGACAGCAGCACCACCTGCTCGCCCTCCACCGTCGGGTGGTCGTTCAGCGCGCGGTCACACAGCCGGCGCGGCGCGGCGTTGAACCAGTCGTCCCCGAACTCGTGCAGGTGCGGCTGCGTGAGCGGCGAGAACACCAGGCCGGCGTACAGGAAAAACGAAGGCAGGCGATCGTACTGGTGCGCGGGAACCAACGGCGCGCGCGGCTTCGCGCGGACGGTCAAGGTCTTCACCTCCGAATCAGAATCGCCGGCGGCGAACGACGCGCCCCCCGAGCGTCGTTCTTTTTTCTTTTCGACGGACGGCGCCGCTGATCCGTCCGCGTCGTCCGCGTCGTCCGCGTCGTCCGCGACGACGCGTCTCCTTCGCACGGTCAACGCCACCGCTTCGTCCGGTCGCTTCAAGCTCACGAGGTGGTCGAACGCGACGCGTTCCCAGCCGCGGAAGGAAACCGTTCCGTCGTTGGCGATTTTCTGCCCGTCGATGGCGAGGAGCACGTCGTCTTTGCGCAACGCCTCGCGCGAGGGCGACAGAGGCGCGATGTGCGTCACCAACACGCCCGTCTCACGCGGCGCCATGCCGTAGTACGCACGCAGCGCGGGGTTATCCATGGCTTGGCACTTCACGCCCAACGCGCAAAACCCCGCGTGGTGCGTCTCAGACGAGACGCCGCCGTCGCCGCCGTCGCCGCCGTCTCCCCCGCGAAAAGTCTCTTCTCCGGCGTTCTCGTTCGCGGCTTCGTCATTCGCGGCGGCGGCCGGATCCTTTGCCGACGCGTTCGCCTCCGCGAGCGCCGCCGTGTCCTCCAGGAACCGACGCACGATGGGCGTCGGGATGACGTACCCGATGTTGTCCGCGTTGGCCAGGTTCTGAAACGCGAGCCCGACCACCTTTCCGTTTTGCACGGCGGGGCCTCCCGAGTTTCCGGGGTTGATCGCCGCGTCGAGCTGTATGGCGAGCAGCTGTGCGGCGCCGTGCACGTAGTTGGTCAGCTCCACGCGGGACACCACGCCACTGGTAATGCTCAGGTTATCTCCGCCCTGCGGGAAGCCCATCACCGTGACGTGCTCCTGCAGGTGGGGCACGTCGCCCAGAGGCAGAGGCTGAACTTTTCTCGTCGCTCCCGGCGGGACCGCACAGCGTTCCGCGTCGTCGTCGGAGGCGTCCACGCGCGGCGCGACCGCGGCGTCGACCCAGAACGCGGGGTCGTCCACGGTGAGGACGGCGAGGTCGCACTCGTGGCCCACGGCGTGCACGCGCGCCTGGTGCTTCACCGAGCTGCCGTGCCGGCGCACCTGCACGAAAGTCTGGTCGGCGACGACGTGCGCGTTCGTGAGCACGCCCACGCCCCCGGGGACGGGCACCGCCACGACGACGCCGCTCCCCGAGGTCTCGCGCTGGGGCTTATTCTGCCACGGCATGAAGTAGTTCGGGGAGGAGTGCACGGTGAACACTTTCACGATGCTCTGCAGCAGGTCTCGGTCCTCCGCGTCCGCTGCGCCCGCGGTGGAGGACGTCAGGCATCGCGTCCAGCCCGCGCGGAGCGGCGGGGCGCCTCGCGATGCGAACGTCGGCGGGGCGCGCGCGAGAGTCGCGCGCGCGCCGAGACACGACCCCGCACGCCACGGCGTGGTCTCGGACGATCGCACCGCCACGCCAGCGAGCCCGACGAGCTCGCGCGCGCGTCGCGCGAACGCCCCCATCGTCGCGTCGGACGTGCGCGCGGAAGTGAGTCCGGAAGCTGCCGCGAAACGTCCCCGAAAAGCCCTCAGGTAAACTTCTCGAACGCTCAGACGACCACGTGTCCCTCCGTGCCCCACTTCCACAGCGCGCAGCAATGTGCGGCCCACTGCGCCGGCTGCGGTACGACCTCGCGAAACAGCCGTGGAGTCTCCGGTACATCTTCGAGAAGGCCACGCAGCAGACGATCCCGTTCGGCCTGACCGAGGCGTTCGGCGAGGATGGGAAAAAGGAGGAGGACATACCCGCGATGGAGCTGATGCGACGCATCAACGAGCAGGTGCTCGACACGCCTTTGTGTAAGCGGATGCTGTTCAGGGGCGAGGCCATGGCACCGGCGATATCGTGCGCGCCGCGGTTCTCTTCGGCGACGTCCTCGCGAACCGAAGCCATGAACATGCTGGTCGTGCGCCCGCTGCGCCACGAGGAGACGACGCCGGCGACGTACGACCGCGTGGGCAGGGGTTGGTACTACCCGCGCCCGGCGCGCGTGGGGGACGTGGTGGCGTTCGTGCACCCCGACTCGGCGTCCCGGCCCGCCGAGCAGCAGACGGTGCTCGTGCGCCGAGTCGCCGCGCTCGCGGGCGACGTGCTGGTGTCGGGCGGCGACGGCGAGACGCCTCTCGCGACTTCCGAAACCGCCGAATACGAGCTCCCGCGGGGTCGAGCGTGGGTCACGGCGGACAACGACGCGGCGGATTCGAGTCGGGCGGCGGACAGCAGGGCCTTCGGCCCGATCGGCGTCGACGCCATCGTGGGCAGGGTGATTTACTACGTGCGGTCCGCGACGGACCACGGCCCGGTGGCGAACCACCCGTCGTCCGCGGACGAGGACGCCGCGGTGCTCGCGACAGAGGTGCGACCCGACGCGCTCGCGGAAGATTTAGCCGCGGAGACGGCGAAATCCGCGAACGCAAAGGAAACGCCCGCGACGCCGCCGCCCTGATCCTTCGGGCGCGCGTCGCGCGCTTCGTCCGTGCGTGACGTGCATACGCCGTCTCTGTGTGATACGATCGACGTGTGTATTTTATTTTCTCGCGTCTCTCACGTCTCCATGGCGTCGCCCCCGAGGTCGCCGAGGTCGCCGAGCCCGAAGGCATCCTCCTCCTCCGCTCGTCGGGGCGCGACGTCCGTCTCCCTGCGCTCCCAGATCTGCACGTAGGTCTCCGCGAGCGCCACCTGCTGCGGAAGGACCTCGTCCACGGCGAGGTCGCGCGCGTCGTACCAGTTGCCGTCCGCGCGGTGGAACACCTGCGCGCGGAACGTGCCCGCGTCCGCCGCGCCGTCGTGGCACACGTTGGCCACCAGGTCGTACGAGGAGGGCACCGGCGTTTTCGAATCCGGGTCGACGGGCACCGGTACGTGGTCCGCCAGACGCAGCGGCCGCCCGCCGACGGGGAACGTGACGATCGTGGGGTTCTTCTCCCGGAAGAACTCGTTCTTCGTGAACCGCTTGTAGTGCACGACGAGGTACTTCGGGAGCTTCGTGAACGCGAACGTGCGCGTTCCGCCGCGCGGCGTCGGCGTCGGCGTCGCGCCGTCGTACTTCCGGAGCAAGTCCGCGATGGGCACCTGCGGGATGATGTTCTTCTCCATGGCGTCCTGGAACAGAGGGGGCGGGGGGAGGTCCAGCGCGAGCATGCGGAACGGGGTGGACGTCCGCTTCACCGAAGACGCTTCGGCGCCTTTTTCGGCGCCGGAATCTCCCGAAGCCCCCGTGGTCGCCGTGGTCCCCTCGCCGTCTCTCGCTCTAGCGGGCTTTTCGGGCTCGGGCTCGCCGAACGTCAAAACCTCCATCTCGCCGGCGAAGCAGTCGTCCACCACGGACCCGCCGCCGCCGCGCTTGGTCTGGCGGTGCAGCGCGTGCATCAGCCACCGCGCGAAGTCCACGGGGTCCGCGGGCGCGTCCACCTTGAACGCGCCGCTCGAGCTCGCCATCACCGCGCGCATGAACTCGTGCGGCGATACCTGCCCCTTGAACGCGCGCGGGTTCCACATCTTGCGCGTGAGCTCGCCGAAGCGCAGCGAGAGCGCGCCCGCGCGCTTTTTTAGAGAGTCGCTCGCCTCGGCGCGATTCAGGAAAAACAGACGCAACGGCTCGACGCGCGCGAACGCCTGCAACGTCGCGTTCGCGTACGCCGTATGCTTCAGGTTGTTCAGGCCGACCGCACCGGCGAGGTACTCCGAGCCGTCCAAACCGCGGCGCCACTGCTTCGCCGCGCTCGTGCGTCGCGCCTCCTCCGGCGTGAATCGCGGGGCGAGCGCGGCGCGCACGTCGTCCAGCGACGCGTCTTCGATCTCGTACCCGTCGGGCAAGCAGTACGCCTTGCCGTCGTCCAGCCGCATAAACACGTGGTGCGACGCCTCCAGCGCGTGCGTGTACGCGTGCGTGTTGGGGCCGCGGCCCTGGAAGTACTTGCCGCACACCAGGCACGCGTACACGTTGTGCGGCGACAAAGACACCGAGCAGCACTTCTCGAAGTCGAAATCCAAAACCGCGCGGTGCACGGTATCGAGGTAGGGGCACGCGCGGCTCGCCGACGCCGCGCGCGCGCGGCGCGCTGACGCGGCCGCGGCCGCGGCCGCGGCATCGTCCGTCTCCTCCTCCGCCGCCAGGTCCGCCTGCAGCGCGGCGATGGCGGCGGCGCGCGCGTCCAGTCCGCTCACCTGCGCGCGAAATTCGCGCGCGGGGGGAGGGGACGGAGCCGCGTCGGCGGCAACGGCAGGCGAGGTGGGGGCGGGTTCCGGCGCGGGCGCGGGCGCTGGTGCGGGCTCCGGCTCCGGCTCTGGCACCGGCTCCGGCTCCGGCTCTGGCGCCGGCTCCGGCTCCGGCTCTTGCGCCGGCTCCGGCACCGGCTCCGACATTGAGTCTCTCTTGCGCTTGGACGCCCTGCTCGGCGAAGGCTTGGGCGACTTCTTCGCCGGCGATGGCTTGGGCGAGGGCGTCTGTTTCGCACCCCCCTCGTCCGCCGACCGCAAGGCCTCCTGCAGACGGTCGACGAGCGCAGCCTTGAGCCCGGCAGTGTCCAGCCCCTTCTTCTTCAGCGCGTCGCGCAGCTTCGCGACGGTCATCTTAGGCACGTCATCGTGAGCCGTCATGACGACGCCGCACCTCGGAGGCGCGCCCGACAGTAAACGGTGATGCGCGCAAAGTCATCAACACGTCAGCACATTTTCACAGGGTTATCGGTTTCGTAGCTTTTTGGTCCTCCTTCTTTCCTTTCCTTTCCTCCTAAGGAGACCGCGGCCCCACACCGAGGGTGCGCCGCTTCCCGCGAGCGTCCTCGAAACCCTCGCGGCGCGTGTCCTTTCGCGATGGGCGCGCCCAATCGAGGTCCGAAGCTCTCCGCTGAAGGCGGAGGCACCAAGACCAAGAGCAAGGGCAAATCCTCGAAATCGAAAAAGAACGCGAAGCGCGGCGGCGGCGACTCGCTCGTGTCCACGCTGCTCCTGGTCGGCGCCGGCGTGGCGCTCGTGCCGCTGATTCGGCGCGTGCGCGAGTGGGTGGACGCGAAGCGGGGAAGCGAGGCGTCGAAGTCGTCGAACCCGGGCTCGGCTTTCACGTTCGGCAAGAAGGACAAGAAGGGCAAGAAGGGCAAGAAGGCTGCGAAGGGCGAGCGCGCCACGGCGGACGCGCCGATGCGCAAGCCCCCGGGCGCCGCCGCCTCGGCGGCGCGCTCCTCGAGCGCGTCCATGCCCCGCTCGGGGAAGATGCACAGCAACAAGAAAAACAAGGCGCGCAAGGCGGAGCGCAAGGAGGAGCGGCAGGCGGAGGCCTCGAAGGACGCGCACAAGGCGGGGCAGCTTCCCTCTTCGCGCGGCGGTAAGACGGTGATCCGGGAGGGAAACGACGTGCCGAAGGATGAGGACGTCGTCGGCGGCGAAGCCGGAAAGACCTTCACCACCACGTCGCACGTCAAGGTCCCGACGTGGTACGCGAAGGTGCGGGAAGAGCGAGGGAACGACTGATGCGTGCGTTCTCATCGACAGTGGTGTATCAGATATCGTCTCGCGCGGCGTTCGCGTCCGTCTCGGAACCTCGCGTCCGTCTCTCGCCTCGCGTCTCTGTGCCGCGCGCGCCGCCGCGCCGCGCGCGTCGCTAAAAGAATCCGCCGCCGCCTCGCGGCGGCGGTCCCAGGTCCGGCGGCCCGCGACCGCGCCCGCGCGCCGGAGGCCACCCCGGAGGCGGGAACCCCCTACCCCCCGGTCCCGGCGGGAACCCGGGCCCGCCCGGGACGGGTCCGCCGGGCCAAGGGGGGTGGAATCCGTCAGGGACGCCGCCGAACGCGGCGTCTGGATTTTCGGGGAAGCCGCGCGTCGGGTCGCGCTCCGACCCGAAGCGCCCGGGCGCGAACTCGGGAACGTCGGGCGGGCCGTACGGGTCGAAACGAGCGCCGGGGGGTGGTCGCGGGCCCTCGAAGCATCTGTCGGCCGTCGACCGAGACCGCTCTTCGTGTAGGGTCCACCCGTTCCGTGCCGCCCTCGAAACGTCGCCGGCGCGCGCGTCGTCTTTGTTCGTCTTTTGTTCGTCGTCGTCGTCGCCTCGTCTCGCCCCGAGCGCGAGACGCGCAAAGAGACGCGTCTCCGCGGCGTCGACGAGCGCGCCGACGTCGCGGAGCGCGCCCGCCGGGTCCGTCGACGCGAGGCTCGCGTCGACGTGCTGCGCCAGAGGCACCGTGAGGGAGGCGGTCTCCCTTTCCGGCCTTCCGGAACCGCCGGAACCGCCGCGCGCGGCGCGAACGACGCCGACGCTCACCACGCACGCGTCGCCGGCGGTCATGGAAGTCACAGTCACCTCGCGCACGTCGTCCCGGCCGTCCTCCCTCGATCGCGGCGTCGTCGTCTCGGGGACGTACCTGAACGCGTGCGCGTCCTCCCACGCGTCCCAGCCGTCCAGCGGGTCCGCCGAGGGGTCCGCGGGCGCGGGCGCGGCGCTCGGGTCGTTCGCCCTGGGGCCCGCGGCCACCAGTCTGAACCCCGCCGCGGTCGTCGCCGCGTGCACCGCGAACGCGAGCACATCTGCGGCGTGGCGGCAACGCGGGCGGGACGCGCGGAGCACCGCGAGGGTCGCCGCGGGGGTGGCCATCGGAGAGGAAGACACGCAAGACGCGCAGGGGACTCGTCGCACGCGCGAGAGCCCCTGCGCCGCGATGTCACCGCCTCGCGAGCCAGGCGTGCCCCGGGTTGTGGGCGATGGGCCAAAAAGTCACCATCGTAGTGCTGTCTGGCCACGTCAGTCGCGCGCCCCCGCGTCCTGGACACCTGGAGTCGAGCGAGATTTCAGTCACTCTCTGGTTTTCACAACTGCTGATGCGAGAGGTCGATCGACGTCGCATCCCTTCGGCCGCGCTCCAGGTTCACAGCGGGACGCGCGGTTTGACCGACGCGACACCGACGCAAGCCCTCCGCGCCGGATAACCCACGCACCGTAGATTCGTGACGCGCTCTCCGCGTTTGCCACGCGGATAGCCTCGGGGATCGGTTTAGGGATCGTTCAGCCGCGAGACCGGACCGCCAACGGAGCCGTCCTTCTGAACGATCCAGACGCAAGTGAAACCTCTGACGCCCTAAAATGGGTATCATCGGCGACACCCCGCAGTACCCCGTTGTGGACAGAGCGCCCACCGTGGCGACCGTCGGTGCGTCTCCTCCCGAGCTCCACCGCGCCGCGCCTCTTGCCCACCCCTCGCTCCCCCGTTTTCCCGTTTTCGCGGCCAGCCGCTGACCGACGCACCCCCGACCGGTGAACCTCCGATCGCGACACGTCCTCCGATCGACGTTCCCTTTCACGTTTCGTCGCGACCGACTTTCCGTTTCCCCGCGCAGTCGCCAACTTCAACGCCACCGATTACCGCGACTGGGCGTGCCTGACCGCGGCGTCGCTCCCGGTCGGGTACATGTCCGGCGCGCTGAGCGGCCCGAGCGTGCGCGTGCCCGCGATGGTCACCGGAGGAATCATCGGCGGACTCGGGGGATTGATGTGGGCCATGCAGTCCTCGTCGGGGCGGCTCATGGGGTTTCTTCCCAACGACGCCGAGACGAAGCGCGCGCGCTAGGCGAGTCGAGTCGAGCCGCTTCTCGAGAACCGCCGTGCGGACGAACCCGTTTATGCAGTGTAACAGAATTCGAACGCGCGCACAAACGCGCGATGGAAAAACAAGGCGCTCTGTACGTACTAAGGATGGTCGTCGTTTGCGAAAACTAGTGCATTCGTCTAAGCGGTGGACTGCGCGCTCTCGAAGCTCGCGACTCACAGCCTCCCCGTGTCCACGCCTATGCTCCGCTTGAGTAGCTCGTAGGTGGCGTAGGTGATGCTCACCCCCGGCACGACCTTCGCGTACTCGGGTATGATCCCCCGGTAGAACCCCACGAAGCCCTCCTTGGCCCAGACCTGCGCGAACGTCGCCGCGATGCCCACCCGCGCGCCGCCCTTCACCATCTGCAGCCGCCGGCGCACCAGGTCCAGCGGGTACGTCGCCGTCGCGCTCACCACCGCCGCGCTCGAGCCGCACAGCAGGCTCGTCGCCCACGCGGGCAACACGAAGGACCCGTCGTTTCGCGCGTTCGCGGCGCTCGCGTGCTCCGAGGCGAGCCGCCGGAAGGTCTCGTACGCCGCGAAGTTGATGGCCAGGTTCGGGCCGACGCCCGTCAGAGTCGGGGCGAGCCCGCGGTAGAGGCCCCGCGCGCCCTCGTCCCGCCCGATCACGAACAGCGCGTTCACGAGCCCATCGTAGTGCCTCGTGGTGGTCTGCGCGGCGAGCCGCGTGCGCACGAGGTCCAGGGGGTACGTCAACGCGCACGCGATCATGCCTGCGCTCCCGCCCGCCAAGAGGCGACGGGAGACGTCCCACCCCAAACCGACGCCGCCGCGTCGGTTTTCGTCGTCTTCCGTCTCGGCCGTCTCGGTCCCTTTCGCCGCGTCTCGGCGCCTTTTCGATCCCCCGCGCGCCTTTGCGAACGCGCCCTCCCCCTCCAGCCAGTCCATGATGTTCTCGTACGCGTAGAAGTTGATGGACGAGTACGGCAGGCGGTGGAGCACGGTCACGCCGTTGCCTTTCCACAGCGCTCGCACACCTTCTTCGCGCGCGATCTTAGACAACGCGCGGAGTATGCCCTGGTTCGCCCCCGGGACCCAGCCGGGGACCTGGCCGGTGCTCTGCAGCTGCCGCAGGATGGTGATGCGCGCGAGGGGGGCGGTGCACGACTTGCTGAACGCGCCGGCGACGCCGCCGCACAGCAGGAGCTTCGTGGTGGTTGGGATCTCCGGAGAGATCGATCCGAGGCTGCCGAGCGATCGCGCGGCGTGCGAAACGCCGCTGGTGGACGCATCCCCCACCGCCTGGCGCCACCACGCCGGAGGGGGAGGGCCGTCCGAACCGGGAGGTGAGCTCATGACGTGCCTCACGCGCTGCCGCCTCCCAGCGACTCTCCTCGCGGACGCACGACCGACGCGACGGTTCGCGCGCGTTTTTGTGTGTTTGAAAGAGAGGCGCCTCTGCACTCGGTTGCCAGCTGGCGTATCAACTTTTTGGCGTTTGGAGACCACCACGAGCAGACCGAGACGCGCCCGAAAACATGCGGCGACCGGGAGGGTACCGCGTCGTGCTTCTCGCGGCGTTTCTCTCTGTGCTCGCGCTAACGGAGGCCGCCGCGCCAGCTCGGCTGGCGGACGTGGACGTGGACGTGGACACGTCGTCCGATGTCAAGAAAGACTCGGCACCCCCGCCGGATGAGTCGCTGGTGCAGGGCTTGATCCAAGCCGGGTTCCCGCGCACGCGCGCGGAGGCTGCGCTTCGCGCGGTGGGCGAGGATGACTGCTGCGAGCCTCAGAAGCGGTGGCTGTTCGAGCAGAACCGGGGTTCCGGCGCCGGTCCGTCCCGGGCGGGCGCGGAGGCGGGGGCCGAGAAGACGAAGCTGAGCGCGAGTTGCCACGCGCGAGAGTCCACGGATTACGACGGCTACGCCGTGACTTGGGGCTCTGCGAACATACGAGCCAGTCCTGAGGCGTGTTGCGAGAGCTGCCGCGCGTACGAGCCGCGAGCGCCTGATTTCTACCCGTGCAACGTCTGGGTGTTTTGTCCGAAACCGGAGGGGTGCTTCGCTCCTGCCGCCGGCGAGTTCGGGCACGGGCAGTGCTGGCTGAAATGGCAGGAGGATCCAACGCGGCCACACGTGAACATGCAGGGCGCGTACTCGGAGGCGTACCGGCGGACGCACCCCACGGCGCCGGACACGGTGGACTGGGTCGCGGGTGTTCTGGTGGCGGAGGGCGAGACCGTGAGCAACGGCACTTGGTCGAGCAGAAGTCACTGGAGAAGGTGAGGAGACGAAGACGTTCGATCCGCGTTCCGCGATGACGGCGCGACGTCTCTCTGCCGGCGCGTTAAAAATCTGAAGAGCTCCGTCTCTATCCGCGCGTCACGCCACCACCCCGCTCGCGGCGGCTTCTAGAAGCCGCGCCACGGTTTTGACCGCGCCTCGCGGGTCTTCCCGGTGGGACATCAGCACGCCTTGCAACGCCGCCATCGACGAAACCGCGGGGTGGTCCCGCGACGCGAGCCTCGGGTCCGTCGCCGCCGCCGCGAACGCCTCCGCCAACGCGCCGAGGCGTTCGTCTTTTTCGCCGTCGTTTACGCCGTCTTCGTTTACGCCGTAGAAGTGCCCGAACAGCGCCTTCGCCTGCGCCGCGTCGGGCGCCTCGAACGCCAGTCGCGTGTCGATCCGCCCCGGCCGGATCAGCGCCGGCTCCAGCGCGCTCAGGTCGCGGCACGTCATGAACAGCAAACGGCCCTCCGCGGCGCCGACGCCGTCGAGCGCGCCCAGCACGCCGCGCAGCGTCAAGCCGCCGCCGCCGCCGCCGTTCGCCGCGCGCGTCGCGATGGACCGGTGTCCGCTCGCCATCACGCCCGCGTCGACATCCTCCAGCAGCACCACCGACCGCCGCGCCGTGCTGTTGAGCAGCCGGTGGAACGCCTCGTCGTCCACGCCCGCGCCGGAGAGCGGGAGCTGGTACACCGGGAGCCGAAGCTCGCCCGCGACCGCGCGCACGAGCGACGTCTTGCCCGAGCCAGGCGCGCCGTGCAGAAGGTACCCGCGGCGGTACGGGATGCCTCGCTCGGCGTACCACCGCTCGAGCCGCAGGAACGCGCGCGCGTCGTCCACGATCGCGCGCGCGGCGTCCCCTTTCAGGACCACGGACGCGACCGGACGCGCCGGTCGGCGACCGGCGTCCACCCACTCGGGACGCGCGCCGCCGTACGCGTAAAATCCGGAACCCGCATCCGCGCCCGCCGCGAGGTGCGCGCCGACGCCGCCACGCGCCTCCGCGCCCGCG
>MDSV01114246.1_pt1 | contig 19172 bp, 19 predicted proteins | sample 810851 | NCBI WGS metagenome assembly MDSV01 (sample SAMN05326640, study PRJNA326480) | marine metagenome | isolation source: seawater | place: Atlantic Ocean: North East | collected 2012 | reverse complement strand
TCATCTTCTTTACCTTGTTCATCTTCTTTACCTTGTTCATCTTCTTTACCTTGTTCATCTTCTTTACCTTGTTCATCTTCTTGATCTGTTTCAACTTTGATTGTGTTATATTTCTGTAAATACTTTGGTGTAACAAATGAATAAAGTAATGGACCTTCTATTGAACTTATATCTAAATCACCATCTTCATCTAAAGAAATTTGCAATTTATCTTGATATATTTCATATATACCAATTTGTTCTGCTACTTGGTCATCTTTAATTACATATACTGGAAAATAAACAATATTTTCCCTTTCAAATAAATTTTTAATATCTCCCAATGCTATATTAAAAGTAATATTAAATAGTTCTATTTCGTATACTGAAGATTCAATATTTTGGTCGTCTTCGTTCAATAATTTAATTTCTGGATAACTAACTTTCTTATTTAAATTTGATTTTACCATATAGAGTAAATGTATATAATATATTAAATTATTTTATATAATAATTTTATTTAATAATATACTTTACTATAATTTAGTTTAGTTAATTTAGTTAATTTAGTTAATATATTGTATAATTTATATAAATTTATATAATAAAATATTATATAAATGAGTAATTCAATTAAAAATAGAACAAAACTTAGAGCAAGCAAGAATAAAACTATAAAAAAAATAAAAGGAAATAATATTATATCTCAAAGTAGAAGAAAATTCAAAAATATGCTTGCATTGACAGATCAATCTGAAAGGCCTAATATTTATAGATTATTTAATGAATCAAGAATTGATAAGTTAAAAAAAATGCCAGATGCACAAAAAAGTTATGATGAATTTGCAAATTCTATAAAAAAAAAATACGAATCATTTAACGAAAATAATAATAACAAACCTAATGAAAATTTTTATGATTATGTTAATTATCAATGGATCGACAAACAAGCTAAATTATCAAAGGATGACCCAAAATATTATGTTCAAATTGATAGTGCACGTATTGGTCAAGATAAAGTGTATAGACAATTAATAGAATATACTAATAAATATATTAAGGAAAATAAAGGGAAGAAAAAAGCGGAATCAATAGACGCTGTTATGCATTGTATAACAAAAGCTAATAAAAAAAAAGGATTAGATCATTGTAAACGTATTAAGAAACAAATAGACCAATATATTTTTATGGAAGATATGTATGGTTTATTAGCTTACACAAATCAAGATGAAATATTTAGCTGGCAGGCACCAATCGTGTGGAATATTAGAGCTGATGAAAAAAATGTTAAAAAATATATTTCTCATTTAGATTCGGCACAAGTGGGGATATACGATTGGGGTATTTATTATGATTATGAATGGGATGATCTTAAAACAAAAGAAATGAAAAAAGAATATAAGGAAAAATACTTTAAATATATCGAAAAAATTTTCAAGACGTTATTACCAAATGAATGGGAAAAATACGACCCACAGCATGTTTGGGATACAGAGCGTGATCTAATCGACGCAATGATGTGCGATGACATTAAAGAATCTGAAGATTTTTATAACATTTTATCAAAAAAAGAGCTTGAAGAAAAATATGGTTTTAATTGGAGTGGATTTGTTAATAAATTAGGAAAAAAAGTAGACCCATGTGGTGTATATAAAGATAGTAAAGATGTGTACCAAAAAGTTCCAGATAAAGTAGTTGTAGGTAGTTTAAACACATTAATGTGTACTGTAAAAAAAATGAAAGAAAAGTGGACATCTGTAGAATGGAAAACTTGGTGGTTATTTATTTTCTTTAGACAAATAATACGTTTCGATTGGGACTGGAATGAAATACATTTTGAATTTCATGAAAAATTTGTTAAAGGGCAACCTGTTAGATTTCCAAAAGAAATATACTCAATATGGCCTTTAGCATTTACATATAATACATTTTTAACTACAGAATATGTTTCTCATCATAATAACGCAGTGAAAGAGGCTTTCGTTAAAAATATGGTCGAAGACTTTAGGTATATATATATTAATAAAATAAAACGTAATAAATGGTTATCTCCTTCTACAAAGGCTATGGCTATAAAAAAATTAGAAAATATTAATATTATCGTAGGTGTACCAGAGAGATTAAGAGAAGATCCAATTTTAAAATATACAAAAGATGATCCATGGTACAATATGGGTTTAATTTGTTCATACAACAGAAAAGAAATGATTAATCTTGAAGGTGAAAACGTTATAGATATACCCTCGGTAGATTGGAACAATTTAGGTTTAATTGGTTCACAGGCATATGTAGTAAATGCATATTATCAATCCACAGATAATTCGATTTATTTTCCATTAGCTTATTTACAAAAACCATTTATGGATTTAGAACAACGAGGTATAGAATATAATTTAGCTTATGTTGGTTATGCAATCGGGCATGAATTATCTCATTGTTTAGATAACACCGGTAGTAAATATGACGAAATTGGAAATTTGAAAAATTGGTGGACAAAAGAGGATAAGGCAAAATATCAAAAAAAAATAAATGATGTTATTAAGCAATATGAAGAATTTGCTAAGAGAGATGGTATAGATTTTGACGCATCCATAGGGACTGGTGAAAATTTAGCAGATATATCAGGCCTATCGCTAGCAGAAGAATATTTATTTTATTTTCAATTATTTAATAATGAAATAGCACCAATTAAGAAAAATTCACTAGAAGCCTTTTATATTTATAGTGCTCAAACATGGAGGCAAAAAATATTTGATAAAGCTTTACCAGCTCAATTAAAGCAAAATCCTCACCCTTTAGATAAATATAGATGTAATTGTCCTTTAGCGCGTTTACCTTTATTTCGTGAAATTTACAATGTTAAGGAGGGAGATGGAATGTGGTGGAATAATATGGATACAATATGGTGATTAAATAATTACTATTCTTACTTTTTAAACATATTATATTAACCAGTTATTTATTTAGGAAACATATTAACATGTATATTTAATATTTTTTCTAATTATTATATATAATATGGCCAAAAGTAAAACATCGAGTCGCGCACGTACCGCCGCAAAAAAATTAGCTAGAGCTAAGGCAGGGCATAACAAAAAAACCAGAAGGGTTCGTAGTTTAGCAAAACAGCTTCAAGCTGCCCAAAAAGCTAAAAATCAAGCTCAAAAACAGCAACAACAAGCTCAACAACAACAAAAGCAGCAGCAAAAGCAGCAGCAAAAGCAGCAGCAGCAGCAAAAACAGCAGCAGCAGCAAAAGCAAAAGCAGCAGCAACAGCAAAAGCAACAGCAACAACAAAAACAACAGCAGCAGCAAAAGCAGCAGCAGCAGCAAAAGCAGCAGCAGCAGCAAAAGCAGCAGCAGCGTCAAAGACAACGATAGATAGTAAATAAATTAAATAAATCAATATTTTTAATATAATTTATTTAATATCGATTACTAAATATTTATTACTAAATATTTATTAAAAAATTCGTCATTTTTAATTTGAATATACATATTCCATAAATATTTACGATGATTAACAATGTTGATATTATTTTCATCTGACTCATATAAAATTATGGTTTGGATAATTTCGTCTTTAGACATTCTGCCTTGTGATATTTTATAATATTGTAAAATATAATTCAATTGATTCTTTGAATAATTTTTATACATAATTTCATCAATACCGACATGAAAAATAGAGTCGTTATCTTCTACATTATTTTTTTCTACATTATTTTTTTCTGTTATTTTATAAATAATATTCTGCATAATTATGATGTAATTATGTATTTAATTCAATTAGTTTTTACTTATTATATCTGAAATATCCATATGTTTAAATATTGATTTATTTGTTAAACCTACATTAATCGATTGTTCCATTTTACAAATAGATGTAATATTACCGCTGATTTCATCCCATTGTTTTTGATCAGATAATTCACTTTTACTATTTGTTACAAGTATGAATATTAATTCCGATAATTCATCGATAAATGGTTTATTAGTTTCTATATTTATCCTATCATTCACATTATTTTGGATGTCTAATATTAATTTAATAATTGATTCTTTTGTTATTACTTGTAATTTCATTAAATTTACATAGAACATACATAACGCTCTTCGTTTATCATTATTTTTATTAATTTCACAATACTTATCATAATCTATATTGGAGTCACAATATTCTATATTTTTATACATATCTGAAAATTTCTCAAAATTTTCGTTTAATATGTAATTCATAAAAGAGAATTTAACCATCAAATCATTATATAATTTAGCGTATATATTAGAATAAAATATATTTGTGCTAGCAATTACAAATATTATTTCTCCTATTTTATTAAACAAAGCTCTATTATCACAATCAGAATTGATTTCATCATTTTCTATATTTTCTATATCATTTATTATTTTTAAAATAATATTGTCATATGTTTTCGAAGTAATTTTATTTATATTGATACGAATAGATTCAATACATAATTCTTGTTTTGTCTTAGTTGTATTAATAGGTTTTTTTATAATTATTTTTTCCCAGTTTTCATCATTAATTATTTTTTTACTTTTAACAAAATTAGGCGTTTTAATATACTCCGGGGACCCTACTTGATTTGAAATTGTTTGTATAATATCTAAAATAGAGCTATCTAAATTATATTCAAACCCTTTATTTTTGATAGAATTAAAGTCTTCTAGATTATATACGAAAATAGACATATGTATATTTAAATACTATTATTTAATATCTATTATAACAATATTATTTTATTAGCTAATAAAATAATATTTATAATATAAATATTTAAAAAGCTTAAATATTTATATCAAATAATATCATGAGTGTTTTAGATAATGATATTATAAAAAATAGTGATAATAAATCAATAAACACTTGGGACGATATTACAAATATAAAACAAGATTTATTAAGAGGAATATATAGTTATGGTTTTGAAAATCCCAGTCCTATACAAAAAAAGGGGATATTGCCTATAATTAATGGCAGCGATATAATTGCTCAAGCACAATCTGGAACTGGTAAAACGGGATGTTTCACTATTGGAACATTGCAATTAATAGATGAAAATATAGAAAACACACAAGCAATTATAATATCACCAACACGCGAACTATCAATACAAACAAAACGTGTAATTGATTCGATTAGTGCGATGTTTAAAAATTTGAAAACACATCTTTTAATTGGTGGTAAATCAATTGAAAGTGATATTTCTACATTAACTACAACAAACCCTCATATCATAATTGGATGTCCGGGTAGAATTCATGATATGTTAAGAAGAAAGAAAATAAATACACCTACATGTAAAATAATTGTAATTGACGAAGCAGATGAATTATTATCACGTGGATTTAAAGAGCAAATATATGATATATTTCAATATCTGCCCAGAAACATTCAAGTTGCTTTGTTTAGTGCAACATTACCTAATGAAATCACAAAATTAACAGATAAGTTTATGAGAGAACCTATTCAGATATTAGTTAAGGCAGAACAACTGACATTAGAAGGAATAAATCAATATTATGTTGCATTAAATGATGATTTACAGAAGTATGATGCTTTAAAAGATATATACTCAGCAATATCGGTTAGTCAATGTATCATATATTGTAATAGCATTAATCGTGTAGAACATTTATATAATAATATGATATCAGATAATTTTTCTGTATGTAAAATGCACAGCAATATGGATAAGAATGAAAGAATTAATACCTACAATGATTTTATTAGTGGAAAAATGCGAGTATTGCTATCTACAAATTTAACAGCAAGAGGCATAGATGTTCAGCAAGTTAGTACAGTAATTAATTTTGATATACCAAAAGATGTATATACATACTTACACAGAATTGGTAGAAGTGGGAGATGGGGGCGGAAAGGTATGGCTATTAACTTTATTACTAAGTTTGACATAACTCATATGAGATCAATTGAGCAACATTATTCCACAGAAATTAAAGAATTACCAGCCAATATAATTAATTAATTTTACGTTTAAAATATATCATATATATATTTTAAATTAATAATGACATGTTTTAAATTACCGATTACATATATTAAAAATGTTCATAATGTTAATGATAGTATTATTGAAGATTTAGAATTGAGTGCAAATAAAGAAAATTCTTTATATAAAAAAATATTTAACCCAACAACCAAAATGGGTGAAAATATTATAAATTTATGGACTAAGCATTATACATCTGACGTAACTTTCTTAAACGAAACACAAAAATTTATAAAAAAAAATTTGCCTGAAATGAAAAAGTTTGATGAAGATGAAATAGAATTACATGATAAAATACAAACTATTAAAATAAACGATGTAGGATTTCATGAGAAATATAATTATATTGAATGGAAACATTTACAACATTTTAATAATAATGCTTTCTGTATGCAATTGCTGAGTATTTATAATATTATGTCACCAGTATTAACTTTAGTAATGCCTATATTTTTTTTAATTTTACCATTTGTAATTTTAAGAATACAAGGACAAAATGTTTCAATATCTAACTATATTAGTCTACTTAAAGTTGTTTTTAAAAAACATCATATCGGAAAAATATTAACAATAAATAATGTTCCCTTCGAACAAAAATTATATATATTATTGTCACTTTTTTTCTATGTAGTGCAAATATATCAAAATATTACTTCTTGTATTCGTTTCATTAAAAATATGCAGTCAATACACAAAGATCTATTTTTAATTAAAACACATATAAACGATTCTATTGTCGCTATGAAAGATATAGATTTGCAACTCGCTAATCTAGATACTTATAGTGATTTTGCAAAAGATATTAATCATCAAATAACTATTTTAGAGAGATTTAAGAAAGATTTAGACAATATAACACCCAATAAATTATCTGTTAATAAATTTAAGAATATTGGTCATACGATGAAATGTTATTATATGCTGTATAACAACGATGAATATAAAACATCACTGCAATATAGTTATGATTTTTGGGGATATATTGATATTTTAAATGGAATAAAAAAACAGATAGGGCAGAAATATTTAGGTAAATGCGAATATGGAGATCGTACCTTATTTAAAAAAGCATTTTATCCTATAACACATCAAAAACCAGTTGTAAATAATTACAATATTGATAAACATTTGTTGATAACTGGCCCTAATGCTGCCGGTAAAACAACAATATTAAAAACAACATTGTTTAATATATTATTATCTCAACAAATTGGATATGGTTGCTTTAAACACGCAACAATACTACCATATCATAAATTACATTGTTATATCAATATCCCCGATACCTCTAATAGAGATAGTTTATTTCAAGCAGAAGCCAGAAGATGTAAAAATATTTTAGACTCAATTCAAAATGACAATGTTAGACATTTTTGTGTATTTGATGAATTATATTCTGGTACAAATCCATATGAAGCTATTGGTAGTGCTGTTTCATTTATTAACTATTTAAGTAAATATAAAAATGTTTCTCTAATAATTACAACTCATTATTTAGATATTTGTAATAAATTAAAAAACAATAAAAATATAAGAAATTGTAAGATGAAAATAAACACATCAAATGATGGTAATTTTATTTATACCTATAAATTAGAAACTGGTATATCTAATGTTAAAGGAGGTGTTAAAGTATTAAAAGATTTAAAATATCCAGAAGAAATTATAGAAAATACCAATAAATTAATTAGTAATTTATAAATATAAGTTATTCTATGTTTTAATCTATGTTTTTAATTCGTTAAATTAAAATTTAAATATTATGTTTAACTTTTAATAAAGATGATTCTAGAAAAAAATATTATGTTATCAATTACATTTACATTATTATTATTTGGATTAATTATATATTATGTTAATAGTAGATGTATGAAAATAGAAAAATCTATTACAACTCAACATTCTATTTTAAGTGATTTTATTTCTAATTTCCGAAATGATTTAGATTATAAAAATGTAAATGAAATAAATGTAAATGAAATAAATGTAAATGATTCTACACTACCAAACGAGAATGCAAAAATACAAGCTAAAAATTCTGCCGACAATTATATGAATGATATTAAAAATAAACAAGATGTTAAGATAGATGTATCTGATTCTGATAGCGATTCTGATAGCGATTCTGATAGCGATTCTGATAGTAACATAGATAGTGATAGTGATACTGAGGACACGCGTGTAAATATAAAGGGGGATAATGATCAAGATGTAAAAGTAATAGATATTGTTCCTAATGCAAATGATTATACCAATAATAATGAAAGTATAACATTGTCAGAATTAAAGCCTATAGATATTAATACACCAGTACGCAAAATTACAGAATCTAATGAATTAGCAAATTTAAATAGTGATTTAAAAGCAGTTAAGTTAAATGAAACATTAACAAATACAAATGAAGATAAAGATAATTTAGATAAAGATGAGTTAAATAAAGACAATTTAGATAAAGGTCAGTTAAATAAAGACAATTTAGATAAAGGTGAGTTAAATAAAGACAATTTAGAAAGTATTTTTTCAAATAGCGTAAATGACGATATAGATTTTAAAAAAATGAAAGCAGATGATTTAAGAAAACTTGCAACTGATAATATCTTATCAACCCCAAATGAGATAAATAAAATGAAGAAAGTCGAATTAGTTTCACTAGTGGAAAATAATAAGGATAAACTAAGTAAATAGTTTTTATATTTACTTATATTAAATGTCGTGGGCAACTTGTTATTCGGGTTCTAATAATATACATTTTAATTCACCACCAATAATGCACGATGGAAGAAATTATGCCTCATGGCAATCTGGTGCAAGCATTAATGAAGAGATTAGAAAAAAATCAGGCATCACTCAAAATTGGCAATATCGCAAATATTTAATTGACAATACAGATAGTATTATAAAGGAAAATCAACAAAAAGCATGTGATAATTGCAGTAACTGTAATATAGATATTAGAGAAAATGATAAATATCCACAATCACCCTTTATTTATAATAAGTCTAATGAAAAATCACAACCATATGGATATGAAGATAGCGATTTAAAAAATCTATATTTAAGTAAACATAATTTACAAAGTAGACAAGTGATACCTGTTTACACACAATCGGAGTTAATTAAAAAATATTTTCCAAATTCAAAATAAATTGAGAGCAGTTTTATTTAATATAATTAAATATTAAATAAATCATAAGTATTATAATATCACCTATGAAAATATTAAGTATTGATGTTGGTATTAAAAATTTAGCATTATGTATATTAGAAGTAAAAGACAATGTATATAATATAATAAAATGGGATGTAATTAATTTATGTGGATTAATTCCGTCTTGTAATGAAATTATAACCAAAAAAAATAATAAAATGATTACAGAATTATGTAACAAGAACTCAAAATATACAAAAAACGGAAAATATTACTGTAAAAGTTGCGCAAAAAAAAAGAATTATATAATTCCTTGTATCGATTTAAATTCTATACATAAAAAAAAAATTAAAATAGATGATTTAAAAAATACAGCCAATAAGTACAATATTGTATTAAGTAAAAAATATAAAAAGCAAGAAATAATAAATATTTTATGTAATTTTAAAACTTCAAAATGTTTACAACCAATAGATAATTTATCTGCTTCTGATTTTTCTCTTATTGATATTGGTGTAGCAATACGAGAGAATCTAAATAACTCACAATATTTAGATGTTGATAAAATTTTAATAGAAAATCAAATAAGTCCTCTAGCAAATCGTATGAAAACTATACAAGGTATGATTGCTCAGTTTTATATAATGAATAATAAAGACGATATTGAATTCATATCAGCTTCAAATAAATTAAAATACTTTATTGGAAAAGAAAAAACAACTTATAATGAGAGAAAAAAACTTAGTATAGAAATTACTAAAAAGATATTAATTAGTGATAATAGTAATTGGTCTGAAACTATCAATAAAAGTAATAAAAAGGACGACCTAGCCGATTCTTTTTTACAAGGGTTGTGGTATATATTAGAAAAAAATTTAGCAGAAACTAATTACAATAAAACAATTTAAGTGAAATAATATTATATATTATTAATTGCGGATTACTTAAAATTATAAGTTCTATTTAAAACATAATGGAAAACGAACCAGAAATTATAAATCTTGAAATTAATAATGAAACACCAGTTATTACATTAAATCATGATAACCCCGAAAATCTCTCTATAAATAACAAACCTTCTGTAAATTTTGGTGATGGTATTGAGTTATTAATGAATGATAAACGGAAAACCGATTCGAATAAGAATAGTGGCGAAATAAATTTAGATGATCTAAACGATTTAGAAAGTGAATTGAATGACCTAACAGATGTTGTTTCGTCAAAAGCAACATCAAAATCTGGTTTATTCAATGACACAATCAATTCTATTGGTGGGATAAAATTAAATATAGATAATTCTAGTGATATAAAAACTAAATCAATAGATTCAAAAACTATTAATACATCAGCACCAACAGAGACAATTTCAATGGCAAAAGAAACAGCTACCAAAACTAACGAAATGAAAAAAAATACTACATGGGACGGGTTTGGAAAATTTAATAACGTTCCTCTTAATCCAGATAAACAAGTTCCGGTACAACCAAAAATGTCTGCAGAAGAATTATTAAGAGAGAAATTTAAAGTACTTCGAAATTTAGAAGCTTTAGAAAAAAAAGGTGTAAAACTCAGTAAAAAATATAATATGGATTCATCTCTTCAAGAAATGAAAGGGGAATATGAAATGATTATAGACGAAAAAGAAAAATCAGCAAGTTGCAAATTTCAAGGCCGCATGTTAATGGCAGCTATTACGGGTATAGAATTTTTAAATAATCGATTCGACCCATTTGATTTTAAATTAGATGGATGGGGCGAACAACTTAATGAAAATATAGATGATTACGACGAGATATTTGCAGAATTACACGAAAAATACAAATCAAAGGCGACAATGGCACCAGAGTTGAAATTATTATTCCAATTAGGAGGATCGGCTATGATGGTACATATGACTAATACTATGTTTAAATCGGCAATGCCTGGCATGGATGATATTATGCGACAAAATCCCGAATTGATGCAACAATTTACTCAAGCAGCTGTTAATACTATGAGTGACAATAGCCCTGGATTTGGTGGCTTTATGAATGAAATGATGAACGATGGGCGAGAAGCACCACCGCCTCCCGATGTAACGTCTGGTCCTCCGCCTTCGCCATTCTCAACACAAACTTCTCGTAGCCAACGTTCTCAGCCTCCAGTAAATCGCCCAGACATGAATGCTGCGCGTGGTATGGATGATGGTATTAGTATATCAGAAACTTTTGAAAACGTAGGTCCACAGCCAGCAGTACGTAGCAAGCCAGCACAACGCAGTGAAATGAATGGACCTTCTGATATCTCTCAACTATTATCTGGTTTAAAAACAAAATCAATAGACATTAATAATGGTAATAAAAAAGACGGCAGTACAATTAGCGTTGAAGATTTAAAGGAAATTTCTGGAGCTAAAACTCCATCACGGAGTAAACGCCGACAAAAGAGTGACAAAAATGTTGTAAGTTTAGAATTATAATTATCTAGATTTTAATATATTAATAGTAAAAATATAAATAATTTTTGCTATTAATAGTATAATGAAAATTGACAAAATTTTTATAATTAATCTGGAATCTAGGAAAGATAGAAAACAAGAAATGATTGCACAGCTCAATAGAGCTAAAATAACTAATTATGAATTTTATAATGCCATTAAACCAGAATCAATTGATGAAATAAATGCATGGAATCCGGCGTTTGTAACAAAAAAACCAGATTGGTTAAGAACAGATTTCTTAAAATATAGACTAGGATCTTTTGGATGTTTGCAAAGTCATATTAATGTTATTAAAATAGCAATGGAGAGAAAATATGAAAATATTTTGATTCTCGAAGATGATGTTAACATTAAACTTGTTCCTAATCCAGAAAAAGGAGAATCTTTCGAAGAAACATACAATTCTATAAAACCACAATTAGATGCTTTGGAAAAAAAAAATACAATAGATATTTTTTATTTGGGTGGAACACATAAAAATAAAAATTTACAACAAATATCTTACAATGTTTACAAAACGACAAATACTGGCACAACATCATCATACATAATTAGTAAAAGTGGAATGGAAAAAGTATTATCAAAAATAGATAAATGTGACAAAGAAATAGATTGTTTCTATATAGATGAAATGCAAAAAAAACACAATTGTTATTGTATAGGTCCTACTATGATGAATCAGAGACCATCATACTCTGATATTGTTCAATTAGAGGTTACATATAATTTAGATAAACCAAGGTAAATTATATCATAAAAATATTATAACCATTCATTAATAACATTTTTAATATTTGTTGTTTTTTTAACAATTTCTGTATCAATATTTTTAGCATATTTCTCGGGTTTCTCACAAATTTGTTTTAATATTTCAATATCCTTGCTAACATCGCCCGATAAAATTATCATTGTATCACCGAAGTAACTATGTATATTTTTACACCCCCAATATATTGGTGTAGTATTACATCTTAATGGGTTTATTATCTTTTCACTGAAATAATGAGGGGTACTAAAATTCTCAATGCAAACATGAAACTTATAATCATTATACATCTCATTTTTTCGAAATTTACCTTTTATGCGATTATCATTTATATTATTATAAAAATCACAACCACGACCATAAATATCTATCGGGAGATTTGTTCTCAAAATTGCATTTGTTAATATATGTCGATATTTATGACCCGGTGCATCTGTTTTTTGTGATATCATAATACTCATAATCTTTGTTTTATTCGTTATAATATTTTTTAAATCAATTGTATGTGGTAGATACGAAAAATGTTCATAAAATGGTGAATTTAATTTTCCATATGTTTGATCAATATAATATTTTCCTACATTTTTATTAACATAATTTATAAATTCATTTGTTATTCCTAGAAATTGACTAGGTTCAAAAGTTAATCCTATCACATTTTTAATATTAATTTTATTAAGTCTAGGCATCGCAGTATTAAGTAATAATACGTGTGTATAATCATCACCTTCTGTAAATTTATATTTTGTATTAAAATCCGAATCGTATTCTAATTCATAACCTCTAATAAATATTAGTGATAGTGGTTCTGTTGTTTTAAAGGAAGAAAAAATCCGTATTATTATCATAATAATAAGATATTAAATACTTATGTTTAATTATATATTATAGTAATTAATGTTAGTATCTATTGCAATATCTACATATGAAGCAAATGGCCGCGGACATATTTTACTGAAACAAAATATAGAAAGTATAATGAAACAAGATTATGAAAATATTGAAATAGTTATATCAGACCATTCAAGTGATGATAATATCAAAAATTTATGTTTGTCTTACAAAAACGCAAAATATCCGATAAAATACATACATAACAATGAGAATAAAGGTAGTAGTTCAGCCAATACAAATAATGCAATAAATAATTGTGATGGCGAATATATTAAAATTCTTTTTATGGATGATTATTTGTTTCACGAAAGTGCAATATCAGAAATAGTTGAAAATTTTAAACAAAATTCCGAGAAAAAATGGTTAGTACATAGTTATGTGCATACGCGAGATTATAAAAATTTCTATCGGTTGTTTCACCCATCAATAAGCAGAGATATTATTTTTTGTAATCTACTTGGTTGTCCAAGTTGTGTCACAATTCATAAATCTGTTAAGGAACGATTTGATGTTAATTTAAAATGGTTTATGGATTGTGAATGGTATTATCGTATTATACAATTATACGGAAATCCAATATTCTTACATAGTAATATACCATTGATGGTTAATTTACATCATAGTGATCAAGTTACAAATACATCTATCACAACAGATTTGGTCGACCATGAAACAGAATACATTAAAACTAAATATAAAAACTAAATATAAAAACTAGATATAATATAATATTATATGAAAATATGCTTCATTACTAGTGCATTTGGAAAATCGTTTCATGATATAGATAAACCTAGTTACTTCTCAACAATAAAGGATTATGATTATTATTTATTTACAAATCTACCGGTTGAATATTTTAAAACTAGTTGGAATGTAATAAATATTCAAGATATAAATACAGACATAGAATCCAATATAATCAAATCGCGATATCCAAAATTTATGGGTTGGAAACTAATTGAAGACGTTATTCAAAAGGAGTATGATATCATTTTTTATTGTGATTCTTATTTATGTCCAAAACATAATATTAAATGGGAATTATTAGGTAATGATATATTGAAACATCCTAGTGGTTTGTTGCATCAAATTCATATACGGAATGCTTACCAAGAGTTAGATATTATTGTCAATGAGAGAAAAGATAATCAAGAAAGACGAGACAAAACCATTGATTTTTTGAAGAATAATAATTTTCCCCAAAATCAAATAATGAGTGAAAACTGTGTTTTTGGTTATAATCCAAAACATGAAACCTTAAGAAATGCTTTCATTGATTTTTGGAATGAATTTTCACCATATGAATTAAGTCATCGTGACCAACCACTTTGGAGTTATATTTTATGGAAACATAAAATTACTCCATTATTGATGAAAAATACATATATGCGCAATGAGCTAGTTCAGAGGAATGGAACATATGGTTTTAATGGACATTGTTATACATAATAATATAATTTAAATGTAATATATTATTATTTAATAATGAAATTAATCACAATAGGATTATCATATTACAACCAACCAAAAAATACTTTGATTCGTCATATTGAACATTGGAAACAATTCACAAATAAAGATATGTTTAGTTTTTGTATAGTCGACGATTGTTCTAAGATACCAGCATACGAGTTGCTAGAAGACTATGACAATTCAAGTATTGATCTACATTTGTATCGTGTTCAAGAAGATTTGTATTGCAATATCGCCGGTGTTCGGAATCTAGTTGCAAAAGAATGTAACACACCATATTTGGTTATTTTGGATATGGATACAATTATAGACAACAAAATGGCAGAGCAGTTGCTTCAATTGGCAAACGAAAACATTGACAAAAACAATACATTCAAGTTCAATCGTATTGTTCCCGAAAATAAGTTCCATGTGAAAAATAATCAACCTCATCCAGCAGTGTGTTTGATTCGTAAAGAAGACTATTGGAATATTGGTGGCTGTGAAGAAGATTTGGTGGGACATTACGGACAAACGGATCCGTCATTTTGGCATAAGGCCTCTGGAATTGTGAATCTGAGAGTGTACAGAGATATAAATTTATTGTATTATCCAGATGCAGAAGCAGAAATAAAAAGAGATGTTACTCACAATGCAAAATTATTTGAAGAAAAGAAGAAAACAAATAACTGGTCAACCGATTATATAAGATTCAAATGGAAAAAAATGTGATATCACTTTAACAACTATTTATTTAAAGATTTAATATATAAATATTTATAAATGTACGCAGAAAATCAGTATTATGAATTGTCAAAATTCGCGAAAACGTTCGATTATGGGAATATATTGTCCGAATTGAAAGATGAGTTTGGTTATATTCACAGTGAAGAAGAAATTGATGATATTGGTTTAAAATTACAAGTGACTGTAAAACGCAGTAAACCGATGTATTTACATGGTTACGTTTTATCAAGTGCTTTACACCATTATTTGACTCGCAATAATTACAAGGATATAACAATATTAGAAACTGGTACAGCCAGAGGATTCAGTTCAGTAGTCATGGCAACTGTTATGGAAATGAATAATGTTAATGGAAAAATACATACCATAGATTATGTAAACACATTTGATAATTGTTTGAAGTCCGCACAATTGAAACGCGAAGTCACAATAGATGAATGTGTTGAAGAATGGAAATCACTAGTGAACAAACATATAATATTTGAAAAAGGAGATAGCAAACAAAAGATCATTGAGTTACAATCGTCATTATCTAGAATCCATTTTGCTTTTTTAGATGGAGCACATTATTATGATGATTTGAAGTATGAACTAGAATTTGTAGAATCAAAACAGAATGTGGGCGATGTCATTGTTTGTGATGATTACACTAAGTCACAGTATCCAGAAATATGTCAAGCTATTGACGAATTCATAGCAAAAGGAAAGTATGAATACAAAATATTTTATGGGAATGATGGAACAAAAAGTAGAGGTTATGTTTATATGATTAAAAAAAAATGATGTTATTATTATAGTTTTTTTTAAGATTTTTGAGATGTATAATGGATCACCCAATTGAGTTTTTATCCAATATGTTTCGTCTCTTATGAAATTATATTTTGATAAATAATCATCAATTTCATGTACGAGTGAACTGTTTTTATATACGTAATCTCTATTTACTTCAAGATAGACATAATCAACATAATTAATTAAGTCTCCCATTTTTTCAATGCCAATAATTTTGCTCCTTGAATATCTATGTTTTAATATATATTTAAACATAGATCTTTAATTAGTATATGAAGATTTGTTTTATAGAACAATATAACATTAGCAAAGGAAGTTACAGAATTCATGTCAACGACCTGAATATTTATTTTAATAAGATTGGTATTTTTTCAACTATCAACCCAGTAAATGTTGAAGACTTCGATGTCATTATATATGGTAAATCTTCTTCCATTAAACGTATAAATAATAAAATAATCGGTACGATAACGCCCGCATCAGACAATTATAATTTATTAAAAAATATTGACTTCATAATTGTTGGTTCGGTAGAAGAGAAAGAATCTATGATTAAATATAATAGAAATTGTTTTATATTTCCTCAAATTGAAAATATGTACTTAAATGAAATTCCTAAAAAGCACATCAAAAAGGAAGAGATTGTTATTGGATATCATGGAAATCAAAATCATCTGAATCATATGAACCTTGGATTGAAAAATGCATTAGAACGGTTATCAAAAGAGTACCGAATTAAGTTGATTGTTACAGCACAAAATCAAGACGAATGGATTCAAGGAAAACCGGATGTAACTTTTGAATTTAGGAAATGGTGTATTAAATCAATCAAAGATACAATAAATGAATTTGATATAGGAATTGTTCCGAATATATCTGAAATTGAATGCCAAAACAAACTAAATCAGAATATAACCATTGGAATGTATAATACAGATATTAAGATACGATTTAAAAATAAATCAAACATAGGTAGAGCGTTAGTTTTGTTTCAACTGGGGATACCCGTTATTTCAGACATAACGCCAAGTTGCATGCATATTTTGGCAAATCCAGATAATGGGTATGCTGTTTTAGGAGAAGATGGTTGGTATAACGCGCTAAAAGATTTATGTTGTGAGACCACACGTAATTTTGTGTCACAAAATGCTTATAGTGAATATAAACGTCTGTATGACCCATTTAAATGGGCAAAACGGCTAAATTCTGATATTGAAAAATTATTTGTTCAAAAGAGCAAATAAATAAAATATATATATATATATGTCTAATGGTTATATATATATAGTTACCAACACAGTTGATGATGGTATAAATACAATAGATTATATTAATGAAGCAATTTTTTCGGCAAAAAGTTTAAGAATGGTTGATAAAACAGCGAATATCTGTTTATTTACAGACAAAGAAATTGACGTAGATAAAGGAGTATTTGATTGTATAAATATAGTTGAAATGAGTTTAAGATGTAAACAAAAATACTTATTGCAAAGTCCTTATTCTAAAACTATATATATTGATAGTGATACATATGTAAACCACAACATAAATGATATGTTTGAACTTTTAGATAAGTATGAATTTGTTTGTTGTAATGATTTTGCCAGAAAACGAAAATTAAACATACCTGAATATATGGAGATACCATATGGATTTTCTGAAATAAATGGAGGTATAATTGGTTATAAAAAATGCGAAAATTTTACCAAATTTATAAATATGTGGGACAAGTATTATGATAAATATAAAAGTGTTGTAGTTTGGGATCAACCATCTTGCAGAATCGCATTGTGGAAATCAGATATAAATATTTATATATTGCCAACTGAATATAACCGTCGTTCTAAAAAAACAAAAACAAAAGTTATTGATGCTAAGCGTTGTTGCGATAGTAGATTTCCAAGAGATCATTTGAAAACAAGAATATTTCATTTTCATGGATTAGAAGGAATGAATGCCAGAGAAATGGAAGAAATTTCGCAGATTTTATAAATAATTTTTAAAATCAAATAATTTATAAAATCAAACATTTTCGCTTTCATAAAATAATTTCAAACCATCTTTAAGTTTCACTTTTGGGTTATATCCTAGTTCTTTTTTTGCTTTCGCGATGTCAGCATACGTGTGCGGAACATCACCAATTTGCATTTCAGTCTCTTCGTAATTTGCTTTCTTATCGCAAACATCTTCACAGGTTTTAATGAATTCATTTAATGATACCGGCGAAGAGTTTCCTAAATTATATATTTCTGCCTTAGCATCTTTCTTGTCCATTGCTGATATTATACCATCTACTATATCTCCAACATACGTATAATCGCGCGATGATGTTCCATCACCAAACTTGTTAAATGTTGTGCCATTTTTTATAGCATTTAAAAATTTATAAGGCGCCATATCGGGACGTCCTCTCGGACCATACACTGTAAAAAAACGAAGCCCAATAGTTGGTATATTATACAATTGTGAATATGTCTTTGCAAATATTTCCATAGCTAATTTACTACAAGCATACGGACTGTTACAAGATTCTATTCTATCTTCTTCTGAAAATGGAACCTTTTTATTCAAACCATACACACTACTACTACTGGCATAAACGACGTTTTTAACATTGTTTTTAACGGCCTCTTCCATAATGTGAATGAATCCACCGATATTTATTTTATCATATACGAGTGGATTTTCAATACTATAACGAACACCTGCCATCGACGCCAAATGAATTATTTTATCGGGTTTCCATTCACTGATACATTTTGTATCGCAAATATCTTCTTTTTTGAATACAAAGTTTTTATGTTGGCGCAGAATCTCCAGATTTTTTTCTTTGAGTTTTACATCGTAATAATCATTCATTATGTCAACGCCTAG
>MDSV01041178.1_pt1 | contig 19174 bp, 24 predicted proteins | sample 810851 | NCBI WGS metagenome assembly MDSV01 (sample SAMN05326640, study PRJNA326480) | marine metagenome | isolation source: seawater | place: Atlantic Ocean: North East | collected 2012 | reverse complement strand
GCCCTCTTGACCGACCAAAACTGACTTAATATGTCTTTCTTTAATTATCTTATTATTTACAGGTTTCAGATTTTGAATAATAAACCTTGGCTCGGGATTTCCTGAACCGAAAGGAGCAAGTAAATTTATTTTTTCAAAAAAATCTAAATTTATTGCAGTCGGTGCTATTACACTGTCAAAAAACAAAGGTTTTTCTTTATTTAAATCCTCATTTATATTCTTGAATTTTCTAAAAATAAATTTTTCAAATTTTTCAATATTCTCAATTTTTATAGAAAACCCTCCAGCCATTTTATGACCCCCGCCTTTAACTAAAATCTTTTCTTGTGCAGCAGCTATAATAGCTGAACCAATATCAAAACCAACTATCGATCTAGCTGACGCCTTACCAATATTACCGTCAACTGAAATAATTATAACTGGTTTATTGAATTTGTCTTTAATTCTTGATGCAACAATGCCAATAACACCTTCATGTAAATTAGAACCACTTATAATTAAAACTGGATCAGAGATTTTTTTATGAGCTTCTTTTTCTATCTTTTCTAAAACATCTTTTTCTAAGTATTGTCTTTCTTTATTAAATTGATCTAGTTCAGTTGCAATCTTAAAAACTTCTTTAGGGTTATTATTCAGTAACAAATTTGCCCCATGGGATGATTTTCCTACTCTTCCACCAGCGTTAATTCGAGGACCTAATATATAACCTAGATGGTAAACATTAGGGTGATTTTCAATTCTACAAACATCTATAAGTGTTTTTAAACCCAAATTTCTTTTTGTTTTTAAAATCTTTAATCCTTGTCTCACAATTGCTCTGTTAAGACCGATTAACGGGACCACATCACAAACAGTTCCAAGAGAAACAAGATCTAGATAATTGATTAAATTAGGCTCATCTATTTTTTTTTCGAAATACCATTTTGTAGTTCTAAGTTCTTTATTTAAAGCTATTAAGAACATAAATGTTACTCCAGCTGCACATAAATAATTTAACTTAGAATTATCATCTATTCTATTAGGATTTACTATTGAATAAGCATTTGGTAGTTTTATTTCAGACTGATGATGATCTAATACAATCACATCAATTTTATTTTCATTCGCAAAATTTATTGCTTCAAATGAAAGAGTGCCACAGTCAACTGTGAAAATTAGCTTTACACCATTTTTAATAAGTTTTTTGAATGCATCAATTGATGGTCCATATCCCTCTTTTTTTCTGTCTGGTATATAAATTTCGTAAGGCACATCTATTGAGGAAAAAAAATTTCCTAACAATGCAGTTGAGGAAGCACCATCAACATCATAATCTCCAAATATTCCAATTTTTTCTTTTATTTTGATAGAATCTACCGTTCTAGTTGATGATTTTTTCATATCAACTAAAGTATATGGATTTGGTAAATAACTCTTTATAGAAGGATTTAAGAATCCTGCGATTTCATCTTTACTAATTTTTCTTATAGATAATAGTTTGGCAGTAATTTCGTCTAAAGAAAAATTTTCTTTTAAAAATAATAAATTTTCATGATTATAATTTTTCAAGATCCAATTTTTTCCACTCACCGAAAGTGAATTCATTTATTATAAGTGTTGGTAATAGTTTTATTTATTTTTTTACTTTTATGTAACGCAAAGGTTGTAACTTCATATTTATTGCCTAAATTTTTAACTCCTTTTGCTAAGTCACCGTTAGTTACTCCAGAAGCACAAAATATTACATCACCCTTAACCATTTCATCAATATTATATTTTTTCTCAAAGTTTGATATGCCTAATTTTTTAGCTCTGTCTTTTTCATCCTTATTCAATACTAGCCTTCCTTGAATTTGTCCGCCATAGCAGGACAAAGCTGCCGCTGCTAAAACACCTTCCGGCCCCCCTCCTGTACTATAGTAAATATCATTTTTGGGATTATTTCCCACGACACTTAAGGCACCAGCAATATCTCCATCTGTAATGTAATTTATATTGACTCCTAAACTATTAAGTTCCTTTATAATTTTTTCATGTCTATCTCTTTTTAAAACACATACATTTAAATCGGTGCATTTTTTATTTTTAGCATCTGATAGTAGTTTGATATTTTTTTCCACGCCATAATCAATATCTAAAAGATTTTTTGGTAGATTACCTCCTATGGCAATTTTTTCCATATATGTATCTGGAGCGCTAAGTAAATCTCCTTTGTTTGCAACAGCAAGTACAGAAAATGCATTAGGCTCATTATTTGCTGTGAATTTAGTTCCTTCTAAAGGATCAACTGCTATATCAAACTTTGGACCTTTTAATGTGCCTAATTTTTCGCCAATAAACAACATTGGAGCTTCATCCATTTCACCTTCACCAATTACAATAGTTCCCTCCATGTCAATTTTATTTAATTCTGTCCTCATTGGATCTACTGCACCTTTATCAGCGGCAATTTTATCTTTTTTTCCAACAAAAAAAGAAGCACCTAATGCTGCCTTTTCTGTGACTTTTATAAATAAGTCTAAAAATTTAGGATCGATCAACATTTAATCATTTATTCTAATCAACTTAGGTTTTTTGAAAATATAAGATTTTTGATTAGTTTGTTTTATTATCTTATTCAAACTTAGATCTTTTGAATTATGAGTAATTATAACAATTGAAGAATATTTCTTAGATCTATTAGGATTTTGTATCAATCTCTTTATTGAAACTTTATTTTTAGAAAACACATTAGTTATATCTGATAGAACTCCAGGTTTATCAAGCACCTCAAATCTTAGATAAGCAGAAAAATATCTGTTTTTTAAATCATTAAAAACAAGTTTTTTTCTTTCATTACTAGAAATTGAAAAAGGAAATTTTATATTGCCTCTTAAAATAGATGAAATATCTGATATTAATGCCGACGTTGTGGCACCCGGTCCAGCACCTTCTCCTTGAATAATACTTTGTCCTAAAGGGTCACCATCAATAATTACTGCATTTAAAACACCGTCTATGCTTCCAATATGAGAACTTTTCTTAATTAAAGTTGGGTGAACTCTTTGATAAATTTTTTTGTCTATTATTTCTGCAAAACCTAATAATTTAATTTTATAACCAAGCTTATCGGCATTTTTAATATCTATGCTGTCAATAAAATTTATTCCTTCGATGTGAATTTTATGATCAATAAAAGAATTAAAACATAAAGATGATAAAATTTTTAGTTTTGAAGCTACATCATCACCATTTAAATCTGATACAGGATTAGATTCAGCATAACCTAACTTCTTTGCATCTGATAAAACTTCAGCAAAGTTCTTATTTTCCTTATCCATTGCAGAGAGAATATAATTAGAAGTTCCATTTAATATTCCATAAATTTTTTTAATCTTATTAGCAATTAGTCCTTCTTTTAAAGATCTTATAATAGGCACACCACCGCAAACAGCCGCCTCAAATTCAAGATTAACTTTATTCTTTTCAGCAATTTTTGATAATTGGTCACCATATTTAGCTATTAAAGCTTTATTTGCTGTAACTACATGTTTTTTATTCTTTAAAGCGTTAAAAACTAAATTTTTAGCTGGGCCCTCAGCCCCACCAATTAATTCTATAATAATGTCAACTTTGTCTGATTTAGTTGCATCTAAATAGTTTTTTAACCATTTATTTTTTCTTATTTTAATGTTTCTTTTTTTATTTTTATTTTTTGCAGAAACAAAAACAATTTCTAGTTTGCAATTATTCTTTTTTGATAATTTTTGTTTATTAGCAGTTAAATACTTATATAAATAACTTCCAATGTTACCTAATCCTATGATAGCAATATTTAATTTTTTATCTATTTTCATTTATTTTCCCTAATTGTAAGGTCAGGAAATTTTTTATATTTACCTTGTTTGACCAAATATTTGGATATTTCATCAATACTACATTTTTCTATTATTGTGCAAACATCAGGTATTTTTAATGATTGATTGTTAACAACTTTTTCTGATTTTGTTGTATTTTTTTCTTTTTTCACCTTTTTTGCTAATTTATTTTGTTTGATCTCCTTGTCTACTTTTTTCTTTTTAAGAATTTTAAGCTCATTCTTCTTTTTTTGTATTTCATCTTTTGTCAAGACTTTTAATTTTTTATCAGTAGAATTTTTTTTTGTAATGCTAATTTCTTTTTTCGTATCTGTATTAGATTTTAAATTTAATTGCACTAAATCAATACTCTTAGAGTTTTCTCTATCTATTATTTTAACTTCTAAAGAAAGATTATCTTTAAAAAATTGTTCAGCTTCAGCTTTATTAACACATACGTGATCTCCACAAATCAAAACAGTTTTTTGTTTGTTACAGTTACTAAAAGTTATTAAAATTAATAAAAAAAAAATTATTTTCATTTAAGTCCAAGAGTTTCTTTTAAGTTAAATAGCAAATTCATATTTTGTATAGCCTGACCTGATGCTCCTTTTACAAGATTATCGATTGCTGAAAATATAATAATCTTATTTTTAAATCTAGTATTGCATACAGATATTTCACAATTATTTGTATTTAAAACATTTCCAGAGCCCATTTGTGAATTAAGTTTTAATATTTTAATAAACTTGTCTTTTTTATAAAAACTTAGTAATTCGTTTCTAATTTTTTTTGCAGTTATTTTCTTGTTAACATTAAGATAAATTGAAGAAAGAATTCCTCTAAATGTTGGCAATAAGTGTGGGTTAAAAGTATAGTTCACTTTATACTTTGTGTATTTTGATAGCTCTTGATCTACTTCTGCCGTGTGTCTATGTTCCTTTGTGCTATAAGCAAAAGTCGAACTATATAAATTTTTATGTTTAAATTTTTTCTCTAAGTTTTTTCCCGCACCAGAATATCCAGATTTAGAGTCAATTGTAATATTATTATTATTTAATAATCTTTTCTTGATTAAAGGGATTAAGGGAATTTGAATTGAGGTTGAATAACAACCAGGGTTCGCAATTATTCTATAATTTTTAATTTCTTTTTTTACAAATTCAGAAATTGAATAAATAGAATTTCTGATTAAGTGTTTTGCTTTATGATTTAATTTATAAATCTTTTTATATTTTTTATAATTTAAAATTCTAAAATCAGCTGATAAATCGATAAATTTGATTTTTGTATATCTATAATAAATATTTTTTATTATCTTTTGTGCTTCTCCGTTAGGTAAAGACAAGAAAACTAGATCTAAACTGGACCAGTCTATATTTTTTACAGAACAAATTTTTGGCAAAGACTTTTTAATTCTTTGATCAAAAAAACTTATTTTTTTTCCTAAATTTTTGGTAGCACATAAATATTTTATGTGAGCTTTTGGATGCTTAGTCAATAAATAAACTAAATCTAATCCTGTATAGCCAGTTGCTCCTATTACAGCAATATTAATATATTTTTTAGACATGTAATCTTATAACACCGTCCAGTTAATTGTTAAATTTAAATGATTATCTCTTAGAGAATTGGAAACTTCGTCTAGCTTTTCTGTGCCCGTATTTCTTTCTCTCTACTACACGAGAGTCTCGGGTGGTTAATTTATCTTTTTTTAGGTTCTTTTTTAATATCGAGTCGTGTGAAATCAAAGCTTTTGATATTCCTAATATTATTGCGCCAGCCTGACCTGATAATCCCCCACCTTTTACAGAACACTTAACATCATAATTTGTTCTTACTTCAGATATTTCAAGTGGTCTTGTTACAATAATTTGATGAACAGGTCTTTTAAAGTATTCATCCATTTTTTTCCCATTTACATAAATATTCCCTGAACCTTTTTTGACCCAAACTTTTGCAATAGATCTTTTTCTTCTGCCTGTAGCATATTTACTTTCTTTAAAATCTAATTTAATCTTTTTAGAAGTCTGAATAGCTTGATTTTGATTTTCCATTAATTTCTAACAATATTTTTTTTATTAAGTTTTGAAAACTCTATTATTATAGGTTTTTGCATTTCATGAGGGTGTTTTTCATCTTTATAAATTTTTAATTTAGTTAGTTGTTTTTTTGCAAGCGGTCCTCCAGGAAGCATTCTCTTTACTGCTAGTTTTAAAATTTCTTCACTTTTTGATTTATCTTTTAATGTTGATGGCGTGATTTCTTTTATACCACCTGGATGACCTGTATGTTTATAATATTTTTTTTCCTTAAATTTCTTACCTGTAAATTTTATTTTATTTGTATTTGTAACAACAACAAAATCACCATTATCAATATGTGGATTAAATGTTGATTTATTTTTTCCCCTTAAAACTTTTGAAATAAATGACGCAAGTCTTCCTACAGCTACATTGTCAGCATCTATTAAGTACCAATCTTTTTTAATATCTTTTTTTTTTACAAATGGTGTCATGATTTAGTGCGATAGTTACTAATATTACATAAAAAAGTCAATTTAATTTATATAGCAATAATAAAGATTAATTACACTTAGGGTAAGTAACAAGCTGAAAATTTGATGTGCTGAGGCTAAATAAATATTTAAACCACTTACTAGCGTTATTATCCCTAAGATGATTTGGAAAATTAAAAATATTGATACATAATAAAAAGGCTTCTTAAGATAATTTAAATTATTTCTAAAAATGTAAAATCCGATAATTAAAGAATATAAGATAATTAAATATGCAATATTTCTATGATAAAATTGTATTAGTCCATGATTTTCAAAATTAAATAAGTCAAAAATTTCTACTATATTAACATCATCTGGAAAATACGTGTAATTCATCATAGGCCAAGTCTGATATATTTTACCCGCATCTAAACCTGACACAAAAGCACCGACGATTATTTGTAAAAAAATAAAAAAGAAAAATAAATAAAAGATATAATTCTTTTTTTTATTTATAAAAAACTTTTTAAAGGTCTTGTGTTTTAAATTAAGAATCATCCAAAAAATTATTGCAATTATAAAAAATGCTGTAGTTAAATGAAGAGATAATCTATAATGACTTACTGTTATATTATTTACCAACCCACTTTTCACCATGTACCATCCGACTAAACCCTGAAAGACGATTAAAAATAATACAAAACTACAAATCCTTAAGTATTTTTTATCTATCTTTTTAACTAGATAAAAATAAACTAAAGGTAAAAGAAATATTAAACCAATCAATCTACCGAGTATTCTATGAAAATACTCCCAGTAAAATATAATTTTGAACTCGTTTAAAGTCATATCAGTATTTAAAATTTTGTATTGTGGTATTTTTTTGTATAAAGCAAAATAATTTAACCATTCTTGACTACTCAAAGGAGGTAGAATTCCTTCAATAAGCTCCCATTCGGTAATTGATAGTCCTGAGTTTGTTAATCTTGTTAACCCCCCAACAATAACCATTAAAAAAACCAGTGAAAAAGAAGTTACTAGCCAATAAAAAAAATATTTATTTATTTTTTCATCGTAAGATAGCATAAAATTTAATATATATTTCTAATACTAATATTAATAATATTTTAATGTCGCTATGGTTAACAAAAACATATTAAAAATTAGAAAAAAACTAGATAAACTCGATAATTCTTTCCTGAATTTGATTAAAAAAAGAACTTATTTAGTAAATCAAGTATTAAATAATAAAAAATACAAAAAGGATATTGTCGATAAAAAGAGAATATCTATAATTTTAAAAAATATTCGTAATAAATCAAAAAAAAAGAATATAGACATTAAGGTCACTAAGACTATTTGGGCTTCTATGATAAAAGCTTTTATAGATTACGAGTTTAGAAACTTTAAAAAATAATTATTTACTATGTGGTGGGAGTTTTTTCTCAACAAAAAACTCATGTTTTCTTGTATTGGGATTATATTTTTTTAGCTTAAGTTTATCTTTAGCTTTTTCACCTTTGGTTGGTTTTTTAGCATAATAAACAAATTTACTGTCAGGCTGACTCTCTGGAACCATTCTTACTTTAATATGTGTTTTTTTTGCCATGTTTCTTTAAATTTTTAATCTTCTCTAATATTTTCTTACTTTTTTTTTTAATAAGATCTTTTTGATAGTCAGCTTTTAAACTATACAAATCATAATCGTCAAGACTATTTATGTTTGATTTAAGCACATTTTTAACACCATTTACTGTCATACCTTTATCTTTCAACAAATATTTAATTAACTTTATCAATTCAATTTGTTTATTAGAATAATATCGTCTTTTCCTTAATATTTTAGGTTTAATCTGTTTAAACTCTTTTTCCCAATATCTTAATATATAGTTTAATGGTTTATTTGTTTTGGGATTTATCAAATTTAATTGTTTTGATAAATTTGATATATTTACTAATCTATCCATTATTCATTGATTTTTTTGTTCAATTTTTTAGAAGAAATAAAACTTAAAGAATTTCTAGATGAAATCTTATAAATCTTTTTAGTTTTAGGGTTACGTCCTACCCTCTCTTTCTTAAATGAGATTTTAAATTTTCCGAAATTTTTTATTGTAATTTTCTTTTTTTTGATTAATTCTTTAAGAATTTTAATTAAATCATTTGTTATAATTTCTGCATATTGAAAAGAAAAACCAATCTTTGTATATATTTCTTTTGAAATTTCTTTTTTAGTAAAATTATGAATCTTTGTTTCCTTCATTTAAATGATTTAAATTTTTCTTTATTTCTTGCATTAAATTTCCTTTTACGATTCTATAACAAAGATCTATTGAATAATAAAAACCTACAGAATCGGTTCCACCATGACTTTTAACCACAGGGCCATTAAGACCTAAAAAAATGGCTCCATTATATTTTCTTGGATCTAATTTTGTTTTAAATTTTTTGAGTGAATAGTATGAGAATAAAATTGAAATTTTGGTCAGAATATTTTCTTTCAAAGTTTTTTTTAAATTGTCGGTTATAAACTTTGCTGTTCCCTCTGCTGTTTTTAAAGCTATATTTCCTGTAAACCCATCAGTAACTATAACATTAGTTTCACCTTCCATTAATTTATTTCCTTCTATATAACCTTTGAATATGAAATTATTTTCATTACTTAACTCTTTTAATTTTGAATAAGTTTTTTTTAATGTTTCAGTTCCTTTTATTTCTTCTGATCCAATATTTAAAAGTGAAACGTGTGGTTTTTTTTCAGGAAAAATAGATTTATATAAAGCGGCCCCCATTTCTGAAAAATCTATTAAATTTTTTTCATCGCATTCAATATTAGCACCTAAATCCAAGACAACGCTCATGTCTTTTTCACTTGGCCATAAACCAGCTAAAGCAGGTTTGCTTACTTCTTTCATCATTTTAAGTATCATTTTTGAAATCACAAGTAACACACCTGTATTACCAGCTGATAAGGTGATATCCGCATCTCCTTCTATTTGTGACTTAACTGAACTCCACATGCTCGTATTTTTAGAGTTTTTAATTGCAGTAAGCGGTGTTTCTTTATCAGAAACTACTCCATCGGTATGTATTACTTTTACTAACTCACTCGTTATATTATTTTTTGACAATTCTTCTTTAATTAATTTTTCATCTCCAAAAAGATTTATCAAAAAATCATCTTTTTTCTTATTATTTTGGAGAAAAATACTTAAACCTTCGATATTTTTTTTGGGTGCATCATCACCTCCCATTGCATCAATCGCAATAGTAATTTTTTTATTCATTTTTGATAATTATAGATCTAAAATCTTTTTTCCGTTATAATAACCGGACTTCAAGTCAACATGATGAGATAATCTATATTCACCACTTTTTTTGTCCTCCACAACATTAACAGAAGACAACTTATGATGAGATCTTCTCATCTTTTTTTTCGATATCGAGGTTTTTCGTTTAGGTACAGCCATTATTAAACCTTAAAAGTTTGGATATCTTTTATCATATTTTTAACACCTAATTCAAAACAAAAATGATAAAATTTTGTAAAATATTCATCAAAAAGGTCATATTTAACATCGATTAATTGACTAAAATAGTTAAGCACTAGACGTTTGTTGATTTTAAAATCTTCCTCATTTAAAGAAATTTTAAGTAAAATATTATAGAAAATTTTGTTCAATTCCTTCATCTTTTTATTTACAGCCACGTCTCCCAATGCAAGTTCACGAAGATCGTTTTCAATAGATCGAAATAAATTATCATATTCATTTTGTGGAAAATTTACTTTATATTTTTTGAATATTTTTAATATTATTGAAAAATGCATAAACATTAAATAAACTCTTGTTTCAAAAGTGTCTTTTAGTAATATCTTATTATAAAAAAAGATATTACGAGACAAAATCAGTAATTTGTTATAAAAATCAGAATTATGCCTTTTAATTTTAAATATCATTTAAATTTTCTAATCATATTTATATTTATTTCCGCATGTCAATTGCAAGAACCTGTAAAAAACCATGGCATTATATTTCTTGACAATAGATCAAATAAGTTAGTTGAAAAAAAAACTAACAAGAACGATGTTTTAAATATTATAGGTGAACCTCACGTAAAATCAATTAAAAATGATGATGTGTGGATTTATTTAGAAAGAACATTAACAAAAGGCAAATATCATAAATTAGGAAAACATGTAGTAAAAGCTAACAACACTCTTGTGTTAACTTTTGATAGATTTGGTATTCTTGAAAGTAAGAAATTCTATACTAAAGAAGATATTAAAAAGGTTAATTTTTCTGAAAACGAAACACAAAACAATCTTTCTAAAAAAAGCTTTGTTTCATCATTTTTATCAAGTTTAAGAAATAAGATGTATAGAAATAAATAAAGCTAATGTGCTACTACAGCTAATAACAATAAAGCAACAATATTTGTAATTTTGATCATTGGATTTACAGCCGGACCAGCGGTATCTTTATAAGGATCACCAACCGTATCACCTGTAACTGCCGATTTATGTGCTTCAGATCCTTTTCCACCAAAATTTCCATCTTCAATATATTTTTTGGCATTATCCCAAGCTCCTCCTCCTGCTGTCATTGAAACCGCAACAAAAAGACCCGTAATAATAACTCCAAGTAGCATAGCTCCTAGTGATGATAGAGCCGCTTCTAAACCGCCTATTTGAAGTATAACAAAATAAAGAATAATAGGAGATAGTACAGGAAGCAATGAAGGCACAATCATTTCTTTGATAGCCGCTTTAGTAAGCAAATCAACTAATCTACCATAATCAGGTTTTCTTTTGCCTTTCATAATTCCAGGAATTTTTTTAAACTGTCTTCTAACTTCTATAACGACTGCACCACCAGCTCTACCTACTGCTTGCATTCCCATTGAGCCAAAAAGATAAGGTAACATCCCTCCGATCAATAAACCGGCAACAACAAATGGATTTGATAAATCAAAAGTAACATTCACTCCTTCTAGCGCAGAGTTTTTTACATTTGAAAAATATTTTATATCTTCAGTATATGCAGCAAATAATACTAAAGCTCCTAGTCCTGCAGATCCAATAGCATAGCCTTTTGTTACAGCCTTTGTAGTATTGCCCACAGCATCAAGAGCATCTGTTGTTTTTCTAACATTTTTTGGTAATTTTGACATCTCGGCTATACCACCAGCATTATCGGTAACTGGACCATAAGCGTCCAAAGCTACAACCATTCCAGTCAGCGCAAGCATAGAAGTTACAGCTATAGCAATACCATACAATCCCGCCAAACTATTTGTATACAAAATTCCAGCTACTATTATTAAAGCAGGTATCGCAGTTGCCTCCATGGAAACAGCTAGTCCTTGAATAACGTTTGTACCATGTCCAGTTGTTGAGGACCTAGCCACTGATTTTACAGGTCTATAATTTGTACCTGTATAATATTCAGTAACCCAAATTAATAATCCAGTAATTACAAATCCAACAACACCACAAAGATATAAATCAAAACCTGTAAAAATTGCTCCGGCATTGTTATTGTATGTGTTTTTTAAACCAACCAAGGAGTCGGTTACTGGATACAAGATAATTAGTGAAGTTATTGCTGTAACAATGAACCCTTTGTATAAAGCACCCATTATATTATTAGTTTTTCCAAGTTTAACGAACCATGTACCTACAATTGATGTAAGTATACAAGCTCCTCCGATAGCTAATGGATAGATCATTAAATTATAATCTGCTGGAGAAAAAATTGAAGCTAATACCATTGTAGCAACAATTGTAACAGCATAGGTTTCAAACAAGTCAGCTGCCATCCCAGCACAATCACCAACATTATCTCCAACATTGTCAGCTATCACTGCGGGATTCCTTGGGTCATCTTCAGGTATACCTGCTTCGACTTTCCCAACTAAATCAGCTCCTACATCAGCTCCTTTTGTAAAAATTCCTCCACCTAATCTTGCAAAAATTGAAATTAGAGATGCACCAAAACCTAAAGCCACTAAAGAATTAATTATTTCTCTACTGTCTACTTTTAAGTTAATTAAAATTATATAGTAAATTGTTATTGATAAGAGAGCTAAACCCGCAACTAACAAACCTGTTATTGCACCTGACTTGAAAGCTATAGTTAAACCTGATTGTAAACTTTTTCTTGACGCCTCGGCTGTTCTCACGTTTGCTTTAACAGAAATTAACATTCCTACATATCCAGCAACACCTGATAAAAAAGCTCCAATAAAATAACCAAAACCAACTAAATAATTAAAAAAATAAGTTACTATAGCAAGCACAATAACTCCTACTACTGCAATTGTTTTGTACTGACGATTTAAATAAGCTTTTGCACCAATTTGTATTGCTTCAGCTATTTCTTGCATCTTATTATTTCCAGGACTTGCAGATAAAATTTGACCAGATAATAAGTAGCTGTATGCAACACCTATGATACCTGTGAAAGATATAAGATATAAAAGTTCTAAAAAATTATTCATTATTATTTGCGATAAATGCCAAAATTATCTTAAAAAGGCAAGACAAACTTCCTAGTTATTCATCATAAATTAAATATTAAAGACTATTTTCTAATAGATTTTGACAACTTGTCTAATATTGCATTTAAATAGCCTATCTGTGCTTTTTCTAAGAAAAATTCTGATGCTTGAATATATTCACTGATTATTACGTTTTTAGGTGTGTTAATTTTGTACATAAGCTCAAAAACAGCAGAAAATAAAATTATTTTAAGCAATTTGTCGGTCCTTGTTAAGTCGATATCTTTTTCAAGATGTTTAGTTATGGTTTCCTCAATTAAATCTGTCCTTTCAATTGTACCGGATACTACGTCTTTTATATACTTCTTGTATTGACTTTTTGGATATACAATTTGTGCATCAGGGTTCATTAAGGAACCATAGATTTTTTGAATAATCTTAATCCTAGGAGAAGAATTATTTGATACTTTTTGGTTCATTTGTTAAAACATTAATTATAGCTTTTACAGCTTCACGACCTCTTATAGCTCTTTTTTTTGCCTGGTCTTTATTAAAAGCTGTTATTATTGCATTTCCAATTGGTTTTTTATGTTCAATTGATAATCTCATAATACCATTAGTAATAGCAGTTGAAATTAATTCAAAATTATTTGTTTCACCTTTTATTATAGTCCCAATAGCTATAAAAGCATCGTATTTCTTGATTAACCTAGAAATGGTAACTGGAATCTCAAATGATCCTGAAACTTTAATAATTTCAATTTTTTTAAAACGTATTTTTTTAAGTTCAGATTTAACAAAATTTAGTGTTTTTTGATTAGTCTGATCACCATAAGTCGAGTAGATGATACAAATTTTTTTGCTAAAAATAGATTTCATTTCAATATTTCTTGTTTCTTTATTCTTATACCAAATCCGTCCAATCCAATAATCCTTTTCTTTGCCCTACTAACAAGTACCATATTTCTAATTTTAAGATCTTTAATAATTTGTGCTCCTATACCATAATATCTAAGAATAACGTTATCTTTTTCCTTATTATCTGTTTTTTTATTGCTAATTACTATTAGAGCAAAATTATTAAATCTTGAGAGATACTTTAATGATTTTTTAACTTTATTATTTTTATAAAGTTTTTTTATATTTTTGACATTAGTAGAAACCACTCTTACTCTTATAGCTTTATTTTTTGTGAATTTACCTTTTTTTATAACAAAATTTTTTGATTCATTAAGTTTATTCTCATAAGTAATAAATTCATAGTTTTTATTTTTATCTAAATGAAAATATTTTGACGAAATTCTAAAAATTAATTTTTCAGTTCTTAGTCTATAGGCAATCAAATCTTCAATTGAAGCAATTTTTATTTTGTGTCTTGTAGAAAATTTTCTTAGATCTTTTAATCTTGCCATTCTACCATCTTCGTTCATAACCTCACAGATTACAGCGCTCGGATTTAATTTAGATAGCTTCGAAATATCTACAGATGCTTCAGTGTGGCCAGCTCTTTCTAAAACTCCACCTGATCTAGCAACTAAAGGAAAAACATGCCCTGGAGATACGATATCTTTTTTTGTAACATTTGATTTTATAGCAACTTTAATTGTTTTTGCTCTATCGTAAGCAGAAATGCCTGTAGAAATTCCTTTTCTTGCTTCTATAGATATTGTAAATGCAGTTTGCATTCTTGATTTATTAGTTCGCGACATTAAAGGTAGCTTTAATTTATCAATTTGTTTTTTTGACAAAGCTAGGCAAATTAATCCTCTCCCATGTTTAGCCATAAAATTTATACTCTTAGAGGTACACTTTGAACCTGGAATTATTAAATCACCTTCATTTTCACGATCTTGATCGTCAACTAAAATAAACATTTTACCCTTTTTTGCGTCACGGATTATGTCAGTTATTGGTGAAAATAATTTTTTGCTCATAAATTAAAGATTTAATATATATTTGCTAAAGATATCTAGCTCTACATTAACAACATCCTTGTTTTTCAATCTTTTTAAATTAGTTAACTTGAGCGTGTGAGGAATAACATTAATTTCAAAAAAATTATTTTTAACTTTAGAAATAGTTAATGAAACACCATTAATGGAAATTGAAGCTTTTTCCATTAATAATTTATTCAATTTTTTTTTATTTAAAACTAATTTAATAATCCAGGTTTTCTCTAAAATCTTTATACTCTTAATTTTTGCCGTTGTATCAACATGACCCTGAACGTAATGGCCTGAAATTTTCTGACCATGTAATAGAGATTTTTCTATGTTTATATATTTACCGATCTTTGCATATTTGAAATTAGATCTTTTAATTGTTTCTTTAGATAAGTAAAAAAGAAAAGATTTTTTTTTAATTCTTATTAAGGTCAAACAAACGCCATCACAACAAACCGACTCACCAACATCACTTTTTTTGAATTTGATTTTTGAAGCAATCTCCAACACAAGACTACCTGCTACATATTTACGACTTTTCTTAATATCTTTTATTATTCCTTGATTGTAAACTATGCCATTAAACATTTAGATTTTAACCTTATAAATTTTATCATTTTTTAAATTAACTTTTATCGATTTTTTTAGTTTAAACTTTTTTAGAAGTTTATTCGACGCGTTATTTTTGCCGTACTTACCAAGATTAAATGGTGTTTGGAATATATACAAATTACTTATTAACTTGTTTAATAAAAGGCTATTTAAAAAAATTAGACCTGTTTCTGCTAATATTCTACTATAGTTTAAGTTTCTTAAGTTTCTGAAAAGTGTCTTAAAATCTTTTTTAGTTTCTAATGAGTCTACATGAATTATCTTTATTCCTAAACTTTTTAAGTAGTTAATTTTATTATTTTTTTTTTCTTTTGTAACAATAAAAATTTTTCTTTTATCTATATTCTTTAACAATTTAAGTTTTCTTTTGATTTTAAGTTTTAAATCAATAATAATTAAGTCCGGTTTACTATTATCAAAACCATCCAATCTACAGTTTAGCAATGCATTATCTTTATTTACAGACCTAGAAGTAGACAAAATTGCATCATACTGTGATCTTAGTAGATGTGCCCTTTTTCTTGACAAATAGTTTGTAATCCATTTTTTTTTCTTATTTATTGTATATAAATCTTTTGACACTGCTATTTTAGCATCTACCATAGGAATAAGTTTTTTTTTTGAAATAAAGTAACTTTGATAAAAATTTTTATAATTATTATCAAATCTTTTAAAAACTTTAACTTTACTTTTTATTAGTATTTTTTTTGCTTTGTTGGAAGTTCTTTCATCTATATCATGAAATGAAAAGAATACCTGTTTTATCTTTTTTTTTATTATGAGATCTGTACAAGGTGGTGTTAATCCAGTGTGAGTACACGGTTCCATGGTAAGATATAAGCTCATATTTTTTAGAGATTTTTGATTTTTTAAAACATTATATTCCGCATGGGGTCTCCCATTTACAGAAGTGAATCCCGATGAGATAATAGAGTCATCTTTTACAAGCACGCAACCTACTGAGGGATTTAAATATGTTTTTCCTAGGTTATTTTCTGCTTGATTAAAAGCTAATTTAATGAAATTTTTATGATTTGTTTTCATCTAGATTGCCAACAAATTGTTCAAAATCTTTTGCTTCCTTAAAATTCTTATAAACTGAAGCAAATCGAACATAGGCAACCTTATCTAAATATGAAAGCCCTTCCATAATAAATTTTCCAATAGATGATGTTGGAACTTCACTTTCCCCAAGACCCTCCACTTTCATTACAATTTTTGAAATAAATTTTTCTATCGTTTCAGAGTCAATAGGTCTTTTTCTAGTTGCAATTCTTACTGATTTCGAAATTTTATCTCTATCGAAAGGTTCTCTTTTGCCGTTACCTTTTATTACTGTTAATTCTTGGAATTGAATTCTTTCAAAAGTAGTAAATCTCATACCGCCGTGACAAGTACATAATCTTCGTCTTCTCACAGCTGTTCCTTCTTCACAAGGACGAGAGTCAACGACAGAAGTATCTTTCTCTCTACAAAATGGACAAAGCATAGTTATTTTTTTTTTTTAATTACTATATATAGGAAAAGATGAGCAAAGATCAATAACCTCCTTTTGAACTTCTTTTTCTATTTTTGAGTTATTTGAACCGTTTTTACTTAGTCCTTGTACTACTTTTGAAATCAAGTCAGCTATTAAAGAAAATTCATTAGGTCCAAATCCTCTTGTTGTACAAGCTGGTGTGCCTAACCTTATACCTGAGGTTATCATTGGGCTTTGTGTATCAAAAGGAATTCCATTTTTGTTACAAGTTATATTCGAACGCACTAAAGAAGCTTCAACATCTTTACCTGTAACATTAAAATCTCTTAAATCAACTAACATAAGATGAGTATCTGTACCTCCAGAGAATATTTTAAAACCATTTTTAACTAATCTTTCTGACAAAACTTTTGCATTATTTATTACATTTTTTGTGTAAACTTTAAAATCATCAGACAATGCTTCTTTAAAACAAACTGCTTTCGCGGCAATGACATGCATTAATGGTCCACCTTGTAAACCTGGAAATATAGCACTATTAAATTTTTTAATTAAGTCTTCTCTATTAGTAAGAATAATTCCACCCCTTGGTCCACGTAGTACTTTGTGTGTTGTAGAGGTCACTGCATCAGCATACTTAGTTGGATTAGGATATGCTCCACCAGCAACGAGACCTGATATGTGAGCCATGTCAACAAGTAAATAAGCATTAACTTTATCACAAATATTTCTAAATTTTTTAAAATCGATAATTCTTGAATAAGCACTGCCGCCAGCAATTATAATTTTTGGTTTATTTTCTAAAGCTAATTTTTCAACATTATCATAATCGATCAAGCCAGTTTCTTTATTGACATCGTAATGAATTGCATTAAACCATTTACCAGATTGAGCTGGTTTTGCTCCGTGTGTTAAATGACCACCTGAGTTTAAGCTCATACCAAGAATAGTATCTCCAGGTTTAATTAAAGCTAAGTAAACAGCCCCGTTAGCTTGAGCACCTGAATGAGGTTGAACATTAGCATATTTGCAATTAAATAATTTTTTAACTCTCTCAATTGCTAATGTTTCTGAAAGATCTACATGCTCGCAACCACCATAATATCTTTTTCCAGGATAACCCTCAGCATATTTATTAGTTAAGACAGACCCTTGCGCTTCCAAAACTGCTTTTGAAACAATATTTTCAGATGCTATAAGCTCAATATGGTTTTGCTGTCTGATAAATTCATCTTTAACAGAATTGTAAAGTTCTGTGTCTGAGTCCTTTAGGCTAAGACTAAAAAACTTATTAAGAAGCTTGTCTATTTTAATTGCTGTTGACATATCTATATTTTTTTAACTCTCCTTAAGTGTCTTCCACCTTCGAATTTTGTTTTTAAAAAGATAGTAATTAATTTTAGCACATCTTTTTTTTTAGTTAATCTTGATCCTAATGCCATAATATTAGCATTATTATGTTGTCTAGACAATCTTGTAGATTTTTTATTGTAGCAAACGGCAGCCCCAATGCCTTTAATTTTATTGGCACTTATAGCCATTCCAGTACCTGAGCCACAAACCAAGATCCCGATATCACTTTTTCCCGATTTTATTCTATTTGATACCTTTTTTGCAAAATCTGGGTAATCTACTGAATTATCATTTGATGGCCCTAAATCTATTACTGATACACTTTTATTAATTAAGTAATTCAATACATAGTTTTTCAATGCAAATCCGGCATGGTCAGATGCTATACAAACTTTTTTAAAAGGTAATTTCAATTTTTATCAAAAGGATTTTCTAGAACGCAAGCAACAAGGTGTATTCTTGATTGTTCGCCACCATTAAAAAAATTATGGTACTTAGTATTATTAGTAATTGTAACGTGTCCATCGGCAGGCAAGTGCTTAGCTATATTTTCGATTACCATTGAACATCCAAGATTTGTTATAATTGGAATGTGCAATCTTGGTTCTGGATCCTTATGCCAACTTAAAGTAGATCTAGGTTCTTTTAACAAAAGTCTTACTCTTCCAAGTTTAAATTTACTTCTTAAAGCTTCATAGACATCATTGAAATATGTGTTTTTAAATTCCGGAACAATTTGTGTGTATTTAGATTCATCTATTGGAATATCTCTTGATACTTCTTTGCCTTTTTCATCTGGTATAGTCCAATAAATGCCTCTTATATTATTTCCTTTAATTGAACTTTCGTCATTAGGAATTTGATTTAAAGATATAGCTCCAAAATTTGTTACACCTTGAGGTGATTTAAAACCTTTTTTCTTTAATATCAAATCTAAGTCATTTCTCATCTTATTGACATCAAACTTCAT
>MDSV01077181.1_pt1 | contig 19180 bp, 30 predicted proteins | sample 810851 | NCBI WGS metagenome assembly MDSV01 (sample SAMN05326640, study PRJNA326480) | marine metagenome | isolation source: seawater | place: Atlantic Ocean: North East | collected 2012 | reverse complement strand
TGGGAAGACGAAGAACCTCTCTGGGAAAGCCGTCCTCCTATGGAACAAACATGGGAAGAAGAAGAAACTGACTGGGAAGAATCGGTTGAAGAAGAAGAATGGGAAGAACTCCCAGCCGAAGAATTCATATTTGACTTCGGGTTAGAAGACTTCGAGGAACTTGAAATTGAAGTTTGGGAAATAGACCCCTTCCTTGACACAGAAGAAGAATGGGATGAATGGGAAGAAGAGTTCTGGCCAGAAGACATGGATTGGGAAGACGAATGGACAGAAGAATGGATAGAAGACGAAGAAGAAGAAACATTCTCCGACCTGGATCTCGGATGGCTACTAGACATAGAAGAAGAACAATGGGACGAAGAAGAATGGGGACCACACCCAACCACAACTATTGGCTGGACTGAAGAAGACTGGGACGAATACTACGAAGAAGAAACCGACTGGGAAGACAACCTAGACGAAGAAGAATGGCAAACTGACATCGAAGAGGGGATAGAACCAGAACAACCAGAAGGCATAAGTGACGAGGAACCTCAACCCGACACAGATCTACCTCCAGAGACGGAAGTGGATGAAGAGCAAGTGGATGAAGAGGAGTTGCCTTTTGAAGAGATAGAGCCCGAACCAGAACCTGAGCCAGAACCAGAGCCAGAACCCGCTCCACCTATCTATTGGTATGACGAAAGCACCAACACGTGGGATGAGGAGGGGGAAACAATGCTGAGTTCGAACACCCTTTCAACTACCACTGAAAGCACCGCTACTTCTGTTTTAGCACGAGGCACTGACGGTTTCTGGTACGAGACCATCACGACTGAAACGACAACATCAGTAGAAACCCAAGCAGTCACGACAGTTAACTTCACGACATACACCAACACATCATGGTGTGGAGGTGATCAGTATTCATCTCACTGTGGTGGGACAGGGCCTGTCGCTGGCAACACGTACAACACGGTCTCTACCGCAGCAGCGCAAACTACTGCCACAGTCACGACCGCCACCGAGGTGGTACCCGCATCTTGCGACCAGGGTGGATTCACCGGTTTAGGAGACTGGTGCATAGTTGATTCAAGTAGCCGTAACGATTACACCTTTGTTCAGTTCTCCATACCTACTGAGGCGGAAGAAAACGAAGCATGTGATTGCACTGATGGTGATGGTTTAATAGATATCCGTATCGACGCTGAAACGAATCTGACTCGTCAACAGTTCGGTCAAAACAACGAACACGCTGACCCTTACATTTATCTGTTTGTAGATAACGACTCTGCTGTAGGAGCACACACAGGCGACACGTCAGAAATATCAGTTGGGAACATGATCCAACAAAACGACGATGGAGGAAGGGATTGCGGCAACACCTGCAACAACCCGCCTAGCACCGCAACAGATCCAGACGAAACACCAAACGTCACACTGGCTAACGGCGATCCAGTAATTGAGAACGTCGCAGACTCATGGGACTCTCGCATAACAAGAGAACTTTCTGCGGGAGACTATGTACTAAGGGGTTCGGTTTATAACACTGCTAATGGTGGGTGGTACCGCTTAACCATTAGAGATGCTGATGTTCCGTACCCTCCAGAAGAAGAAACTACAACCAATTCGGAGAACTCAGCATGAATCATGATGAAGTAAAAATAAAAGTGTGGATCGACCAGGACCTATGCACCGGGGATGGGCTCTGCGAAGAGATATGCCCTTCTGTGTTTGGCATGGCCCAAGATGGTTTGGCATATGTCAAAGAACCAGAATGGCCGACAGTGTACAACGATGGGACAAACGTCTACGAAGATCCAATCCTTCAGATGTCAACGGGCCTAGCCAATGTTCCTGCTAGTGATGTGCAAGCGGCTATCGAAGCAGCAGAAGAGTGCCCAGGAGAGTGCATCTTCATAGAAGTGGCGAATTAGCGCTAATATAAATTTATGAGCGCTGACAACCTATTCCACTACCGTTCCACAGTAACGAGAGTTGTTGACGGCGACACAATAGACGTCGATCTGGACCTTGGGTTTGACATCAAATACCACGTGCGAATTCGCCTTGTCGGTATAAACACTCCAGAGTCACGCACCAGGGATCTTGAAGAAAAAGAACGTGGGTTAGCCGCTAAAGACTTTGTAGGCCGCTGGTTACTTGAACACGCAGGCATGAACCCGATCATCCAAACCTCACTAGATGGCAGGGGTAAATTTGGGCGAGTCTTGGGAAGAGTTCTTAACCAAGAAGGCGTGTGCTTAAATGATGTGCTTATTGAAGCAGGACATGCAGTCGTTTACGACGGTGGGAAGCGCTAAAAGGCAGCCTTAACCGGTTCGCACCCTAATTCTAATTTACGAAAAACTCTTTCTCCGAGCCTCCAGCCGCCATGAAAAGTATGGACAGTGTTCCTGTTGTCCCAAATCATCACATCGCCTTCTTCCCATTCTTGGGTGAATACGACTTCAGGATTCGTAATACCTGCCCATTTTTCTACTAACTCTGGGCCTCGCCCCATGAGGGTCATCATCGTTTCAGCAAAATGTTCGAAATCTTTATCGGCTCGTGCGGCGGCAGTAAAACATGTGCCGTAATTATCCATCTCTAATTCATATTCTTCGTTTAAGCCCGCAGGGACACAACAACCTCCGCTCCAATAAAGGGCAGGGGCAGACGTGACTGGATGCGCTCTTACCGCAGGGTGAAAACCATCTGTTGGATCAGAATCTGGAGGCAACTGATACCCAGAATATCTGTGATCAAAACTGATTGTTTTTAAGTATTTTTGGTTTTGCTTATCGAAGAGATGCCAGATCCGTTCAAGATCCATTAAAACGGTATTCCCTACCCCTTTGGGAATTTGGAACGTGTGCATATACATGCCGACAACAGAAGTCGGTTTCTTTTGTGGGGCTTGATCACAATGCCAGCCAGCCTCAAACGAAGAAGGGTTTTTAGGATCATGCAACATGGTTTCAGGATCACGTGAATCCCATGCAGAAAATTCTGGGTTCAGATCGAACATGTTGTTGTGATCTTGTTCGTGGCAATTAAAGCCCATCTCTACCTCGGGGCCAAACAGAGATATAGCCTTTGCCAACTCTGGAAACTCTTGGTCCTTAGGATGCAACCCACGAAAAACAAGCGCTTTATGGTCTAGGAGATCTTGGGCATACAGATCAGCATTTCTCATAATGCTATGGACCGAAAGTCCTTTATATGTTTTCCCAAATTCCTTCATACTTAGAACTTAGGCCAAACGAGCCTACCCAGTAAAAAATACTGCGTGGAGAGTGCTACCCCTACGCCTATAACTGTGCCAACCATAATTTCTTTGATCGACACTAAGCAGGTCCACCAAGTTCTTTGTAGCAGTCATTGCAGTGGGAAATTCCTTTTTGGTGGAGTACCCCATCACACCAACGGCAATAATGTATTTCTGGCCAGGGTGTTATTTGTTTTGATCGATTATGTTGATCAACTTTTCGTACCATATCCATGAATAATCATTACTCATTTCTTCCGTAAGACCCCTAAGGTCCCTCACTAGGCTGTCATATCTATTTTTATATGATACACGACGTGGGGTAGGTGGCAATAGATAGTCTATACGCATGGTTGCGGCTACTTGCCTTGCTACATAAGGATGTTGGTTTGACCGTGTTGTTTCCAACTTAACCACTTTGCCATAATTACCAAACCCAAAAGGTCTAGCCGGATCATGGCCATCAAGTTCCATATTACGAAGTGAAGCAGAAACAGACTGATGTGAAAGACCAGTCGTTTCTTCAACCTCCCGACACGTTTGGCCATTCATCCCAGAGTTGCTAAGACAGGTCATTACCTGCAACTGGATAGAACCTGCTTTTTCTTTAACCCATTCAGCGTGCGCTTCAGATGTTTTAGATCCCTTAACTTTGCCAGTGTCCCCGTCATACTCAAAAGAAGGCTGAAAGGGCGACGAACTAGAAAGGTGGGGGACCTGCCCCTGTGTCATTAGAAAGGTTCCTCTTGAGAGGTAACCTTTGTTTTGGCGGGGGAAGAAGCACCACCTTTGCCACCCTGCTTTTCAACAGCAGCAGTGGCCCAACGAAGAGACGGTGAAATTTCGTCAGCGATAATCACAACTTTACGTCGTGGTTCTTTGGATTCTTTGTCTTCCCATCGTTGCTCTTCAAGACGACCAGCGACATTTATTCTCATGCCTTTAGTCAAACTCTCTGCACAATTCTCTGCGAGTTGTGCCCAAGCGGTTACGTCAAAATAGGAAGTCTCTTCTTCCCATTCTCCATCTTTGTTCCAACGGCGATTAACAGCCATCCTTAAACCAGCGATAGCGGCTCCGTTGTTTGTGTATCGCAGTTCTGGGTCTGCTACCAGATTTCCCGCGATGCTTACATTGTTATCTACTGCCATGTCTTTCTCTCCTTGGCGTGTCGTTTATGTGTGTTCTAATAGTTTATCAGTTGGGACGAGGGTGCGGGCTTGCCTAGGGATATAAGTTACATACCCTCCGTCGGCAAGGAGTGCTAAGTCCTCACGGATTGTTGTTAGTGAGGCGACGGCCATTGCGCCTTGTATTTCTCTTAGGGTGGGGCCATACCGGTTTTCTTTCCAGAAGTGACCGATGAATAATGCTGTTTTGATAAGACGTTGTTCCTTAACTCCATTATGGTCATCCCACACTTTCCACTGAGGGTCAGCAGTGATGGATGATGTGATAGGAGCAGAATCTCCGAATGTGTAGTTCAGTGTGCTCATATGTACAGTCTAGAACGAATTTCCGTAAGAAACACCGGATACCTGGACAGAACCTAAGGCTTTTTTACTTCCGCCGTTATCCCAATGCCAGGATCGCAGTAAAGCCCCGAATGTGTGGAAGCACGGATCATCAGGATCTTGGGTCGCTTTGAGTTCCACGAATTGCCAATTGTCAGGTCTTAGCCATAAAACTCCGCACCGATCTATCTTTGGTACAGGCTGTGTGGAACCGTCAGGGTGAATTACCTCCCGAGCATTTGCGTATGCTGCTAATTGAAGCGCAACCTCAGGGTGAACCCCGGACCTTGTTGTCTTAAAATCGATAAGCCAAGACTCGGAATGTATGTTGGCTATTGCGTCGAAAGAACCGGCATACCCAAGGTCATCGTAAAAACCTAAAACAGTCTGTTCAGTCATCACCCATTCAGGATTACATTTGTCAACAAACTGATTAAAGCCTTCTACGAAAGGTGCTTCTTCTTCAGATATAGAAGGATCTTCTTTATTGATTATTGAATCCAGCCTTTCGTGGACGTTTGTCCCAGTGTCGGCTGCTTGATTCAAATCACGTCTAGGTGCTGCTTTCAACCAATCGATGTCTCGTTCACTAACAGTCCCTCGTTCAACAGCGGCTTCAGCAACTTTCTTAGCAGCCCAATATTGAAGAAACGGTTTAGGAAGCATCCCGACCACGCTTGTAACGCCTGGGTACTTTTCGTTTTCCCAGACGTATAAGCGTGAATCATTCTTTTTGACAGTCGGGATCTTAGGAGTTGTCATTTAATGTCCTTAACGATCTCCATGAATTGTTGATTCTCAAAATCTAAAAAGGAACTCTTAACTTCTCTCACGTGATCAAGAATAGTGGCTACCTCTTCCGCATCAAGAAATGCTGACAAGAAAGTAACTGATCCTTCCACGGGTGCACCTGTGTCATCTATTGGCTCAGGGATTTGAATGCCTTGAAGTTCGTCGTCTTTGTCAAAAAAGGCGACCATATTTACGTCGTCGTTGCCAACTTCCATCGTCTCAGTCTCGACTGCTAAAACCATAAAGGCTTTCCAATACGGTTTAGTCGGTCCTTCCTCGCCGGGTATCCATAAAAGCATCCCTTCGTCAGCGAATATCTCTGCCATGTCTTTCTCCTATCTGTTTGTTTAATAATAAAAACAACCGGTGACAAAAGGGCTGTTTGCCTGCCACCCCTTTATCACCGGCTGTTGTGTTGTGTTGCTCTTTAAGAGCGGGCTTGTATATGTAGAACATCGCCTGATCGTGTGGTCCGTGCTTTTTTGCCACGGTTACGTGCGGCGATATAAACCTGGGCTCTGAAATGTTCAGAGTCCTGATCAAAATCTGAGCCTTTGCTAAGTTCCCAGATGTTCCCATCTAGCCATTGGTCCCACGGGTATCGAGTATTACTACTGCTCGTAGGCCATGCACTTACTTTCTTAGCCATGTTTATGTCTTCCTGTGTTTGAATAGATGTACTTATTGTACATGTGTACTTTAGCATTATCCCAAGTCAGAAACAACTTGGAAAGAAAATTGAACCCCTCCGAGATGACGGTGGGTATCGCTCCTTGTATAGGAGGGGCTCAATGATCCCACCAGCGGGTTCTAAAGGGGTATCGCATCCAGCATGACTAGTGAGATTATTGAACCCCCTTGGATGTAACTTAGATATCGCGTTTGGTTAAAAGGGGCTCAATGATCCCACCAGCATTGATGCTCTGGATATCGATCAAAACTTGGCTAGTGGGATTACTGAACCCCCCCGAACATGTTTTAGATAACGCTATGGATCGGGGGGAGGTTCATAATTAGGCAGCCACCTTCGTGGCTTTCGATGGATGAGTTGCCTCTCCAGCGAATTCAATTATGCCTGCGTCAACAAGATCGTCACGAGCGGCAACCCAAAGGTCACGAAGTATCGTCTTGCTGACTTTACGCAAAGCAGCGTTGTTGCAGTGGCCTGGCGTCCAGTCCTCACGGTTCTCCGTGTAAAACTCTTTCGACTGTTCATAAAGGTCACGGTAAGGAGACCGAGGTTTCTCGACCCCATTCTTAGTAACCCCACCTACCATCTTCATACAGTTAGCGGCCTGTAAATAAGCGATGCTCTTAACTACGGGATTGCCGAGTTTGAAAGCATCATCCTGTGTCATGCCTTTGCGTCTTTTAATAGAAGCATCTCCCACTCCGCAATACGCCCACAGTTTGCCGACGTTACGGATAAAAGGTTCGTCTTCCACTAAGACTCGATCTTCATCTCCATCTGGGGTTTCCTCCCAGTGGTGTGGGAAAGCAAGAACCGGGTGACCGATCTCTCCGCAGATACGAGCAATGGTTTTATCTCCAATACCCGCAGTGTCAAGAAACGCTTGCATGTGCTCACCAGTAAATGCCTTAAGCATTAAACCGATAAGAAACTTCTCTTGTTTGCTCTCCGCTGTGACAAGAGTGGTGAAAGCAGAAACCTTTTTCATTTCCGCAAAGTCATCATCTGATGTCGCACCGTGGAGGGCATGAAGAAAGCGTTCATCTTTCTTGCTTGTCATATCATCATAAGTTCTTAGGCAGTCGATATGGACTCTGTTCTCATACGAGATGCGAGCCTCTTCTAACTGACTGTAATTACGAGCAGCGAGTTTCAACTTTTTGAAATCACTTTGGATCTTGAGTATTTCATCGGTAATTGTTAATTGGTTATTCATAATATTTCTTTCTGTAAACGGGAAGGGGGCCGAAGCCCCCACCCGTGTTTATGTGTTATTCGGTTTCTTGAAGAACGGCGACAACTGAATCGTCGCATTCGTCGAGAGTTGATTTGCCTGCTTGACGAAGCAAATCGATTGTTACTGCGTGCCGCTCTAGGGTGCGAGCCATGCCATCCATTTGCAAATTAAGATCAGCGATCTTCTCTTCATGGTCAGCAATAGTCATGTCACCAAAGCGAACTCTACGTCCATTGATGTAGATCACAGTGTCACGCACATCCATAATTTCTGGATGATGATGGACAGTAGTTTTACCTGTCTGTCTATTCGTAACAGTCAGCGTTACACCGGCATTCTTACGAGCCGCTGAATTCATTTCACTAAGACGAACTTGTGCAGCCACTACGTGCGAATACTGAACCATCGCTGGTTCAAGCCAAACCCATAGGCCAGCAAAGTCATCATTGGCAACGAAACCCTTGACGAGTTTCTTCATTTGCTTAAGGACAGCATCTTTATCAACCTGGCCTTTGAACAAATCGTACGCTACGTCTCTTGAGGTGGACGCCACCTGTGTGTCTGTCATTCTTACCTGCTTGTGTCGTTAAATGATTTGGGTGGGGGCCTCGGCGTCCCCCGTGAGGGTGTATATCCATCTCCCTTGCATGGCTAGTGAAAATCTATATAGAAACCCGAAGGTAACTATGTGACAAGAACAGTCTCACTAGCGACTGATCCCCTGCCGTGGAGGTGTGGGGAATCGAACCCCAGTACCCATGTGTCCGACTAGCGGCTTTAACATGGATCGAAACCAGATCACCCCCGGTTCCGTACTTATGTACTGTATCAGGTCATCTATTACTTGACAACCTTTCTTGTAACTTTTTCTTTTTTTGCTTCTACACGTTTAACTGTGTAGACAAGTGGGCCACCCAAAATAGATTCAATTCCTTCATCTATTGGGTAATGATGGCTATGGCAACCTGGCTTAGGATCACCATCTTTAGTGAGAGGCCCATAACAGTTAATAACCCTCACACCATTCTCACCATGTCGAGGATCAAAGTGGACTGAATAAAAGATAAACCAACCGGCCATTTCTTCTAATTGAAAGCGCCTGCCTTTTATCAGTGGGAATTTGCCAGAGAGTCGAAGTTCTTCGTGGTACTCCCAGCCGTCTTCCAACCTTTGAGCGAACACCATGGCACTCTCTAGTTTCATTTGTTTTTGATATTTAGCATTTGGTCTTGGGGACATTAGGTCTTCCTTTGTAAAGGTCTTACCTTTACAAGTGTACAGGATAGAACACTAATTTGCAACCTACAGTTTAAGAAAAGAAACTATTAGGAGCCCAATCGAGGTCAATATCTCGGAAATTCATTTGCTTCCAGGTCATCGGCCCGACAACCCCATCAACAGAAAGAGCATTCGAAGTGTAAGCACGTTGCTTATTCCATTCACGCTGCCAAAGTTTGACACGTGCTTGAGTTCGCCGACCATATATACCGTCAGGTGTTGACCCTATTCTTCTCTGCACTAATTTGACTGACTCGCTTCTCGACCCTCGCTTTAGTGTGCCGGGGAATGTCAGATCTGTTGTTTGTTCTTTAGGAGTTGTCAAAGCGGCGACAAGAGCCGCTTCTTGCTCTGGTTTCTCTGCTATCACTAGCCGAGTCAATCCTGGGACATTGGAAGTGCGAGAAACGACTGCTTGCCGGAAATCGTGCATGTCGAAAGTCGGGTCTACTTTTCTTGATGTCCATTCCGAGTGACCTATCACTCCTGAAAGGGGATTGATGTTGTGGTCGTCGCAGAGACTCGCACAAATAGCCACACACGCCTCATATTGTGGTGTGGGAATATCCTGTCCTAGACCGTCATTGATGATTGATACTCCGAATAGCCGTGAATTGGCGGAGATCTGCCCTGGCGTTGCCGCCTTGCCTGATACGGGCTGCCCCTTCATCATACGATCTAGGACGGATTTATTCCCCCGCCCTGCGTGGTTAGCCTTCAAGCCATCAACAGCCAGGGAGTAAACGGTGCCATCCCTACCAATAAGGTAGTTGTAGAGTGGGCCTGGGACTTTTGCCACTCCACGTATACACATAGCAATCACGTTCGACTCTGATGCTTTAGCGCTAGATGCCGTGTGGTGCACGACAATTCCTACAGGGGTCGTCATTGAGCGCCCAGAGGTTTTACGACCGGGAGCGGAGACAACATTCAGAGGCATAAATCTCCTAAGAACTTTCTGCACCTAGTATGGTGTATTCCATGAGAGGGCGCAATGTTTTAGTCATAGGTGCTTCAAGTGGTATCGGTCTTGCATTTGCTAACACTGCACGATCAGACCAAGCCAACGTCGTTGGGGTGGCCCGCAGGGAGAAACTTTTGTGGGACCAATACTTTTACCCAATTACCGCTGACGTAACCGAATCTGAGAGCATGGAGAAGATGGCAGCCGAAGCCGCAGATCATTTCGACGGCCCTATCGACTTGATGCTTTACTCGGTGGGTTTACCCGGAACAATGGAAATGAACGACATTGAACTGGACACGATGGGTTTCTGGCAAGAGATGTACGCAGTGAACACAGTGGGTGCGAATCTTGCTACCGCTGCGGTGCTTCCTTACATGAACCCTGACGGAATGATCACTTACCTCTCATCGAGAAGTGTTCCAGAGGCTTTGCCCATGATAGGTCCATACACTGCTTCGAAAGCCGCTTTAGATCAGTCGATTAAAACCTGGAGACGTGAACATCCCGAACGTCGATTCTGTCGGGTGGTTTTGAGTTGGACAGCGCCAACAGACGCCGCCGAGCATATGGGTCCACACCTTAAGAAAGCATTCGGGATGTGGAAGCATATTGGTACCCCAGGCGGGACGATAGACACTCAGGAACTAGCAGAAGCGTTGTGGGGGCAACTGTCCGTCGCTCTCAGCCACACCCAAATGGACTTTACCGAGATTCAGATAGACACAAGATTCGATGGCAAGTCTTTCGACTGGTGGGACATGATGGAAGAACTTCTTCCTTAAGACTGGTTTCGATATTTCTTTCGCAACGGAATTAGCCTGCGTGTGTCTATATCATCAAAAAAGGTGTGCCAAGAGAGCCGTTTCTTCGTGTCGAAGTGTTGACGCCCCCAGATAGTGTCCCTGTCGTTAAGGATTGGTTCTTCTTCTTCACTCATATGCCGTGTATCCCAAATGGATCGTCTTTAGGGGCGTCAGGGCCAAACATTTTAGACATTTTGTAAAACTCAAAAAGAAATTTGTTGAATTCGGAGTCATCGTTAGGCGTATCGGTGTGATGTTGCCATTCATCGTGCAAAAATTGGATGAAATCGTCTTCGGGGTCTCCGAACCCAGTGCTCATAGCGTATCCTTAAAGAACTCTCTAAGGGATTGTAGTAGTGCAATACCACAAAGCGCCAGTGTTCCTACAATAGTCATTATTCCTGCTACAGCAAGACTAATAATTATTGGCAGGACTCGCATTCCTCTGGGTTCTCTAAGTCGCATGATGCCTCTATTGGTGTGTCGTCCATGAAAGGATCAAGAGGTGGGTGTTCACCCATATTCTCTTCCTTTTCCCACACATCTTCGCTTTTAACAAATTTAGGCATCGTTCCCCACACTGGCATTAGTCGTCTACGTCCCACATTTTTAGCCAGGTGTTCTTTCCTACCACACCATCTACGGTTAGGCGTTCTACCCTTTGGAAGTTTCTGACAGCAAAATGTGTTTTCCAACCAAATTTGCCATCAGGATTGCCTACTCTGAAATCTAAGTCCGCTAAACGTCGTTGCATCATCTCTACAGGGTCCCCTTTGGACCTTCTGCGTAACGGTCGTATTGCTACAGCCTCTCCCACATTGCGAATATGTCTGATTATCGCATTGAAATCGGGAAGCACTGGTTCTGCTGGTGGCAAAACAGGTTCGTTAATTTCGTAATCTTTGCTGAATGCTGGCGCTGGGAACCATTCGGTTGTGTACCGGGGTTGCATGTGCCAGTTCTCTGATGGCACTGTTTTGCGTATTCCATAATCTTCAGCAACGTCGTGTGCTTTTGCCCACGAGATTCGTCCTGTCAGCCGGATATCGACCGCATAAACGAAAGAATCCACTTGCTGCATATGCCATGACCCCCGCCATATCCCTTTACCGTCGAGCCCTTTGGGGCCGAAGCGTCTATCGGGGTTAGCGGCGAGGTTTCCTTTGCCGTTTTTATATTTTGTGTATAACTCTTTTTGCCTGTTGTATGTTCTTCCCCCAGAACAGATCTTTACTCTCCCTTTTATCCGAGGGTCAGCGAAATAGGCTTCTAACCTTTTGCGAAACTCGGGGTGTAGCAGAGTTAAATCAACAGTTCTGGAAGTTACTGGTAATTCACTCATATGTACAGACTAACATACACCTGCACGAGAGCCTATGTACTTAGGCTTTAAGCCACCCCGTTGTTCGAGCCTAGTTTCTCGTACCGCCTGGCCGCTTCTTCGATACTGATTTCCTCCACAGGTCGTTCCTTCATACGGCTAGGGGTCGCCCCCGCCGATAATTGGATCGTCCCATAGTTCTTTTTCATCTCCCCGTCACAGCCTTCGCATATTTGACTGTACGTTTCTTTCATGCCGTGCACGATGTCTATAGACAGGCCGCATTGTTGACAGGTGTAAAGGTATGTCGGCATCACACATCCGCCATGGCAGCGCAGGTGTGATTTATCCATCCTGCTGTAGCCCATTCTCTGCCCGTTTTAGGGTCCCTCCAAAGTAATTCACGACTCCCTCTTTCACCCTGACCTGGATTGCGGTTAACCAGTTCTACTGAATCAAACACTTCTTGCATTTTTCTTTTCAACCTTGCCCCGTACACATTCCAGGTGATTGCCCCTCTACGGGGCAGGCCACCCGTTTCGTCGTCCTCTAAGACAAGATTAAACGCAAAGAGCCCGTGAAGAATCGTGTCAATATCGTCCCTACCGTTTGGGTGAGGATTACCAGTCCACCATCCTGTCTGCTGTTGATAAGTGCCTCTGTGGTCGTAAACGGGTCTTTCTCTAGGTGATGGCCCTATGTTGTCGTATTCTACGGTGACGAACCATTCGAATCGTTGTCTAACGTCAGGGCAGATCACCATCACTTGCCCTCCTGGTGCTGTAACTCTTTTAACTTCTGTTAAAAACACTGGGACGTGTTCTAGGGGGATGTGGTAGAGGACTTGCATGATCCCTACTTGGTCGAATGTGTCATCGTCCCATGGGAGGGAATAGTTTTCGACAAGGACATCTGGTTCACAATGAGGATCTATGTCTGCGTTAATCCATCCTTCGGGTTTGTGATCCCCGCATCCTAAATTTAATTTCATGGTCTTATAAATGCGACACTCATTGTGTCTTCTGGGATCTTGTCTAATGGCACTTGTATCTCCTCAACAGTTGGCCCTACAAGATCTGCGAGTGCTCTTAATGGCTCTAATGGTAATTTATAAACCTTACTTGCGTTTACGCAAAAAATTTTTTTGAGATCTGCTTGTTCCCAGTCGTGGAATGATCGTCTTAGGTGTTCTCGTGTGTATGGGTAGGTGCCTTCTTTGTGTGGGTAGTCGCTTCCCCAGAGGATTTTGTCTGTCCCGATTGTTTTCATTGATTCGGCTTCTGTGGGGGTTGGGAAACTTGCTCCTAGCCATACGTTTTGTTGGAAGTATTCGGAGGGTTTGTTTGGGAGGTGTTCTTCGATGCTTCCTAGTTGGGGGATTACGCCGTGCATCATCCACATGTGGTATTCGTCCATGTGTTCGAGGTCTTTTATGACCCAGGAGGCGTCTTGTTCTGTCATCACGTAGCGGAGTTTGGGGAATCTTTCGAATACTCCTGAGAGGATCATGTGTCCTAGGTGTCTTTGGGAGAAGTATGCGGCTTCTTTGAGGAAAAGTAGTCGTGCTGAGGGTGTTTTTCCGTAGTTGGGGGTTCCTGCGCCTGAGTGTTGGGTGATTGTGAGGTCGAGATCTTGGATTACTTCCCATATACGGTCATATATAGGGTCAAATAGGCCGGGTATACCGGCGTCTGGGGGTATTAGAGGCAACAAAAAGCCCGTATGCCCGTTCTCAGCAGCCAATTCGAGGTCTTTTATCGTGTCATCAAGGTTATTTAACAAAACTTGGGGTAAACCACGTCGTCTGTTCGGGTGAATTGAGCAAAAATCCGTCAACCACCTGTTATGAGCACGTAAACCCTCCAACCTGAACAGGTAATCCAAGTCGTTAACAGGGGGAATGAACACTCCAGCGGCAGTGATAAGGCTTTTAGGGGCGAAAGGAGGGATTGTGTTAGGGAAAATCACCTCGGCGACAATCCCATCGGCCTGCAATTGGGTGTTACGGAACTCGCTATCCCAATTTCGGGCTCTTTCAGGGTTACCGGAACCTTTCAAAGGGTTAACGAACCTCTCCCTCCACTCCTTAAACGCATTCTGATACGGGGCAGACACATACTCTCCGTACATGTCAATCGTCGCCCCAGCATGACAATCAGCGGAGATCAACAAATGCTTCATTTAATGCACATAACCCAAAACGCCGCAGGGTTAACCCCTGAACCGTATGTCACTTCGTTAAAAAAATTTTTTGCATAATGGGCGACCCTCTCAGGGTAAGTATTCCAATACGAAGACTCGGTTAACCCACCAGGGTTAGGAACCAACTGTGCGACTATCGGATCATCCTCATATATAGGAAGGCTAGGGTGCTCCACCCCATTCTCATAAAACCATTTACAGTCCTGCTCCCGAATCTCCAACACACCCCTATGCTTCAAAACCTTCCACACCTCCGACAACAACCCATGCACTTCCCCTAAAGGAACATGATTCAACACATATTCCAATGCCACATGGTCAAATTCTTCATCCCAAGGCAACGGCTCCCCCCACACCAACGGAAACGGAGCAGGGCCGGGGCGTTGAGACCAAGGGTAGTCAGCATTCACCCACCCCTCCCTGATGTCATTCCCACACCCCAAATTCAACCTTTTCGTTTCTATCACACCCCCACCCTACATTTTATGGGACCCCTATTCGTATCAAAGTTAAAAACAACCCCCTACCCCCTACACTCCCCTACATGGACTTAACGAACCTCATACCAGAAAACCTAGACGTCACACTCCACCTAGGAACAGACATATGGATCGCACTCGCCGTCGGCTACGCCACACTACTAGCACACTGGTGGAAACAATCCACACGCAGTTGACACTACAAAAGTGTTGCAAAAATGCCAAAACCGCCTGGCCGGGGCAATAGGGGGTACCCCTTCCCTTTCGTTTAGGGGGCCTACCCTGTGGGCTGTTGTGCTGTGCTGCTGTGTGCTGCTAGTACTCAGTGGATAGGTGGCGGCTGTGTTGTCTTGTGTCCGCCAGTAGTAAGAGGGTGGGCTGTCGGGTGGGGTCTGTTTGTTCTGTCAGTGTGCCGCCATAGGTGGGGGCATAGTGTCAGTCTGTTATCAGTGGAGAGAACACAGGGGGATGAGGTCAGCGGTCAGTCTGTTATCTGTCTGTTGGTTGGGTGTGCCGATTAGATAAGAGGGTGGGTCTGTTATTGGGTGGGGGTATGCCATGGCTAGGGGTAGGCCATCGGAGAATGGCAGACCCGATTTCCCAGTTTGGGGTCTTTTCGAGTAGTTGGGCGCAAATTATTTTTGGCGTAAAACCCGCGCCAATACTGGGCTGTGGGGATTTTCTTTGCTGATTTGCGTTAAATGTCAACTATTAGGTGATTTATCCATTAGGGTCTTAGCAGTGCCACAGGGGCACAGCGAAAGACAAAGGAAACAAAATGACAAACCGAAAGAACACATACAACGGAAACGTAAAGACCACAACAGTGCCAGTACGTTTCATCAGGACAGTATCGGAAGCCAAGAACACCAACGAAATGATTGCACGGCTAGAGCGTGCCCATGGTGTCAAGTTCGAAACATCGAACGAATACATAACACTCGCCGCAACAAACGCAGTAATCCAAGAGGGTAACCGCTAAAGGCTAGGGGGGTGAGAGTCCCCCCAGTGTCTCCGAATTAACGGACTGAGGAGAATCCGCAAGGGTTCAAGAAACACAAACAAAGGAAAAGACATGAGCACACTAGCAAACACACTTTACGAAATACTTCACCACGAGGTCACAACCATGGTTGTAGTCGTAGCCGCCGCCATGGGTGTAGGTATGGCACTTCACGCCATACTGGTACACATCAGCGAGGCCATAGCGTTCGCAAGGATTGAGAAGAAAGAAGCCAAGCAGGCCGAAGACTTCGAACTACTCAAGCAAGCGGTAGCGGTCATAGTCTACGAAATGAAACGCCAAGAAGAAGACCGAGAGATCGACCTAATGGCCGAGTACTACAGCAGCCAAGGCATCGACCTAGACGACATCTACCGAGAGGCAGCAGCGTTTAGCATGGAAGACCTACCGGCCTAGCGGCAAGCGCTCACATAGCCGCTACGGCGGTCTGAGAGGAGGCCCCCCGATCAGGGGGGTTTCTTGCTGTCCCTGTGGATAAGTACCCGTCAGCACCAGACCGGCCACACCCTACAAAGCCCCCGGTGCAATCACCTGTGAATCTGTGTGTGTGAATCTCCCGGGTTAACTGAACGACTGAACAGGTGTGAATTTGGATACCTCAATATCCGGGCCAGCCTGGACTTCCCGGGTGGGTGCGGTCGCCCGGCTCCCGGGCATACGTCAGCCCCCGGGGGCGAGACCAATATGGATAACGGATCTTCGGCAACCCCCGGGTGACGGCCGGTTCCCGGCTCCCGGGTTAGGGGAGTGGAATGAGTTGGCCGGGGTAGATCTGATTGGCCGGTCGCCCGGCCCGGGTCAGTTCTTGTTCGAGTTGATAGACGACTTCCCGGGTGTCATAGCCGGGGCAATGTTCCCGGGCGATGCTCCAGAGAGTGTCCCCGGGTTGCACTAGGTGGCTCTCCGGGGCGCAGTCGATTGTGGCCGGGGAGAAGGGCGCCCAAAGGGCTAACCCAATCCCTAGCGTTAAGGTCACGACAAACGTAAGGAGGAGTCTCATCAGACCCTCTCCTCAACGTAAGTGTAATAACATTCAACACAAGCATCTTCACCCTGTATTGATGGGACTCTTGCGACTCCATCAGGGTCTATGTAATCTCTTGCGTTTTCTGTAACTCCGCATTCTGTGCAATTGTAATTTTCCATGTCTTGCTCCTTTTCTGTATATATATACTATACACTATAAGTGGAAAGAAAGCAACCTTTTGCAAAAGAAATAATAAAAAAAAGAGGAGGGTGGGCATACAGGACCCACCCCCCTCTTGGGAGTTGGCTAGGGAAAAGGATAAACCCAGCCTTATCTAAAACTCAGGGAATCAGTGTGATTAATTAATTCCCTCCGGGGTCTCAACAATAAGGTAAATGTTTCCATCGTTTTCCTTGATGAGGCCGGTTGCCTCCGGCCGGGCTACTAGCGCCGGGCCGGGGGGTTAGACCTTGGAGGGGAGTCGCTCTCCGAACCTATTGGTATAGGCCGGGGTAAATACCATTTACCACGAACTCATCGTTGAGGCGCTACCTCTGACCGTTGCCCTCCTCCGATATGTGACAGCCGGGGCTGTCAGCGATCTATTTAGTTGTACTTGTAAAAGGTGCGAAGCGCCTGTCCCTCACGGCGGCGGCGAACACGTGACCGGCGAGTTCCCTTGTGGTCGCTCTTGGTGTCGGTGTATCCGTACCTGATTGCTGTTCCTTTGTTCATATAAATACTATACACTATTAGTAGACTAATTGCAACCTTTAATTAAAGAAATCTCAGATTTTTTTTAAGTCCAGGCCGGGGGTTAGCAATGGCCGGGGCTCCCGGCCGGGCTATGGGTGCGGCTGCCTCCGGCCGGGGGCCGGGGCGAACCCCTCGCCTACTTTGTGTAGACGAAAGGCTCCACCTCTATGCCTTCAGGGTGTCCCTGTGGGTCTTTCATGAACGCTACGAAGTCTTGATCGCATATGAACGAGCAGTGACTGCGGTGTTCTTTGGTGCCCTCTGCGATGCCTTGGCGACCTGCTGGGCGAATGATGTTCACTGTGTAGCGAGCCTTGCCAGTCTTAGCAACGTGAACCGGAGTTACGCCACCGGCAAAAGCGGTAAGCATTACGCCTCGGTTTGTGTCCACGATTGGGGAAGTTTCTTTAATGAAACTCACACCGGCTTCGTTGGCGATTCCCTTTAGTTGGGTGAGGATGTTGGCGAGCGTGCCTTGATTGCTCCACTTTCTCCCTTTGTCGTTTTGTGTTTTTACTTCGATACTTGCCATTTGTCTTGCTCCTTTATCTGTATATATACAGTATACACCCATCTAGTGACATATTGCAACCTTTAGTAGAAGATTTCTCAGATTTCTTTTCCACATGGTTATACCCAACCTGTGGATAACTAATCGAACGTCTGTTCGAGCCGGGGCATCACCAGCCAGCCGGGGCCGGGGCTCCCGGTCTCCCGGGGGTACATTACCTCGGGTGAATTTAGCGTGTGAATCTGGGGCCGGTTTTACCCGACCCCAAACTCTCAAACCGAAGCGGCGGAACGCTCACGCATCGCTGCCATAGCGGCGACACATGTTTCAGCCGTGAGAATTTCTCCGTTGCCGAAGACTTCGCATGACTCAGTTATTTCTCTACTGAACTGTCCGTAGACCGGCGCTGTGTTGCCGTCATCGTCGCAACTCGTAAAGACAATTGGGCCGACTAAATCCCTGCCCGCAATGTGTGAGCCTAAGAAGTTGTAGACAAAATCGCCTGCGATCAGTCCTTCTTCATTGACCCAACCATCGATGTCTGGGTTAACTCGGACGAGTTCAATTCGTCCCATGACGAGAGCCTGCAAGTCAGCCAGACTATCTGGGCCTGGTTTCACTTTGTAGACTGAACCGTCATCATCTATTACTAGGTAGTGCTGCATTGTGTCTTTCCTTTCGTTTGTATATGTTAACTATACACTATCAGTTGACTAAAAGCAACTATTTAGCGAAACTTTTTCAAAAAATCAGCCGGGGGATAGTGGCAACCCCGGGGAGAGAGCGAAAGGAGGAAAGACTCCCACCCCCGGGGCTACCTGTCGGCGGTGAGTGTCCGACCTCCACATTGTAGGTTCTTAACTGAAAATTTCGTGAGAACCATCTTCCAGTTTCCGGGCCTCGCTTAAGAGCCGGTCACGTTCATCCTCGATAAACATAATGTGGTCACCCCAGTCCTCCGGGGCGTTCTTTATGCCTACGCTTGAAAAATCGTTCAGATAGTTCAAAGCATCAAGAATCTCATTACAGGTTCTGACCTGTGAATCAATCGCTTGTAATAATCTCATTGTCTTTCTCCATTCTCGTTGTTTTCTTCTATGCCTCACAGTCGTGGCCATAGAACCATTCTTGTGCATCAACCTCATCTATGAGGTCAAAACTCCGGCCACACTCAACGCACACCGGATTTCTTTGCCGACGAACGTCTACCGCAAACTGCTTGAACCCTTCCGGGGCCGAGACGGTATTTGTCCATCGGGTGATGGTTTCTGTCATATGTCTTTCTCTCTTTCTGTTGTCGGTTTAAGGGTTGCCCCCCGTTACTGGGGTACTGCCTGGATTCCTTGGACTGATAGCCAGCCTCCGGGGGGCTTCCCGATCTGTTAGGC
>MDSV01035576.1_pt1 | contig 19181 bp, 18 predicted proteins | sample 810851 | NCBI WGS metagenome assembly MDSV01 (sample SAMN05326640, study PRJNA326480) | marine metagenome | isolation source: seawater | place: Atlantic Ocean: North East | collected 2012 | reverse complement strand
AAGATAAGCATGTAGTTGTTATAGGAGGAGGTGATACTGGTTCTGATTGTATAGGTACTTCAAATCGTCAAGGAGCAAAGTCAGTAACACAGCTAGAAATCTTAGATAAGCCTCCAGAAAAAGAAAACAAACTTTTAACATGGCCAAACTGGCCTCTCAAATTAAGAACATCAAGCTCACATGAAGAGGGTGTATCAAGAAATTGGAGTGTTTCCACAAAACTTTTTGAAGGACATAAAAATAAAGTGAGCTCTCTTAGATTAAAAAAAGTAAAGTGGGAAAAAAATAAAAATGGTCAATTAGAGCTTAAAGATTCAAAAGGGAGTCATTCTGAGATAGATATTAAAGCCGATCTCGTTCTTTTAGCGATGGGCTTCCTTCATCCTAAAAAAGATAAATTAATTGAAAAACTAGGCTTAGATCTCGATGAACGTGGAAACGTTAAAGCTAACGATTTTGACTATAAAACCAATAAAAAAAAAATATTTGTTTCGGGGGATATGAGAAGGGGACAATCTCTTGTTGTTTGGGCAATTAGAGAAGGAAGACAAGTAGCTCACTCAGTTGACAAGTTTTTGATGGGAAAAAGTAACCTACCTTACTAATCAGAAGCATCTGCTTTAACAAATAAAGAGAGAAATCATATATTATTTTGTTATTTTCCAGAGTTTGGAATTGAATTCATCGCTAATTAAATAAATGTCCCCGTTAATATCAACTTCCAGATCTCTAACCCTTCCAATTTCATCTTTAAGAATAAATTCTTCTCCTATAATCTTTTCATTATCAAAGTCGATTCTTATCAACATTTTTGAGCCAGTTGCAGTTACTAAGAGATCACCCGCCCAATCAGGAAAAGTTTTTCCATTATAAAATGTTAAGTTTCCAGGGCCAATCGAGGGAACCCAAATTTTTACTGGGTCATCGTAAATATTATCAAGAGCTGATTTTCCAATTTTTGTTCCAATATATTCAGTCCCACCCCAAGCAATCTCTTTCCAACCATAGTTTCCTCCAAATTTAATTAAACCAATAGAATCGCCACCTCGAGGTCCATGATTAGAAAAATAAATTTTATTATTATCTGGGTTAATAGTCATTCCCTGCGGGTTGCGTAATCCAATTTGATAGATCTCAGGAAGCCAGTTTTTTTCTCCTTTCCCTTTTGGGTTATCAGGTGGCAAAGAACCATCAGTTTTAATTCTTATTATGCTTCCGGGATGCTTTTCAGGTTCTTGAGCAATCATGCCAAGACCTCTATCACCAAAACTTGCAAAAATAAATTCGTCTTTAATAACCATTCTTGAGCCAAAATGCTTTCCGGAAATAAGCTTTGGCTTAGCAATGAATAAAACTTTTAAATTTAAAATCTTATCATCTTTTAGAATTCCTCTGGCTATTGCAGTAGTAGAAAATCTACTAGAACTACGATCATCTATTTTACCTTTTTTGAAAACGTGACTGTAAGTAAAATAAATCCATCCATTATTATAAAGAACATCAAGCAATCCACCTTGCTGAGTTGAGACTTTTTTTACATTTTTAAACCTAATACTTTGAATTTCGTGACTAATTTCCTTTTTTATTCCGTTTTTAATATTAATTTTTAATAATCTTCCATTCTTTTCTGTGACCAATAGGTTTTCCTTGTCAATAAAGGTCATACCCCATGGATAATTTAAATTATCAGTGACCTCTACAAGCTTAAATTTTTGATTTGTTTTTTGATATTTTTTATAGTTACTAAATTTATCTTGAGCCAGAAGAATATTGTTAGACAAAAAGATTAGAAGTATCCAAAGATAATATTTTAAAAACATGGAAAAGCTTTTTTATTATTAATTACTCTGTATATTTTATGAATTTAGGAAAATAAGAAAGTTATTTTTTCATTTTCTCTTTATAAAGAACTAGTTTTTTTGGTACTCTTCTTCACTAAGGGAATACCAATCTATGCACTTTCCATTAGGTGAACGTCCACAACCACTAACATTATTTGTCATGTCAATATTATAAGAAAAATACATAGACAAGTAAATTTACATTACTACATTATTTTTTCCTTTTTTTTAAATTCATTTATAACATCATATCTAAATTCCTTGAAAACTTTGCTTATAGAAAACCCTAATACAGCAATATTTTTTTTTATAATTTCTTTATTTCCAATACCAACTTCAAAACTTTTATATAGTAAAATTATTAAATCAATTTTGGAAGATTCAATCTTAGAAAAAACTAAAGATTTATTTTTATTCCATAATTTCAGGACGCTGTCTTTTTTTTGTAAATATTGCTTTTCACTTATTTTTTGAATTTTTGACCAGTGGCAAACAGAAAAGATTATTATTTGGTCAGCATATTTTTCAAACGTATCTTCTTCTTTAAATAACTTTTGAAGAATCATAAAGAGACTAAAACTAAATGAATTAATTTCGACTCTGTCAACTTTTTTACTATCTTTACTCATAAGCTTATATAGAAAATTATTATGAATAATATTAATTTTTTTTTGTATTGGTTGATTTAACAAAATTTCTGAGGCCATTATTGTTAAATAAAAACTTAAAGAAGATAATATTTCAAATTTAGTCTTGGCTTTTTTAAAGATCAATTTTGAGTCGTAACCCAGAGTTTTAAACTCTTTATGCCAAAGTTTTGTTTTTTTTAAATCATTTACTGACATGACTCCTCACATAATAAGGTTGTCGTTGTATTTGCAAGATTAACACAACATAAATCTAGTCTTATATAAATTTTTAAAAAAATATTGCTTTTTTTTTAAAATTGGAAGTATCTTAAATCTAAAAAAGATATATGAGAAGTTTAAAGTCAGTTAAAGAAGACTCTACAAAAAAGTGTAAAAACTTTGGTTATACTTTTTCAGTTATATTTTTTTTAATTTTTCTTTATAATTTTTTTTTATCTAAAGGTTTTTCTAATTATTTTTTTGCTCTTTCTGTATTTCTTTTTATCTTAACATATGTAAGACCTGATCTTTTAAGATTTTGTAGTGATATTTGGGAAAAATTTGGTTTGTTTTTAGGTAAAGTTTTTTCACCCGTGATTTTAACTCTAATATATTTACTTACAATTATTCCAATAAATTTAATAATTAGAATTTTAGGAATTGATTTGATAAACAAAGATGTTTCTAATAAAGTCGAAACCTATTGGATTAAAAGAAAAGATAATAAAGTAAATTTCAAAGATCAGTTTTGATGATAAGTTTTCTAAAAGAGTTTTTAAATTTTTTATTGAAGAGGAAAAAGTTTTGGCTTTTACCAGTAATCTTAGTTCTGTTATTTTTTGGTGCTCTTGTAGTGCTCACTCAAGGTACAGCTATCGCCCCCTTCATTTATACTATTTTCTAAAGAATGAAAAAAATTAATATAGTTGGTATATCGGCTTTTTTTCATGATAGCGCTGTTGCTTTACTTCAAAATGGTGAGATTAAATATGCATCTCAAGAGGAAAGATTCTCGAGAATAAAACACGATTCAAGTTTTCCGATTAATGCGCTTGTTGACCTGTTAAGGTTTAATAATTTAAAGTTAAGTCAAATTGACTACATAGTCTTCTTTGAAAAACCATTTTTGAAGTTTGAGAGATTAGTTGAAACTTACTTAGCTTTTGCTCCTAAAGGTTTTAAGCAATTTTTATTTTCAATGCCTATTTGGTTAAAAGATAAGCTCTTTATGAAAAGACAAATTACAAACTTTCTAAAGAAAATTGATTCTAAATTTAACGAAGAAAAACTATTTTTCTCTGAGCACCATTTAAGTCATGCTGCAAGTGCATTTTTCCCATCTCCGTTTAAAAAAGCAATGGTTTTCACAGCAGATGGAGTAGGTGAGTGGGCAACAACTACAATAGCTATTGGTGACCAAAATAGAATAAGTATGAAAAAAGAAATTAATTTCCCTCATTCATTAGGACTTTTGTATTCAGCATTTACATATTATTGCGGCTTTAAGGTCAATAGTGGTGAATATAAACTAATGGGACTTGCTCCTTTTGGAGAACCAAAATATGTAAATTTAATTAAGGATAATTTAATTGACATCAAACAGGACGGTTCTTTTAGATTAGATCAATCATTTTTCAACTATTCAACAGGTTTTCAGATGACTAATAAAAAATTTGATAAATTGTTTGGTAAGCCTGCAAGAAACCCTGAGTCTAGTATTAATAAGTTTTATATGGATATTGCCTCTTCAATTCAGAATGTTACCGAGGAAGTACTTTTAATTATATTAAAGTCACTAAAGAATGAATATAAAATAGAAAACCTTTGTATGGCTGGTGGTGTTGCACTAAATTGTGTTGCAAATGGATTAATTAAAAAAAAGTTATTTAAGAATTTTTGGATTCAACCAGCTGCAGGTGACGCTGGTGGAGCTTTGGGTGCTACGCTAGCATTTTGGTTCATTTATTTAAAAAAAAAAAGAATTGTAAATTCAAATGATGATATGAAAGGTTCGTATTTAGGACCAAGTTTTAATAATAGTGAAATTAAGAATTTTTTAGATAAGGTAGGAGCAACTTACACTCTTTATGAAAAAAGTAAAATGTTAAAAAAGGTTGCTATATTGGTTTCTAAAGGTAAAGCTATTGGATGGTTTCAAGGTAGAATGGAATTCGGACCTAGAGCATTGGGTGCTAGATCAATTTTAGCTGATCCAAGAAATAGTAAAATGCAAAAACAACTCAATTTGAAAATAAAGTTTAGGGAAAGCTTTAGACCATTTGCACCATCAGTTCTAGAAAATAAAACAGAAGACTGGTTTCAAATTGAAGGTATTAGTCCATATATGCTTTTAGTGGCTCAGGTGAAAGAAAAGAAACTAAGAAAAAAGGAAAAAAAAAATCAAGGTTTGTCCTCTATAAATAAAATAAGATCAAGTATTCCAGGAGTTACACACATTGACTATAGCGCAAGAGTTCAAACTGTTAACAATAAAACTAATCCCATTTATCATGACCTCATCAGCGAATTTTTCTCTTTTACAAAAGTACCAATATTGATTAATACTTCTTTTAATATAAGAGGTGAACCAATTGTTTGTACTCCTAAAGATGCTTTTAAATGTTTTATGGGGACCAATCTTGATGCTTTAGTAATAAATAACTTTGTCTTAGAAAAAAAAAAACAAAAAAAAAATTTGAATTTAGATTATAAAAAAGAATTTCAACTTGATTAAAAATAAATTTTAAGAATAATTTTTAGAAGTCATAGGTACTCAGGAAAAGTAAGTGTTTAAAAAAGTTAGAAAAAATTTAAAATCTTCATATTTTTATAATTTACTAACAAATTTTTTTGGAAAACATAAGAAATCATATTCTGAGAATTTTGGTGAAGATCTTTTTGTAGATTTTTTTTTCAAGGAATTTGAAAAAGGTTTTTATGTTGATGTTGGTTGTAATTTACCAAAAACCTCTTCTCTTACTTATCTTCTTTATAAAAAAGGGTGGAGCGGTATTAATATAGATATATCAAAAAGAGCAATTGATTTGAATAAAGTGATTAGAAGAAGAGATATTAATTTAAATATATCTGTTGGTAAAGAAGAGAAAATAATCGATTCTTTTATTTTTTACGATAACTGCTCAATGAATACTGTTGACAAAAAATTTAAAGAATACACTAGAAAGAGTGTTAATAAAGATCCTGAGGTTGTAAAAATAGAGCAGTTAAAATTAGATTCAGTTTTAGAGAAGTATAATATAAATAAAATTAATTATTTAAATATTGATGTTGAGGGAAATGAATTGAATGCACTCGACGGGTTTTCACTGAATAAATATAATCCTGATTTAGTATCTATAGAAATTCATGATAAAACTTGCCCACCTTTAAATAATAAAATTTACAAATACTTTTTAAATAAAAAATATTCGTTAATTTCAATTTATGGATGGACATATTTTTTTTCCAAAAATGATAATAAAAAAATTCATTTTAACATTTGAATTATAGTTAGATGATTTTTAATATTAAAGAGTTTAAAAATGATTTTTTATGATCTTTAATGATGGTCATTTTTAAATGAATTAAAGAGTTGAAGTTATGAAAGAAAAAGTTACTTTTGTATTAACTAGTTGTGGAAGAGTTGATCTTTTAGACCTAACTCTAGAAAGTTTTTTTAAAAAAAACTCTTATCGGCTAGAGGATCTTTTTTTGGTTGAAGATTCAGTAGACTTTAATGTTTATAAACATATAAGGGAAAAGTGGGGAGAAAAACTAAAATTATTTTTTAACAAAAATAAAAAAGGACAAATTCAGTCCATAGTAGATACTTATAAAAAAATTAAAACTCCATATATTTTTCACTGTGAAGATGATTGGGTTTATACAAGAAGTGGATTTATTGAAGATTCATTGAAGATTCTTAAAACTGATAAAAAAATAATTCAGGTTTGGCTTGAAAGTATAGAAAGTGCAAGTAGGCTTGATATTTTTAGTTATGGTCCGTTAAATAAAATTAATGGAAGTAATATAGGTTTTAGAAAAGTATTTTGTAAGCCTGGTTGGGAGTGGGGTTATTTTTCTTTCAGACCAGGAGTAAAAAGAATGGAAGATTACCAGTTAATAGGAGGGTACGAAAGATTTAAAAATGAGCTTGATATTGGTGTAGAGTACAAAAAAAATGGATATTACACAGTTATAATTGAGAATCCGGCAGTTGAAGATATTGGCTTAGATAGAACGATTATAGATCCTACAAGAAAATGGCCAAAACGACGGAAAACTAATGCTCCTAAAGGATTAAAAAGACTTTGGAAGCATATAAAAAAAATGAAATTTTAAAACTAAAAGTTTCTTTTCTTTTTTATTTCTTTCCAAATTTTTATGTGATTATTGGCGTAATTTTCCCATGTTAGATTATTTTTATATTTCTTAAATTTTTTTTTGCTATTTAAAATTTTTACCAAAACTTCATTTAGGTTAGAAAGATCTTTTTTTAAATGATGTGTAACTAATTCTTTTAAGTCGTATTGAAACCCCTGGGGTATCATAATTGTTTTTATACCAAACTGAATTGCATCCATGAACGTCATGGAACCTTCATCATTTCCAAGATAGATGAGATAATCGATTTTGTTAAACTCTTTTAAATATATAGTTCTAAAAAAAAAGTTATAATGTTTAACTTCTACATTGTTTTGCCTAAGTCCATCAACTATTTTTTTCCACCCTTTTCCAATAATTGTGATTTTAAATAGATCAGTATCTAGCCTTGAAAAAACATCTAAAATTTTTTTTTCATTCTTTCTTCCGTCAGAGTAAGTATTTGTGAAAATTCCAAAGTTAACTTTTTTTATTCTTTGATCATTATCATGCGGTGGAAGGACATAATAGACTTTTTTTAATCCAAGTTTTTTTTTAATAATCTCGTTTCCATGGTGTTCAGACATGGCTATTCCTGCATCTAAAAACTTGGCTGTTGATCTTATCTTTTCATATCTAATTTGATCATTTACATGAGTTAGCATTGTTGTGTTAATAGTGTTCGTAGGAAAGAATTCCTTTTTATTTTTTAAAAAAAGAAAAATTATGTAATGATTAATATCTACATTTTCTTTTGGTTTTTTGCTTAAAAAAACTTCGAGCCCTTTCTTTTTAAGTTCTTTAAAAATGTTTTTAGCGAATTTTGTTAGTATCCAGCCGTCCTTATCAAGATTAACAATGTTAATTTTCATATTTACTCAAACAAATTAATTTTTTCATAATTGTCGTGATAAACCTTATTAGAAATTTCAATTAAAATTGAATCTTCAACAAGTGGTAACAGGCCTAAAGCACAACCAGGTGGAACGCTCGCACAATCTCCTGCAAATAATATTTTTTTTTTAATTGGCTCATCATAATTTTTATATCTGAACTCAAAAATCTTTTTCTTTGTATTCTGATGTAATACATAAATATATTCCCATTGATTAGAGTTGCGAGTATGCCTGTGATTTCCAATAATTTCTTTTTTAACAGACTTTTTAGTAACATTAATAATTTTAATTTGCTTAGAATCATTAACAAACTTTAAGTTTCCTGCCAAACCTATTAAACCTCTTCTTGAATCTTGATGAGAAAAAATAGAGTTCTTGAAGAATTTAACTTTTGGGGTTAAGCGTATTTTTTTTTTCATATTTTAATAAACAAAATTTTTCCCATTGTGATTTAGAATTAATAAGTTTTTCGAATTTATTTAATCCAATATTTTTTTTTTTATAACCAAACTTTTCTATACTTTTAGCAAGAGTTCTTATATCGTAAAAGTTGACATTATGAGTTTCATCAAAACTTTTTGTTTTATTTTCTTTTATTATATTTAAAATTAGGTCTACTTTAACTTTATTCTTTATTATTTTTCCTTTAGATATTCTGGTTGCTTTTAACTTCTTATATGAAAAATCTTTTTTTGTTGTTTTTGGAGGATTTTTTTTTACTGCTTTTTCTGACCAATAATCAAAAAAAATTAAAGCATTTGGTTCAAGGCAATCTTTTAACTTTTGAAAAAATAATTGAATATCTTCCAAGTAGCCAATTACATTGAACATCATCAAAACAACATTAAATTTAACGTCCAATTTATTTACGTGATAAGCATTCAGATTGTAAAGATTATTAGAAAATAAGTTATTTGATAATAATTTTTTTTTTGCGATTTTGAGCATTTCATTTGAAAGGTCAACTCCTGTTACTCTATAACCCTTTTTTAAAAGTTCTAGTGTATGTTCGCCAGTACCGCAACCAATATCAAGAATATTTACATTTGGTGAGTGAAATTTTTTTATTATTTGTGATATAAAATTTATTTCTTCTTTGTAATTCTTGTGTGAATAAATTACATCATATAATAGGGAATAGTCTTTTTTAAAAAAATTATTTTTCACTAAGAATTCTTTTTAAAGTTCTACAAATTAATTCTATTTTAGATTTATTTAATCTTAACCCAGATGGAAGGTATAAGCCATATTTTGAGATATATTCAGTATTAGGGTAATTCCCTTTTTTAAATAATTTCATTTTTTTAAAAATAGGTTGCTCATGCATACCTAAAAAAAGAGGTCTGGTTTCAATATTATTTTCAAATAATTTTTTTGATAACATTTTTGCAGTTATTTTTTTGTTTTTAAGAACAATTCCATACATCCAAAAAGTATTTTTAGCCCATTCTTTTTCTAAAGGAAGTGAGATTGGAAGATCATAGGAGGTGAGAATTTTATTATACAGAAGAGTATTTTTTCTTTTTATTTCTATATGTTCTGTAATTTTTTCCAGCTGGCTTAAGCCAATCGCTGCTTGAATATTTGTCATTCTATAGTTGTAACCAATTTCATTATGAGAGAATCTTCTCGTCTTATTAAATGCAAGGTTTCTTAGATTCTTCATCTTATTGTATAGACCCTTATCGTTGGTTAATGCCATACCACCCTCTCCAGTTGTTATCAGTTTATTAACGTAAAAACTGAAGCAAGAAATTTTTCCAAAGGATCCCACAACTTTATTTTTAAATTTCGATCCATGAGATTCTGCTGCGTCTTCAATTATATCAATTTTTTTGTTCTTAATTATTTCTTTAATTTCATCTATATTTACTGGATGACCAAACATGTGAACAACTAAAATAGCTTTTGTTCGATTGCTAATTTTTTTTTTGATTTCATCTGTTTTTATACACCATGTATCAAGGTCACAATCAGCTAGTATTGGTTTCCCTCCTGCCTCTATAATAGCTAAGGCACAAGAAATTATTGTAAATGAAGGCATAATAACTTCATCACCAGGCTTTAAATTAAGTGCTTTAAGAGCAACAATTAATGCAGCAGTTCCGCTTGTAACAGCAACAGCATATTTCTTATTACAATACTTAGCCCATTTTCTTTCAAAGGTTTCTAGGTATGAGCCAGATGAAGATATCCATTCAGTTTTTAAACAATCTAAAACATAATCTTTTGCTTTATTCGACAGTTTTGGTTCAGATACGTTTATAAATTTTTTTTTCAAGATAATCTCCAGATAAATAATATAAATATAAATTTTAATTGTAAAACTTAATCATAGAAAATGATGACTAAATATATTTTTAAAAGTCAATTTATAATATTCCAAAAAATGTTAGCTATTAATAATTTGCATTATTAATTCTATACTTTTTTTATGGCCGAAGTTTTTATGAAGCAAATATCTTGGCTCAGAATAAATTTGACTAATATCGTTTGGTACATCTTTGAAAAGTTTAGAAAATTTATTTTTAACAAAAAAGCAATTAGCTCCAGTTTGAGAATTACAACATAATAATCTGTAACCAAATTTAGTTAGGAGGTTATTCCATGATACCAATGATGTTCCGAAGTAATCGTCGTTTCTCCATTCATGTTTTGGGTTATAATTAATTTTGAAATCTACTGGGGGAGGAAACTTTGCATTATATTCTAAAATAAATACTTTAGGAAAAAAACCAGAATTAAGAATTTTTTCTACAATGTAAAAATCGTTACCATCTAGGTCAACAGATATTAAATCTAATTCCTTCACTTTTAGATGATTCAATCCTTTATTAATTATTGATAAAATATTTTCTACCGTAATCCAATTCTTATAGAATTTAAGTTTTTTACTACTAGACGTCTCAAACGCTAAGTCAGACCCCCCTACCCAAAAGCCTTTCCAGTCGAGTGACAATAAAATTAGCGTATTGTTCTCAGTTCCGTCACCTACTCCCAACTCTAAGAAAAAACCTGATTTTAGATTGTTTAACCTTTTAAAAATTTCAATTGTTATTCCATCCTCATCTGATTGTGAGAAACATTTTTTACCGAATGAGTTAAGTGGGTTTGCATGTTCTTTCTTTGAGTATGTGGTTATGACTTGATAAACTAAATCATAAAGCTCATCAATATTATTTTTTATAGAAATTATACTATTTTTTCGTTGCAATTTTTTTTTTTTGATTTTTTTTTATTTTTTCTGAAAAACTTTTTACTAAAGACATTTCCTTATCTCATTTTTGCATATTTAGCTTTTTAATTAAGCCTTTATGGTAACATAAATAAAAAATTACTTTCTACGTTTATTATTTTTTTCTTTCAAACAATATATTTTCATAACTTTCCTTAGGGTTGAAAATGATTTTACCCCCCTTCCCATCAATTCCATGGATGTTATAAATTTTCTTTAGCATTAAAAGTATTTTCTTTAGTTTAAATTTAATATTTTTATCAAGTCTATATTCCATTAATATTGGAATCCTAGTTTTTTTTATAAAACCAATTCCACCTTTTAAAACCTCGTATTCCATTCCCTCAACATCAATTTTTATTAATCTAATTTTTTTTGAATTTATAACATTTTTTAATAAATTATCTAGTGTCATGCATGGAGCCCACTCATATTCATCTCCAAAAGCAGATGGGTTCCACTTTTCTATTAATGAGTTAGCTCCTCTATTTCCATTTCTAACATATAGTTTAATATATTTTTCTTTAAACTCTGGTGACACAAGAGCAGATATAAGAACCTCTGCTTTTATATTATTCAAGTTAATGTTTTTTAAAAGCAAAGAAGCATTTTCTTTAGAAGCCTCTACTGCAATCAAAGAGCAGGATAAGTTTTTGCATATTGGAATACTTGCATGACCAATATTTGCTCCTATATCAAGAATACAGTCATCTTTACTCAATCCTAATTTTTTTGCTACATGAAATACGGACATTTCGAAAGGCTCATTTTTAATAAAGCTTCTAAAACCAATATGATCATTTAAATCAACATATAATCTGACTTTATTCCAAGTTATAATTTTTATAAATGGTGAATAATTAAAACCAGTAATTTTTCTGAGCCAATTGGGATCGAAATACTTTGTTAACTTTCTTATAAATTTTATTTTTTGGAATTTTTTTAAAAATAATATTATCCAATAAAGCCTTAAGTGAACGATTATTTTTGCAGTTATGTTTTCTCTAAGTTTTGTCATAATTAAGCTTAAACTATATATTTATTAAATTGAATTCGTTGCTTTTAAAAAAAGATGTTTGATAATACTGTGAAATAAGTTCGTAGTTATTTTTTTTTAATAGCTTATAAATTTCTGTTTTAAAAATTTGCTCAGTTTTTTCAACATGAATTTCAATTGTTATTATTTTTGGACGAATATTTTTAAAATTTATCCCTTTTAAAACATCTATTTCATGTCCCTCTACATCTATGTTTAGTAATTCAAATTCTTTGTTAATTTTATGGGAGTATAGAACATTATTAAGTGAGTTTTTTTTTATCTTAAGTATTGAGTAATTCTTTCCAATTTTTTTTTTCCATTTATCCGCCCATTTTTTATCAGTTGTATTTACACCAGAGCCTCTCTCAAAAATATATGCATTAATTATCCCTTTATTTTTTGAGACTGCCAAGTTGATGTTTTTATCTTTTTTTCTAAACAAATTGAATAAAATTAAATTTTCTTTCAATAAATCAATATTTAAACCTTTCCAGCCTTTTTTTGATAAATTATATGTTAACGACCCATTTATTGGATGGAGGGCACCAACATCGACAAAAAAACCATCAATTTTATTTTTGAAAATCTTATTAATTAAAACGTCTTCACCTGTAGCTCCATAAGATGGAAAATAGTTTTTTTTATATTTAAAGTATCTATAAATATGATAAATCATTGTTTTTTTTAGGAGTCTATTTTTTAAAATTTTAAGCATAATATAGAAACTATGAATAATACGACCTTATTTTAGCAATTATATTAGGTTATTGAGAGTATAAAAATTTTTCTTAAGAAAGTTTTTTTGTCACGTTTATTTTTGTTTTGTGAAATAATAACATCCATATGAATAAGGTCTTTCAATTTTGTCATATTCTTTTCTGCTAATTATTTTGTCGCTTAATGCATATTTTTCATCAATAAGTTTCAACCCTTTAAACATCTTGTATACTTTTTCAGGTGTACAAACTCTATGAGCATTAAAGATAACTTTATTAATTTTACCTACTGGAAAAGCAACTAGAATCATACCATCAAAAGCTAAAACTCTTTTAAATTCATCAATAGCTTTTTGCATTCCATCATAGTCTACTTTATCTCCGTACCGTCCCAATCCAACATGTTCAATTACTGATAGACTGGATAAAGCTTCAACTGAATTATTGTTATAAGGTAAGGATGTAGCATCTCCAATTTTTGACTTGATGGTTTTCATTGAGGTATGCAATAATCTAATATCTACAGATTCAATTGATGTCACTTGAGCAGAAAATGCTACAAAATAAGTTGATGATGCTATATCAACAAGTTTTTTTGGTTTTTTAGATAAAATATGTTTAAAAGCCCAACTATCTTGATAAACATATCTGCCAAATTCTCCAGAAGTATTTGTATTATCAGCTAAACATGGATGGTCAGGGGAAATTACAAACTCATTATCATTTTGAGTTTTTTTTAACTGTTTGAGGTCTCTAAAATATTTAAACCAAACTTTTGGTAAATCTATAACTTTGTTTCTATATAAAAACTTTAAAGTTGAATCAATGTATCGTTTTGTTTTAATCATCTATTAAAAGATATCTATAAAATCATCATTATTGGAAAATAAAAAGTTTTTTTTCTTTTTTAGAGTCAATTGAGAAAATTTATTCAAAGAATATAGTGTAAATATGGCTTTAAAACATAGAAAAGACATAGATGGTTTAAGAGGTATTGCAATAATTCCTGTTATTCTATATCACCTTAATGTTCCTTTTTTCTCTGGTGGATATCTGGGAGTTGATATTTTTTTTGTTATAAGTGGCTTTTTAATAACTTCAATAATTCATGATAATATAAAAGAACAAAATTTTTCATTGCTCGATTTTTATGAAAGAAGATTAAGAAGAATCATACCTATTCTTTATCTCATTCTGATTTTATCAATTCCTCTAACTTTAATAAATTTTATAGAAGCAGATTCTAGAAACTTTTTTGAAAGTTTATTTGCTGTTGTCACATTTTCATCAAATTTTCTCTTTTGGCTGGAAGAGGGTGAGTATTTTACTAGAGAAAATTCTCTAAAACCTCTTCTTCATACTTGGAGTTTATCAATTGAAATGCAATTTTATATCGTTTTTCCCTTAATTATAATAATTCTTGAGAAAATTAAAAAATTTAAAATTATAATTCTATCATTGATATGCTTTCTTTCTTTCTTAATTGCTAATTGGTTATCCTTTACTAATCCTGATGCTGCATTTTATTTAAGCTTAACCAGAATCTGGGAGTTAATTTTAGGTAGCCTTTGCGCGTTATTTAAAATAAGTCATAAAACGTTAAAAAATAAATCAGAATATACTTGTTACATTTCGTTAATCATAATTTTTTTATCAATATTTTTTTTTAATGATAAAACTTTACACCCAGGTTTTTTTTCATTATTTCCAGTATTAGCTACGTGTTTTTTAATTTTATATTCCGAAGAATCTAAATCATTTAAAAAAATTCTTCAATTTGGCCCACTCTCATTAGTCGGTCTAATTAGTTATAGTCTCTATATTTTACATTTTCCAATGATAGCTTTTCTTGGATACATTGATATTAATTTATCCTATAAGATAATTTTTATTTTTCTAATCCTTTTATTTTCAATTTCATATTTCAGTTGGGTATATATTGAAACACCTTTTAGAAAAAAAAAAAAAATAAGTAAAAAATTTTTTTTAAAATTGTACTTTTCTTTATCAATTATTTTTGCAGTAGTAGGGTTAAGCGGTCATTTTTTAATTAAAGATAAAACAGATGATTTTGTTAATAATCAATTCGATTCTCCAAGATTTTCTATCAAAGATTCAATTATGATTTTGGGGGATTCTCATGCTGGTCATTATGCATGGGGTCTTAAGCAATATTTTGGAGAAAACAAAGTAGATGACTTTAGTAGTAATGGATGCATTCCTTTTTTTGATTTTGACAGAATTGATTCTAGATTCAAGGAGGGTGTTTGTCCAAGAGAGATGAATCAAGCTTTAGGACAATTTTCTGAAGACCCCAAATATAAAATTTTAATAATGTCAAACATGGGTCCAGTTTATTTAGATGGAACAACATTTAAAAATAAAGGGGAAGCAAGAATCAAAGGATTAAAACTAACATTAAAAAATTTTGATGACATCAATGATAATTGGAAATTATTTGAAATAGGAATGAGAAATACTTTTGATTTTCTTTCAACCTTAGATACAGATAAAAAAGTCTTTTATGTTGTTGATATACCTGAATTGGGTTTAACTGAAAGACAATGCGATGTAAATGGAAAAATATTAAATTTCAAAAATTTTAACTTTCTTTTGAAAAAACCGAATTTTAAAAATTGTTTTGTTAAGGAAAAAGAATATTTAAAAAGAAGTAAAAGATTTAATGATTTAGTTAATAAAATTGGAGATGATTATCCTAAAATTACAATAATAAATACGTCAAATTTTTTATGTAAGAATCAAATTTGTAAGGGAATTAAAGATAATCAAAAGTTATATAAAGATGCTGATCATCTTTCGAAGTTTGGGTCATTATATTTGTCTAAGTTTATTTCTGATGAAATAATGAAGTACTATAAAGATAAAAAATAATTTACCTAGTGAAAACATTTCTGATAATTAAAGCTTTAAGTTTAAAATTATGATTTTTAGGTCGTTATATTAATAGTTTGCGGACAAGAGTTTTTTTTGGATACGGAAAGGCTTAAGGATAAATTCCTAATTGTTCTAATTTGGGTAAACTTGCTACTCATAAATAAATATGTATTAATTAAATAAATGAAGAAAAAAATAATAATTGGAATTAGCCAGATAAATAATTGTTTTTCAGGAGCATATTATCTTCCTTATGTAGCAGGCTTGCTTGAAAGTTATTTCAAAAAGTATGTAAAAAATAAAAAAAATTATAAATTTCTAGAACCATTATTTAAAAGAATAAGTGTGCAAAATGCAGTGAGGTTATATTCTGATGCTGATATTGTTGGGTTTAGCTTATATTCTTGGAATGAACAAATATCTCTTTCAATAGCAAGAAATCTCAAAGCTATTAATAAGAATGTAAAAATTATTTTTGGTGGTCCACAAGTCCCAAATCATGCAGAGAAATTTTTAAAAAAACATACATTCATAGATTATGTTATTCATGGAGAGGGTGAAAAGGTTTTTTTAGATTTAGTAGAGTCATTTGAAAATAAAAATACAAAAGAAGTAAGTGGAATATCATGGCTTGACAAATTTGGTATTTATCAAAGTAATTCTGAATTTAGAAGAATAAGAGAGTTGGAATGTATACCTTCACCATATTTATCAGGTATTTTTGATAGATTAATCGAGGCTTATCCAAAAAATGAATGGTTAATTTTATGGGAAACTAATAGAGGGTGTCCATTCAAATGTACTTTTTGTGATTGGGGTTCGGCAACTGCTAGCAAAGTTAATAAATTTGATTTGGAACGTTTAAAATCAGAAATTGACTGGTTTTCCAAAAAAAAGATTGAATTTATTTTTTGTTGTGACGCAAATTTTGGAATTTTAAAGAGAGATATTGAGATTGCCAAATACGCTGCAATTAAAAAGAAAAGCACTGGTTATCCAAAAGTATTATCTGTTCAGAATACAAAAAATACCACCGAAAGAGCATACCAAACGCAAAAAATATTAGCAGACGCTGGACTAAATAAAGGTGTAACATTATCAATGCAGTCACTTGATCCTGTGACTCTACATAATATAAAAAGGGATAATATATCTTTAAAAACATATGATACGCTTCAAAAATTATTTACAAAAAACAAGGTCACAACCTACTCAGACCTGATTCTTGCTTTACCGGGTGAAACATTTGATTCATTCACCGGTGGTGTCTCTAATCTTATACAAAATGGTCAACATAACAGGATACAATTTAATAACCTTTCAATTCTTCCAAATTCAGAAATTGGTAACTCAAAATATCAAAAAAAATTTGGAATAAAAACTGTAGAAACAGATATTCTAAACATGCACGGCTTTTTTAGTGATGACGATGATATTTCTGAAAAACAAAAATTAGTGGTAGCAACTGATTCAATGCCCAAAAAAGACTGGCAAAAAACTAGGGCATTTTCATGGATGACGGCTTTTCTTCATTTTAACAAAATTCTTCAAATCCCTATTATAATTTACCATCATTTAACTGGACAAGATTATAAAACAATAATTAATTTTTTTGTTAACGAAGAAAGTGAAGAATTTGAATTAATATCCAAAATTAGAAAATATTTTTTTGATTCAGCACTAAAAATTCAAAATGGTGGACCAGAATATAAGTTTTCAAAAGAATGGCTTAATATATGGTGGCCTCATGATGAGTATATGCTTTTAAAATTATATAAAAAAAACCTAATATTTGATTTTTATAAAGAAGCTGAAAATTTACTATTAAAAAAAATGATAAGCTTAGATTCTAATTTTTCTAGATTTAAAACCCTAATAAGTCAATCAATTATGGTAAACTACGAAATGCTAAAATTACCAAAAAGAGACAAAAATTATGAGGTTACATTAAACTATAATATTATAGATTTTTATAAATCAGTATTAATAGGTAAACAAAAAAACCTTCAAAAAGGAAAATTCAACTATAGAATTGAAAGAAAGAGCGAACAATGGTTGTCAAACCAAGATTGGGCAAAAAAGGTTGTTTGGTATGCAAATAAAAAAGGAGCTTATTTGTATGGTAGTAAAGCAATGAGTAAATATTATTCAGCTCACCATTAACGTAATTGTTTAATACAAACTTTAAAATAGGTAACTCTAATATTATAAAATCAAAGCTTGGCTTTGGTTGCTGGGGTCTTGGTGGTGGAACTGAAATTGCTCCTTCGTATGGGTATATATCAACTAAAAAAGCAATCAAAATTATCGAAAATGCATTGATGAGAAATATTAATTTTTTTGATACCTCTCCTGCTTATGGAATCAGTGAAAAAATTTTGGGAAACATTCTCAAAAGAAAAAAAAGAGATGAGGTTTTTTTAGCATCAAAATGTGGTATTTCAGAATTTACTGAGAAAAAAAACTTTAACGCAGATTTCTTAATTAAACAATTAGATAAAAGTTTAAATGATTTAGAAACTGATTACCTTGATTTAATACAATTACATAATCCTGAAAAACAAATCTTAAGAAATCTAGATTTTGTAAAATCACTAATGGAAGAAAAAAAAAAAGGCAAAATAAGAGCCATTGGATTGTCTTTAAAAAATCCCTCTGATTTTTTTTATATAAAAAACTTAGACATAATTGATTCAATCCAAGTAAATTTAAATATATTGGATACAAGAGTTATTGAGTTAGGAATAGAAAAAAAATGTAAAAAAAATAATATTGCCCTTATTTCTCGTACGCCATTTAGTTTTGGATTTTTAACAGGAAAAATTAACGTTGACTACTGTTTTCAGAACAATGATCACAGAAGTTTGTGGAGCAAAGAACAAAAAAAGAGATGGGTAGGTTACAGTAAAAAATTATTTGAGAGTAACTTACTTTCAAAAAAACCGTCGCAGTCCCAATTTTGTCTAAGTTTTTGTATGTCTTTACCAGAAGTTTCGGTTACTATTGCAGGGATGACAAATGAAAAAGAGGTTCTAGAAAACTCAAATGTTTTGGGCATGAGGCCAATGAGTAAAACACAGATTAAGCAAATAATTAGATTTAACAAACATAATGAATCTTTTATTGCCTCCTAATTAGCAGGGTCGTCGTTCTTCATCCAATCTGTCAGTGATTTTTCAAAAAAATTGAATTCTTTGCCTTCATGATTTGTAATGGTGACATATTGATGGATTTTTTTTATAAAAAAGAATTTTTCAACTCCAGAAATAAGGGTTTTTACTAACCTTATTTTTTGTTTATCAGTTCTTCCTGTTCTAATATCTAGATTCATAATACAAATATATTCATTTTTTGCTCTCCCAAGACTTAAATTATTTTCTTCTAACTCTCTAATTGAAATTGCAATATGATCTCTTCCAGTTTCCATGATTTTTGAAAAACTTTCTTCCACAAAACCTATAAAATTATTTTTAGACTCTTTGTTTAACTTTTTGTTTATTTCAAACTGAAGGTGAGGCATTATTTTATTTAAAGAGTAAGTAGGAGTATTGTAAAGTGAAAAATTTTT
>MDSV01092978.1_pt1 | contig 19182 bp, 15 predicted proteins | sample 810851 | NCBI WGS metagenome assembly MDSV01 (sample SAMN05326640, study PRJNA326480) | marine metagenome | isolation source: seawater | place: Atlantic Ocean: North East | collected 2012 | reverse complement strand
TAATTGGGTTTTGGGTAATGGACAATAATACTTGGTTGGCATCTAAAGATTTGTAGTGATCAGACTTACTGACCTTACGTACCAATTCAGAAGCAAAAGTATTGGCAGGCTTCATACGCCCCCCTTGATCTTGTATGATTAGTGCGCCAAATTTAGCTGCCTCATCGTTATCAATAGCATCGGCTTGCAGCACCGAGTCAATTGCAAAATTGGGTGGCCTATGCTGATGCTGAGCAAAAGCTAGAGCGGAACTCAAAAAGAGTGTAAAAGTCAATGCGGCTTTTTTGATGCGAATGTCCTCCAATGTTTTAGCAAGCTTCTTAAAACGAGTTTTTCCAAAAAACATCAAGCCCAACAAGCCGATATAAAGCAAGAAATAACCTGCATAAGTTACAGCTGTACCCAATGCATCATGGTTTACCGATAGTACCGTTCCCTTTTCATCTGGATCAAAAGATGCCTGAAAAAAGCGATAGCCTTTGTGATTGAGAATGTGGTTCATATAAATATCGTGGTCAAAAGTAGGGTCATCCAATACAGTTACCTTGCTCATAAAGCTACTATAACTTTTTTCTGTACCCGGATACTTTTCAGCGATGAAATCATTGAGCTTAATGGCAAACGGGAGTTCAACTTGCTTTGAACCATAAGTAACCCAAAATTCTAGTCCGCCAAGTTGAATTTGAACAGGTGGATTAGCAATGCCCTTAGCGCCTAAAACGGTTACTTGCTCTTGGGCACCATTTGCAGTCAATTGTATGGTTAGGGCATCCTGTATGGCGGCTTCCTTATCTTCAACAGGTACTATTTGATAGGAACCAATCATGGCAGAGTCTGGAAAGACAAACTGCATTCCGGCGGCACTGTAGAGTGTTCGCAACATCATGGGCTGGGATGCATTAGCAAGTAGACTTCCTTGCTGCTGGTCGGCCATGCGAAGATAAGTACCTTCAAAAGGGGACTGAATACTATAATTGTTCTCTTCGTCTAGCGTAATATTTATTGCGCCGTCGGTATAGGCATTAAAGGCAAAAAGTATGTTGTGAATATTGGACACCTCACCCATTTTAAGAAAATGATCGTGTCGATTCCCATCGCCTGCTTCAACAATCTTGAGATACATATCACCATTGATATCCTCAACCATTGTTTCTTCTGCACCATTTATAAAGTTAACATAAGAAACAGAAATGGGTATACCATTAAAATCATTCTTCCAGTTAAAGGAATTGTTATAAGCCTCGGCAAATAAGAGGTCGTCTTCGAGTAATTTTCTTCGAGGTAGCCCGTCTATCTCGCCATCAACAAATACAGATAAATATGTTTTTTCAGACAAATATTGTTGGGTAGTCTCACCCTCTCTAATGGGCATAACACCTTCAAAACCAATATATCGCGTTATACCAGCCCCTAAAATGATAAGTATCCACGACAAGTGCAATAACAATAATGGCCATTTTTCCCATCTCAAAAGCCGGTATCTTTTGATGTTACCCATAAAATTAACAATGAAAAAAATCATCATCAGTTCGAACCACCAAGCGTTGTAAATCCAAATGCGTGCCGTGGTCGTATTGTGAGCGCTCTCCACAAAAGTTCCAACTGCCATAGCGATTGAAAATGCAATAAAAAGCATGGCTGTTAAACGAGTAGAAAACAAAAAAGAAAGCAAACGAGTTGCTTGGTTCATAGCAAATTTTTTACAAAATTAAGTAATTGGCTATGAACCACCTACCATCTAAAAGAAGAATTTATTTCTTTAACCAATTGTTGGCAAAATCACAAAATTGGTTATCACGATTTACGCTAATATAAGTATCTGCAATTTTTTCAGTCATCCATTCTTGAATAACCTTAAGTTGCTTTTGTTTTAAAGCTAAATCTTTGATACGAACATAGTCTTGAGCATAATCAGCAACGTGTTCATTAAACCGATTGGTGACCATAACAATCTTATATGTTTTATTGCCTGACCGTTCCTGCTCGAATAAAGGGATGGAAATTTCATTTTCCTCAAGCTTTAATATTTGACTGTAAAGCTGCGGGTCAAGTTTTGTTAGTTCGAATCGAGTATCTCCTGTTGCAGGGTTGATCAAGACACCACCATTAGCGCGTGTAATTTGGTCGTCGGAAAATTCACGAGCGGCATTGGCAAAACTAATTTCGCCATCGTCTATACGTTTCTTAATAAGTTTAAGTTGATTTTGTGCATCTCCCAAAGCAGCATTTGATACAGCGGGTACGAGCAAAACATGACGAACATCTAACATACGACCACGAATTTTATCCACCATTACAATGTGCCAACCAAAATCGGTTTTAAATGGTTGGGATATTTCTCCTTCTTGCAAACGATAAGCTTGCTCACGAAACTCCTTTACCATTTGTGGACGCTTTCTATCAAGAGTGTAACGTCCTCCTTTAGAGCGTGAACCAGGATCTTGAGAATATAATATTGCTTTAGATGAAAAGGAGGAGCCGTTTTCAAGTACATCATTGCGCATGGTTTCGAGTTGTTCTACAATACGTTTCTCTTCATCTTGAGAAACCTTTGGCTTAATAACAATCTGTGCTACTTCAAGCTCAGAGCCAAAAATGGGCAATTCTTCTTTAGGAATAGAGTTGAAAAAAACTTTTACCTCGTCTGGTGTGATTTCAACGTCCTCAACAATTTTTGATTGCATGCGTTGTGAAAGCTGTTGTATACGATTAACTTCAAATAAATCAGCTTTAAAACTTTGTTCATCTTTCTTTTTATAGAATTCTAAGACTTTTTCAATGTCACCAAATTGACTAACAAAATACTCAATTGTTTGCTCAACATAATTATTTATATCGTCATCGCTAACCTCAATACTGTCTTGCTCAGCATGATGGGCGTACAACTTGTCTTCCATCAATTTACCCAACAAATTACAACGCGATACTTCTGCAGTTGAAACGCCTTGAGATTCGAGTTCTATATAGGCCTTATCCACATCTGACTCTAAAATAACATAATCACCAACAACTCCAGAAACACCATCAATTTTGAGTCGCTGTTTAGTCGAAATTGAATCTTGAGAAATACCAAGTAGACCAATCATCAAACAACATAATGTTACTATTTTATTCATAGATCTCGAGCGTTTTGTTTTTAATGGCTTCTTCTAATATATCATTCTCAAACTGTCGCATGGTTTCAAGCTTTCGTTTGTTTAATAAAATATGTTTCAAAGTTGGAGTTATGTGAGATAAAGGTGCTATTTCATTTCTACGTCGAAGTTCTTCAACAAAAACCAAATATAAGTCTATTGAGTCTTCTATTTCAAAAAAACGTTTACTTTTTAGATAGCGTTCATATTCCTTAGGTGAAGACATGTTTATACGATTAAAAAAAGCTTGTGGTCTAAACCAAACACTGTCGTTTAGATATGCACTGTTAAATTGAAGTGAGATAGAGTCTAAAAAATTGCGATCAGTTTCATTAAACCTCTTCATTGCTCTACTTACACTCACTTTATTAAAGTTAGCCAGTGGAAGTTGAACATAGCGTCCCCTGATCAAGTCTTGGTGAAGTTTAAAGTTTTGCTTATTATCATTGTAATATGTTTCAATTTCATCAGAAGTTACCAAGGTATCCATCCGAGTTTTAAGCCACTCCTCTTGATAGGTTTTTATAAACAAATCATTTCGATATTGTTGTATTAAGTTTTCTAAATAAACCTGCTGGGAAGGGTTTAAGTTAAAAACAGCTTTTTCCAGTAGCAACTGCTCTTTGATCCATTTATCTATATAGTTTTTGGACATGGAAACACTATCGGAAAAAGACAAGTTTGCTCTAATATTATGGTTTACTTCAGATAAATACAAGTAGTGATTATTTACTCGTGCAATAACTTTATCAGATGACACTTCTTTTAGCTGACAAGAACACACTAATAGTATAATTAGTAAGAAAGAGAAACGCATAGTTATCTTGAGTAGTTTGGGGCCTCTTTTGTTATCTGAACATTATGTGGATGACTTTCTTTAATTCCCGATGCTGTAATTTGCACAAATCGTGCGGTTTCTTTTAGTGTGGCAATATCCTTTGAACCGCAATAGCCCATTCCAGCACGCAAACCACCAACAAACTGATGAATGCTTTCATTGAGCTCTCCTTTATAAGGTACACGTCCAACAATACCTTCTGGAACTAATTTTTTTATGTCATCTTCAACATCTTGAAAATAACGGTCTTTACTTCCTTTTTTCATGGCTTCCACAGAACCCATTCCACGGTAGGTTTTAAACTTACGGCCTTCATAAATTACTGTCTCGCCTGGAGATTCTTTTGTTCCCGCAAGCAAAGAGCCCAACATAACGCAATCGGCACCGGCAGCAATTGCCTTAACAATATCCCCAGTATAACGCACCCCGCCGTCAGCAATAAGTGGTACACCTGAACCAGCCAATACGGATGACACTTCTAAAACAGCAGAAAGTTGTGGGTAACCAACTCCAGCAATGATACGAGTAGTACAAATTGAGCCTGGACCTATACCAACCTTTACTCCATCTGCACCTACTTCAAGTAAATAGGCTGCAGCTTCGGAAGTAGCTATATTCCCAACAACTACATCAATTTTTGGAAAGTTCTTTTTAACTTTTTTAAGTACAGCAACAACCCCTTTGGAATGTCCGTGAGCTGTATCTATAACAATGGCATCCACACCAGCATTTGAAAGAGCTTTAACACGATTCATAACATCGGCTGTTACACCAACAGCTGCTGCGACCATTAATCTTCCATAAGCATCTTTATTAGCTTGTGGTGAAATGGCTACTCTAGTAATATCTCTAAAGGTTATTAAACCAATCAGCTTGTTATCTTTATCAACAACAGGAAGCTTTTCAATCTTATGGGCTTGAAGTACTTGCTCAGCCTGTGTCATTGAAATTCCCTCTGATGCAGTAACTAAGTTTTCAGATGTCATTACTTCCATAATTGGTCTGCCTTCGTTTTTTTCAAAACGTAAATCACGATTGGTGACTATACCTATTAAAATTCCAGCGTCATCAACAATTGGAATACCACCGATTCGATATTCATTCATAATTTTATTGGCGTCGGAAACCAATGCAGTTGTGGGTAAAGTGACCGGGTCTATTATCATTCCAGATTGAGATCGCTTTACTTTACGAACCTTATCTGCCTGATCATCAATAGTCATATTCTTGTGCAGTACACCAATTCCACCTTCTCTAGCCATGGCAATTGCCATTTGACTTTCTGTAACGGTATCCATAGCAGCAGATACTACAGGCACATTAAGCGATATGTTTCGTGAAAATTTTGAAGTAATGTTTACTTCCCTTGGAAGAATTTCAGAGTAGGCAGGTACCAAAAGAACATCATCGTATGTTAAACCTCTACTACTAATTTTATTGGGAAAAGACTCCATGGCAACGCTTTAATAATGTTGCACGCAAATATACAAAATATAACAAGCTCATATTTATATTTATTTATTCTAATTATAAATTACTAGTAATGAGTGCTTTACATATTTTATTGTTTTATTTTTGAAACAAATAATAAAATTATGGAAAATCTAACTGCAAGTAATAGTTGTGTAAATTGCTCTAATATCAATGAGCAAAAAAAGTGTAATATCCACCAGGTAATTGTCAGTGAAAAGTTCACCTGTGAAGAATTTTCTCTTAGTGGCGATTAATTCTTAATCAATTTAGTATTCTGCTTTTCAAAATACTGCTAGGGATTGAACATTCTTTCTTCTTGCCAAAAAAGGTATATCGAGTTTTAGCCACTATGTCATATAATATGTTTGCAAAGTATAGTGGAATCAAATTAAATATAGACATCACAAATTTGCTATACTGAATTCTTTCTAAACAAATATTTATTGCCTCTGTTTTGACATAGGTCTTTGAATTATTATCGATAACAAATACAGTATCAATAAGCTTTATTTCAGGATAATTTTCAATTAAGAAATTACTTTCGAAAGTGGTATAAAATATTTTGTTGTGTGTATCTCGCTTAGCTAACCAACTTGCAAAATTACTACACATAACACAGTAGCCATCAAAAACTACTACTATATTTTCCTTGTTAATTTTCAAAATAACCCTCACATTCCTTTTTGAAGTTAATTAAATCTTTGCGATTAAAATCTATATAAACGGTTTCACCTTTATCAAAATGTTGAGATGAATTAAACATTAAATCTTCATCAAAAAGCTTTCCGTTTATTTTGTATAAACTCTTGTTGAAAACAGAAGCGTTAATTACAACTGGGTATTTTGATTTTTTAACCAATCTTACATTTTCTGGTCTTAAATAATATATTGTATTATCTATAACTACTTTATTCAAGTCGCCCATTAATTCTGCACAATAACAATTTGATGGATTACAGTACGTATTTACTGGGCTATCAAATTGTTGAAGTGTTGCTGCCTTAAATATCAAAATTTTATCTGAATAATGGAACAAATTATTGGTATCATGCGTGACTAAAATAGTAGTAATTTCATATTTTTTTATTGTTAGAAGAATTTCATTAATTATTTGAGATTTGATATTCTTATCTAAATTATTAAATGGTTCGTCAAGAAGAAGTAGTTTTGGTTTTCTTAAAATAGCTCTTGCTATACTAGCCCTTTGTTTTTCACCGCCAGAAAGCTGATGTGGATATTTCTCAAGTAGGCTATCTAGCTTTGAAACTTTAATAATTCTATCAAATTCGACTTGATCAAAACCTTTGAGGTTAAATAGGATATTTTGCTTCAAGTTTAAATGTGGGAATAGTGGATAATCCTGAAAAACAAATCCAACGTCTCTCTTCTGTGGTTCAACAAAAGTATACTCATTATTTAAAATCAATCCGTCCAAAACGATTTTTCCAGACTCAATTTTATCAAGACCGGAAAGACAATTTAAAAAAGTAGTCTTTCCAGCACCACTATCTCCAACAAATGAAAGGATTTCACCTTTTTCCAACGAAAAGGATAAATTTTTTAATATTGGCTTTTTATCAAAATATTTAGATATGTTATTAACTTCTAAATACATCTAATTGTGATTTATTCTTTTTACAATAAACAGAGATACGGAACAGACAAAAATTATAATTAGTGAATAGACACTAGATAGATCAACCATTTCTTCAACAGCAAATTCGTATGTTTTTGTCGCTAAAGTATCAAAATTAAATGGCCTTAGTATAAGTGTCATAGGCAACTCTTTCATCAGATCTACAAAACAAAGTAAAAAAGCAGTTAGCAATGCAAATTTATTTAGCGGCAAATATAGTTTCTTAGCAAGACCTAAATTACCTAAACCCAGATTCTTTGCAGATTCAGATAAATTATCTGGCATCTTATCAATACTAGATTTGATAGGAGATTTCCCAACCGCCATAAATCGAATGAAATATGCATGAATTAACAGAAAAAAAGTACCTATTAATGAAATAGAAGTAATATTATTTTTTATTTGACTTGACATTATAATTAAAGATAACGCTAAAACTGCGCCTGGCATAGCATATCCGATAGAAGAAAATATATTTAATGTTTTTGAGGCTCTTGCTTTATACTCTTTATCAACAAATAAGATGTAAAATAATACCAAAACAATTAATAAACTTGATAATAGAGACAATGATATTGAATTAAATGCTAGAGATAAAGTATCAATAAAATTAAAACTTAAAATATTATCAATTGCATTTTTTAATATAAAAATAAATGGAAAAACAAAACCAAAAAGTATGGGGATTATACAAAATAAAATAGGCTTGGTTGCGGATATTGTCTTTTTAAAAGTATAATCTAGTTGTGTGTTTTCTTTGTAATTAATTTTTGTTTTTGCATTGTACATTTGTTCAAAAACATACAATGTCATAACAGTAATAAGTAATACAACGGAAAGACCAACTGCGGCACCCACATCGTTTAAAGAATACCATGTTTTAAAAATTTCGGTAGTGAATGTGTTTACTCCAAAGTATTTGGTTGCGCCATATTCGTTAAGAACTTCCATACTTACCAAAAAAACAGCAGAAAGAATTGCAGGGGTAGATAAAGGTAATACAACCTTGAAAAAGGTATTTAAAGCATTTAATCCAAGCATTTTAGACAAATGGATATAACTCTGGCCAATCAGTGTAAATGATATTCTGGAAGCCGCATAGACATAAGGAAACAATGAAAATCCAAGAACACAGCCTAAAACCTCAATTGTCAAGTAATCCATGTTGAAAAATGGAGATAAAGCAGGAATATAATTCCTTAAAAATAGCTGAAAAGGACCAGTAAAACTTAAAATTTCTCCATAAGAAAAAGCCATAATATACGTAGGTATGGCTAAAGGCAAGTACATTAGAAAATCAACCAGGGTTTTGAACTTAAAGTTATATAACGAAACAAACCAAGCAGGAAATAGTCCAAATATTATGGATGTAAAAACCGTTATAGTGAGCAAGTAAAATGTATTTAATCCAGAATTAATAAAAACATCAGGCTTTTTAAGAATTGTGATTATTGGATTAACCTCAAGGTTATATAAAACCAATGATAGTATTGGTAATACTATTAAAAGTATTACCAGGCATAATACTAGTTTACCCCCAATTTTCATAAATAATTATTTCCAATTTGTTGTTTCAAACACTTCAATGGCATCTTTTCGGAAAATTCCAAGGTTGTTTAAATCAAGTGAATCTATTCTAAAATCACCCCATTTTTGAACGATTTCAGATGGCATAACATTTTTATTAACTGAATACTCGTAGCTGTTTCTAACATAAGTTTTTTGTGCTTCTTCACTCAATAAATAATTGATTAGTTTAATAGCGTTTTCTAAGTTGGGAGCGTTTTTAGCAATTCCCAAACCTGAAATATTAATGTGTGTGCCTGTCTGATTTTCACCTTGATTTGGAAAAAATACTGAAACTGCTTCACCTGCTTTTTGTTCTTCATCTTTTTCAGATGAAAGTAATAATCCAATATAGTATGAGTTTACAATTGCTACATCCCCTAAGCCTGCGTAAATAGCTTTCACCTGATCCCTATCATTACCTTTGGGGCTTCGTGCAAGATTTTCTACAACTCCTTGAGACCATTTTTTTGCACCATCAATGCCATTATTTGCAATGACTGATGCCATTAGAGCTTGATTATAGGCATTTGAAGAAGAACGTACTAAAATTCTGTTTTTCCATTTTTCATCTGACAAGGATTCATATGAATCCAACTCAGTAACATTAACTCTATCATTGCTATAAACCAATATCCTCGCCCTATATGTTAAGGGTACCCATAAATTATTTTTGTCTAATAATGTGCTAGGTATTTCATTAGTCTTGATGTCACCAGAAAGTTTTTGTAAAAGATCTAAACTTGCTGCTTTTTGGAGTTTCCCAGCATCAACAGATATAAAAATATCAGCCTGGCTATCTGCGCCCTCATTTTTTAGTCTCTCAATTAACTCATCAGCATTAGACTTAACTACATTAACCTTAATTCCAGTCAAAGCAGTAAATTTTTCATACTGTATTTCGTCAACTTTGTAGTGACGTTGACTATATAAATTTACAATGTCCGACTGCTTATTATTACATCCACATAATGAGCAAATAATTAGTATATAGAGGGGTAGATTTTTCATAGATTTAAATTTTAAATTGTAATGTTAAATAACTGTTTCGAGGTGGTGAAGGTATTATTCCAGGTCCAGGGTAACCAGTTGCTCTCCTTGTATAATAATAATTATTGAGAAGATTATTTAGGCCTGCCTCGAATTTTATGTTTTTAATTTTATACGCGATTGATAAATCCATAACATCATATTTAGGAATCATTCCTATTACTCCACTAAGATTTGATAAAGTTGCATTTGATGAGTCTGAAAACTGTTCTGATAAATATGAATATTGAATGTACATTGTGAAGTTTCTATATCCAAATTTAATTCCAGTTTTAAAATTTAGTTCCGGCACAAATTCGACTTTTTTCCCCTCAACACCTGGAATATCTGATTTTATATACTCAGATGAAATAAAAGAAAAATTTGTGAATACATTAAAATTAAATTCACTTTGATTTGTGAAAATAGAGTTTAAATTTAAATCAGTTGTTCCTTCTAGTCCATAAAGAATGGCATCTCCAGTATTTGTTCTAAATGCCTTAACATTTCCAAGAGATGTGATTTTTTGAGTAAAACCAATCCTGTTAGAATAATTTATGAGAAAACCGTTAACGTCATAGCTAAAGAGCTTTTTATATTGACCCCTTAAGCCTAAATCAAAAGAAAAACCAGATTCATCCGATATATTAGGGTCAATAGCATAAGCCGGATTTATTGTACTTATATCTGCAAAAGTAACAGATCTATAGTTTTGAGATATGTTCAAATAAAATTCAAGTGAACTGACGAAGTCATAGCTTACCCCTAATCCCGTTAATAAGAATAACCTTTCGTTTACTCTACTTTCATTTACAATCTCATTTAGTATAACATTAAATGCAGCGTCCTGTATTATATTACGAAAATAACCATCACTTTTAGTATTAATATATTCGAGTCTAAAACCCGGAGTTAATGAAAGTTTATCATTTACCTCAAAAATATTTTCACCAAAAAATGCGATATTCAAATTGGGAAAATTAAAAAAAGATTGTTTGTTGTAATTTGGGAATTTATCGAAATAAAATCTGAAGTCTGCATCGTCAGAATCAGAGCCAGGGCCTTGAGCACCAGAATTATAAGAATTGTAATATTTAAAACCCAACAGAAAAATTGAATTAACATTTAAAATAGTGTGACTACTTAATAGTTTTGATTCAAAACCAAAGTTTTCAAATTCACCAACTATTAAATCTCTTTCATTATCAGAATCAACTTGTGAAACTCTATTTACTCTAAATCCAACAGCTTTTCTACTAGCCTTTAATCCAAAAAAACTAAATACAAAATTTGTTTTTTCGCTAAATTTTTTTTCGAATTTTAAATTGTATAAAAACCAATCAATTGCAAACCAATTACGTTCTCTGTTACTTTGAAAAGGATTATCATCAAACATATTGTCTGTTAATCCACCTGCTTGTTGAGAAAGATAATTAAATTTTGTAAACTCTAAATTTAGATTTGTATTAGTGTTTAACTCGTAACCAATATTGAAAAATAAATTATTAGACTCAAAATTTGAATTAGGCCTAAAACCGGAGCCATTTTTATGGTTGTAAATTATATTATACGATATCTTATCTAAGCCTCCACTTATATTGGTAAAGTTTGTATACAGATTATTACTCCCAATTGTATTTCGTAATTTTAAGTTTAGCCTTTTTGTTTTGTCTGGTCCTTTAAAAATAAAATTAACTAATCCTCCAAATTGTGTTCCATACTGAAGAGAGGCTGCCCCTCTTATAATTTGAATTTGACTTAAAGCCTCAGAAGGAGGAGCGTAGTAACTTTCAGGATATCCTAAAACATCTGCGCTTATATCATAGCCATTTTGTCTAGTGTTAAAATTTGACGATCGGTTGGGATCTAGCCCTCTTCCACCGATATTAAGTTGTAAACCAGCATCATCGTTTTGATAAATATTTAAACCAGGAACTTGAGCAAAAATCTGTCTTGCATTGTTGGATGCTAAATTTGCAAGACTCTCTTGCACCAGTATCACTTCATTTTTTTTTCCTGCATTAATTGATGTACCCTCAAAATCTTTTAATCTTTTTAAAGAAAATATTTTAGTATTTCTAGCTATTACCTCAACTTCATTAAGATTTTCTGCATTAGGTTTTAAAAAATAAACAGTATTGCTGTTTATTTCATTTGGTTTAAGCTCTAAAATATTATAACCAAAAGAAAAAACTATTATTAAATTATTATTGCTTGATAAATCAATTTCTATGAAGCCATCCTTATCTGATTTGGTCAAAAATCCAATCTTAGAATCATAAACTTCGACTCCCTCTAGTGGATTACTTGATATTAAATCCTTAATATAAAAAGAAGTTGATGATTGTTGTGCACTTAATTTAACACATAAAATCAAAACAAATAAAAATATGAAACTATATTTTTTTAATTTCATACTTGTAAGGTATTATGTGGTTTTTATAAAAAATAGCTTTTTCAACTTTATAAATATTGGTATCAGCTTTGATTAATCTCTCGCTCCTGCGTCCGTTAAGGGTAACGTAAGAATCCACATGGATCTCAACATTACGAAAACCTTTAGAGGTGTAGCTATCTCCCAAATAATTCGCAAATTCATAAATAAAATCAGGTTGAAAGCTCATCTGCTTTTCTTGAAATTCAGTTAAATAAGCTTCATTATCTACATAAAATATTTTATTATTCTCTTTATCAATAACCTTGAAAGTAGTATATCCTTTTTTTTCGACAAGCATCACGCGCCATGAAAATCTGTAACCACGTTCATTCCAAAACAACTCACCAGGATAAAATTTATATCTAATTGGTAAAATCAATTGAAAAGCCAAAAATATACATATGATATTAAAACTAATTTTTTTTGAGAAACCACTATTAGTAATATTTACCTTTCTTGAAATTAAACTACGTTTATTAAAAAACTTAATACATTTAGAAATAAATTCAATTATTTTATCGTGAAATTTACTGTCAAAAAATATTAAACAGCTTATTACCATTATATATGGAAACATTCCAATAGCAGGAAATAAAATTTTTGTCATTGCATGAAAAATTATTACCATGATAAAAGCAAAAATGCGCGTTCTTCTAATAATTAAAAGAAATGGAATGCTCAAGTCATATAGCATACCGCCCCAACTCATAAAGTAATGAACCCAATTTTTTTGCAAAAGATTATCTCCAAAAAGTGGTAATTCATACTTACTCATTAACCAAATCTTCAATGGTTGGGCTTCTAAAAGCCAGTCAGAATTTATCTTAGCCATTCCCGCATAGAAATAAACTATAAAAAGTAATAACTTTATTGAATCGATTGTCCATTTAGGCACATTCTCAAAACGGCTCTTTTTATGGCTCCCAACCAAAAATTTAGAGTCACCTGGTAAAAAAATCAACATAAATGCTAATAAGCTTACCAAGTAATAATGATTGAGATATGTTGTTTTATCCATAAGCTCAATATAAGTGTAGGTTAAAAAAAGAATTGAAGTAGAAATTCTGTATTTGTAACCTATCGCCACGCAAAGGGCTGAAATCATACAAGTAAAAAAAATAAGGTAAGTGTAGAAACCTATTGGCTTTATCCACTCAAAGTACTGGTAGGAAAAATGATAAGTCGGTTCTAGATATAAAAAATCAATCCACCCTTTAGACCAAAATCTAATTATACTAAAGAATATAAGTAGCCCGAAAAAAATTCTAAATACAACTAGTGGACTCGAAGGTGTGCGAATTTCAAGGTAATTTTTAATAAAAGGTAGGACCATTGGCAATTAATTAAAAATTAATCTCCGTCTGCGTCTACATAATCAACGTCAACTCCCATTAAAGATAGCATGTCAGATTTCAAGTAGCGAACTGTTACTTGAAGCGCATCAAAAGTTTCCAACATTTTTATATTATCGTTATTCACTTGATTAGAAAAGCTGGCACTTAAACCATTAATTTCTGATTTAGAATTATCAAACGAATCGATAATTAAAGATGATAAAGTGTTTTCTGTGTCTAAGTAATCTATATAGTTTTTAAAAGACTCGCCGTGATCACTTTCAGTACCAAATTTAGTGCCCATGAAGAATTTTTTACAAGCAGAAAGTGCTTCTAGCGCCAATTCTTTTGAAAGATCTTGGGCATAAAAAGACTCAACATTTTCAGGGATCTTGAAAGTCCAAACGCCAGCAGGAATTCCAATTTTATTAGTTCTTAAACCTTTTTCGTAATAATAGACAAAGTCGTTAACTAACATATTAAGGTTAGAGGTCATAGTATTGTCGGTAGAGGAAATAAAATTATTTTTATTTGCTTTAAGATCATCAAGAACAATTGAGGTGTTGGATATTAATTTTTGTGTAACTGTATTTAAATATTCTTTATAATTAACACTATCGTTTTTAAATTCTAATAAAATAGAATCATCATTATCCCCTATACCATACAGTAAATAGTCTAATGTTGGGAAACCCTGAGCAGAGCAATTATTTGGCCTAGTGTCAGAGCAATCATCTAGGTCTAAACTAGGATTATTCATGTTTGCTATAACTCTTGCAACATTTACTGGATAAACATTAGATTTTAAATTATAATATATTTCTTCAGCCTTTCCAATATTAAACATTTCAACATATTGCCAAGCTTTGTATGCTACCAAAAAATCAGATCTTAATACTGATAAATTATCCATACTAGTATCGGAGTTAAATAAACTTAGACTCGTATTAAAGGTTTTGAGTTTTGAATCTAAATTTTCTAATGATGGTATAATTATGTTTTCTGTCAAATTTTCCATCATTATGAACCTGTTATAGGAGTCATCAACAGGGTCAATTTCTGGGAGATTATTATCCTCTGAACAAGAAAAAAATAAAATAAAGATTATTAAAAAGTATTTTTTCATAGCAGTACAAAAATAGCAAACAGAAACCTTAAGTTTCTGTTTGCTACAATAAATTTTAAAAATTATATCCCAAATCTAGATTTAATTTCGTCATGTATAGTTTGTAAAATTGCAGTATCAACTGTGTAAAAATTGTCGATTTGAGCTAGGTAAACGTCAACTTCATCTTTAGTAAAATATGGAGAATCTGTACCATCATTTGTAAATTGCAAACTGAGTACAAATCCGTAACCTTCAGACAGTCCATGAAAAGCAGAAAGCCTGTCTGCACCTGTTGAAGAACCTATTGTTGAAATAGCACCACTTAAGTAGTGAACAGCATAATGACCTATAACAGATGAAAGTTTCTGCTTTAAAATTGTAGATTGTTCTTCCATAACTGTATAGTCCTTGTTTACAATAGCAGCTCTTCCCATTTTAAAAGCATTGTAAACATCCATAGCTATTTCAGGATCTTTAGAATCGCTATCATTAACTTTTTTGAAGTATTTCATTAAAAGATTCCCACTACCAGACGGGGTAGTTCCTGCTACAGCTAAATCTTCTGCTACACCATCATTAACGTGGCCATAAAGATATCCAAATCCTTCATCCCATTTGTGTTCCATAGTTGTGTATGGTGCGCTTGTGCCGCTAATTACATCAGCTTCATTATCCGCCTTATAAGATTCTAGATATGAAGCATCTATATAATTATTAATAATTTGGTCAAGAGTGAATGCGCCAATTAAACCTTTAAAGAAAAGTTGGTCAATTTCATGACCTTTTGCATTAAACGCATATTTCCCAAAAATACCTGCTTGTCCAACTGATGCATCAGTAGCCGTTAAAACATTTGGAATTACATCGGTTACGTACTCGGTAATCCAATTGTCAAAAAGATCTTTTACAGCACTACTGCCACTAATAGCAGAAGCAGATGTTTTACTTCGTATTAATTTGGTAGTACCATTTAAGTTTTCATCTGTAAAACCAGCAGATTTTCCATCAGCACCACCTGCAAACATTAGGGTCAAACTCTCAATAGAGGCACTAGAGGAATTTAATTCATCGTACAATTCGTTTGTTTGAGAAAGTCTAGTAGTCTGGCCACCAAAGCTGATTGTGGAAACACCGTTTCTTTCAAAAGTATAAGTTTCAGGAGCAGCCCAAGGCTCTGGCACAGAAACAGATGTGTTATCGTCATCATTACAAGAGATAAACATCGATAATGAAAATATTAAAAAAAGATTGTGAGTATTAATGAAACTTTTAGGATTTAAATTATTCAAAATATGATTTTTTATAGTGTTAATTTTATGGTTTTTTTTAATCCTTTTCAGCTTCTCAAAAAAAAAAGGTGCAACTAATAACCACTGTAAAAAAATGTGATTTGTATTTCAAGAAGCTGACTAGGTAAATTATTAAAAACTGTTATTTTTATTTAGATTTATTATAAACAATGACAAATGTAAAGCGAAATATTTAAATAGCAAAGTTTATTTAAACTAAATTTAAATAAAACCTCAGCAAACCTGTAAAGATGCATTATACGCAGACTCAAAATACAGCATATTTACTGAATATTGTGCTTTTTGAGCTGATAGATAAGAAAGTAATTTTTCTGTTGGAACGTTGCCTGTAAGCTCGTCCTTAGCCATTGGGCAGCCCCCTAGCCCGCGTATGGCACTGTCAAAAGCACGGCAACCGCCTGCATAAGCTGCTTTGATTTTTCTAGTAGCCTCGTTTGGCTTTGCATGAAGGTGTGCGGCAAAGACAATATCGGGGTATGCCTGCAGCAAATGTTCAAATAAATCTGTAATTGTTTTGGCCTGCGCCAGCCCTACCGTATCGGAAAGTGAAATTCGTTTTACTCCTATATCCACTAACCTACTGACCCAAGCAGCAACCAAGGCTAGACTCCAAGGATCACCGTAGGGATTACCAAAACCCATACTTAAATAAACAACCAGCTCTCGATTTACGCTATTTACGTGTTTAACCAATCGATTCAATAACACTAAAGAACCCTCAATAGTATTGTTGGTATTTCGCATTTGAAAATTTTCAGATATCGAAAAAGGATAACCTATATAACTAATCTGATCATATGACAATGCTTCTGCAGCACCTCTTTCGTTTGCAACTATGGCTAACAACTTGGTTTTTGTATCGCTTAAATCAAGCTGTTTAACTACTTGATGGGTATCGCACATTTGTGGAATCGCCTTGGCAGATACAAAACTTCCAAAGTCAAGCACATCATATCCAACCCTCAGAAGCGACTGTAAGTACTTAACTTTTATATCAGTTGGGATAAACTTTTTAATGCCTTGTAAGGCATCTCTAGGAGATTCGGTAAGAAAAACACGAGACATGCTTCAAAAATAACAAAACCTTTAACGCTAATTATGGGGCTTTTATCTAAATTTGCACTTGAAAAATTGCTTATGAAAACGACAACCCTTTTTGAGGAAAAATTAGCTCCTTACAAAGAACAACTATTGCACCATCCGCTGTACCATAAACTAAACAGTACCAAAGCGATCCAAATCTTTATGGAGTACCATGTTTTTGCCGTTTGGGACTTTATGTCCTTGGTAAAGGCCTTGCAACGCAAACTAACCTGTACCGACTTACCATGGATGCCTGTTGGAAGTCCCTCCACAAGAAGGCTTATCAATGAAATTGTTTGGGGTGAAGAAAGTGACGTTGACCAATTCAATCAGCCTGCCAGTCATTTTGAGCTTTATCTAAAATCTATGGAAGAAATTGGAGCGAATACAAATCCAATAAAAAATTTATTAGCTGAAATTCTAAATGGTAAATCTTGGGAAGCCGCTGTTAACGAAGCATTAATTCCTGAAGAAATAAAATCTTTTCTAAACTTTTCACTTATAACCGCAACTAGTGCACCTGTACATGTTGTGGCAAGTGTATTTAATTATGGCCGTGAAGACCTTATTCCTGATCTGTTTATTGCCATTATAAAAGATATGGCGCAAGAAAAAGGTACTGACTTCGGTACATTGGTTTATTATTTTGAGCGCCATATCGAAGTTGACAGTGGAGAGCACGGCCCAATGGCAAAACAAATGATTCAAGAGTTGTGTGGTGATAACAACCAACTTTGGGATCAATCAAATGATGCTGCCCAAGAAGCGCTACAAAAGCGCATTGCACTTTGGAACTTCATTGACAGCAAAATTTAATAATACTGTATATTGCATATCAAATACTAGAAATCATGAAACATTTACCTATACTTTTTGCCTTTTTATGCATGGCATGTGTATCAAGTCAAAAAAGCATTGACTTTGACCCAGAAACCTACGCAGCTACCATTACAGCTGAAGAGTTAAAAGCGCATTTGTATACCTACGCAGGTGACGATTTTATGGGAAGAGAAGCGGGTACAGAAGGTGAAAGCGTTGCTATAAATTACCTGAAGGGTGAATATGAGTCAATAGGCATTGATGGAGGCATGCCCGATGGCGCATATTTTATGCCCATGACACTAAATTCATCTCGTGAAAACCGCACTTTAGAAGCAAGCAATGTCTTGGCTTTTATTGAAGGAAGTGAAATACCCAACGAAATATTGGTTATTACCGCCCACCTAGACCATATTGGTGTTGAAGAAGATGGGAAAATCAACAACGGAGCAGATGACGACGGTTCTGGTACTGTTGCTATATTGGAAATTGCGGAAGCCTTTCAACAAGCTGTACAAGACGGAAATGGACCAAAGCGTTCTGTGCTATTCTTGCACGTCACAGCAGAAGAAAAAGGACTTTTAGGTTCTAAATACTATACAGATAACCCCATATACCCACTTGAAGATACGGTTGCCAACTTAAATATTGATATGATTGGGCGTATTGATGATTTACACGAAGACAACAACAACTATATGTATCTGATTGGTTCAGACATTTTATCACAAGACTTACACGATGTGTCTGCAGCCATGAATGACGCGTATATTAACTTGGACTTGGACTACCGTTACAACGACCCAACAACAGAAGTTTTTGAGCGTGGCAGATATATCGAAAACAGGTATTATTACCGTTCAGATCATTATAATTTTGCCAAAAACAATGTGCCCGTAATATTCTATTTTAATGGCACACACGCCGATTATCATGCGTCAACAGATACGGTTGAAAAAATTGAGTACGAGTTATTGGAAAAACGAGCCCGTCTCATTTTCCATACCGCTTGGGAAATTGTAAACCGCCAGGAGCGTTTGCGTTTAAAGGAATAGTAATCCCCATTTTCTGGAATAAAAAAAGCCGCCTAATAGGCGGCTTTTATTTTAATTGTTGTTTTGTTACCTAAAAAAATATTGAAGAGCAAAACCAATAGAATTTGTGGAAATCTTTAATCCATCAACTTTAGAAGGATCTGTCAAACTAAAGCCATACGCTGCCAAAACACTAAATTGTGGTGAGATAGCATAGCCAACAACCAGAACTTAGAGAGGAGGATATGCCTATGGTTTAATCAAGGCGAAATGTAATGGGGACAGAAAAAGGCACTCTTACAAATTCGTCTCCATTTCTTGCTGGCACAATCCCTGGTAATAAAGAGACTATTCTTGCGGCTTCTTTTTCTAAAAGAGGGT
>MDSV01022477.1_pt1 | contig 19184 bp, 15 predicted proteins | sample 810851 | NCBI WGS metagenome assembly MDSV01 (sample SAMN05326640, study PRJNA326480) | marine metagenome | isolation source: seawater | place: Atlantic Ocean: North East | collected 2012 | reverse complement strand
CTTTCAAGTTTTTGGACTGCTTCTGAAGACAATGAACTAACTTTTGAATAAACAAACTTAGATGGGATTTTTATGCTTTCTAAGTTGTTAAGTTTTTTAGCATTTAGCTGTTCTTTTTCAATATATCCAGAATATTTTACCTGGATTTCGGTTTGCTCGAAAACATCATTTTCTAAAAAGTTTTCTGAGCAAAATTTTTGAACGGACTTTATTTTTAGCATTTCTTTCATTGTAAGGTTTGGTCTTGAAAAAATTTTGTAGAGTTTGACAGACTGGTTTATTTTGGAAGAATTCTTTTTTTCTAAAAGAGGGTTTATTTCGTCCGGCTTAACGCTTGTTTTCCTAAAAAAAGAAACAAAAGCTTTTGTTTTACTCTTTTTTTGATCAGCTCTTATAAGTCTATCATGATTCGCAAGGCCAAGCTTGTGTGAAGTTTCTGTTAGCCTTAAGTCTGCATTGTCTTGTCTTAGTAATGTTCTGTATTCGGCTCTTGATGTAAACATTCTATAAGGTTCGTCTGTCCCTTTTGTAATAAGGTCATCAATCAAAACGCCTATATATGCTTCGCTTCTTTTTAAAACCAAAGGGTCTTTGTCGTTGATTAAAAGATGTGAGTTTATTCCAGCCATTATCCCTTGTGCCGCGGCCTCTTCATAGCCTGTAGTTCCGTTAATTTGACCAGCAAAAAACAAATTCCTTATAGGCTTTGTTTCAAGAGAGCTTTTTAGCTGAGTTGGAGGGAAATAATCATATTCGATTGCATAACCTGGTCTAAAAAACTTAACGCTTTCAAAACCTTTTACTGATCTTAGAGCATTAAACTGTATGTCTTCTGGAAGAGATGTTGAAAATCCATTTACATAAACTTCCACTGTGTCCCAGCCCTCTGGTTCAACAAATATTTGATGTCTGTCTTTTTCAGAAAACCTGTTAATTTTATCTTCAATTGAGGGGCAATATCGCGGGCCAATACTATTAATAGACCCGTTGAACATAGGGGATCGGTCGAACCCTTCTCTCAAAAGATCATGAACCTTTTGACTGGTGTAGGTCATATGGCAGTCCAATTGTTTTTTTAAAGGAGGGGTGTTGTTTAAATATGAGAATTTTCCTGGGTTTTTATCCCCTGGCTGTGGTGACATTAATGAATAGTTTAGTGACCGGCCATCAACCCTTGGCGGGGTTCCTGTTTTCATTCTTCCGGCTGAGAATCCATAATCAACAAGCTCTTCTGTAATCCCTAATGAGGCTTTTTCTCCAGCTCTTCCTCCCCCAAACTGTTTCTCTCCAATATGAATTAAACCGTTAAGGAATGTTCCATTAGTTAAAACTACTGTCTTAGACATAATTTCAAGGCCTAGAGAAGTTTTAATCCCGACCGCCGCCCCGTTTGAAACAAGTATTCCTGAAACCATTTCTTGATAAAAATCAAGATTCGGTGTTTTTTCTAACATGATCCTCCACGCTTCTGCAAATCTCATTCTGTCAGATTGAGCTCTAGGGCTCCACATTGCAGGGCCTTTTGACATGTTTAACATTTTAAACTGAACGGCAGTATTGTCTGTAACGATTCCGCTATATCCACCAAGAGCGTCTATTTCTCTAACTATTTGGCCTTTTGCAATGCCCCCCATTGCTGGATTACAAGACATTTGAGCAATGTTTTGAAGATTCATTGTGACTAAAAGCGTTCTGCTTCCCATGTTGGCTGCAGCCGCAGCTGCCTCTGAGCCTGCATGACCAGCCCCCACAACAATAACATCATATTTTGAACTAAACATATACTATTGTTTCACGTGAAACATTTTAAGTTTTCGGTTTTCTGCTGTTCTAATTCGGACTTTTTCTTTTTTAGTCTTGTCATTATATCCCAAAAAATGTAAGAGACCGTGTACCATAACCCTATAAAGCTCTGTTTCAAAAGAAGACTTATATTTAATTGCGTTTTCCTTAACTCTATCAACTGAGATCCCAATATTTCCATTGATTTTTCCAGACTCTGAGCTGTCAAAAGAAATAACATCTGTATAAGAGTCTTGCTTCAAGTGTTTTATGTTTATCTTCCTTAGGTCCTCGTCATTAAAAAAGGCATAAACCAGATTTCCTAAAACATGTTTTTCTGAAACAACAACGTTATTAATCCAAGACGATATCAAAGGCTCGTTTTTAAGAGAAAAGCTAGTGTTATATATGTACTCAACTGGCATGGTTTGTTTTTTGTGCAAATATAGTTTGTTGTAAGACATAATGAAAGGTGTGGCTCTTTTTTTATCTTTGAGCAAATGAAAGACCTTAAATACTTAGCTGCCTACACAATTCCTCTTGCAACTGTCATTTCTATATATTCAAGGGGGTGGTTAACGTTTTCTACTGTTCTGTTCGCTTTTTTGATTATCCCTATAACTGAGTTGGTTGTAGGAAAAGACTCGAAAAACCTTAGTTCAAAAGAGGCTGAAAACGCTGGTGCTAAAAAAATATTTGACTTTATGCTGTATCTAAATGTGCCTATTGTTTATGGGTTGCTTTATTGGGCTTTAACAAAGATTTCTAGTGTTGAGTACTCTTTTTTTGAGCTTCTTGGTCTTTCACTTTCAACAGGAACCTTGCTGGCTACCAACGCTATTAACGTAGCACATGAGCTTGGTCACAGAAAGTCTGTTTTTGAAAGAACATTAAGCAAGGTGCTTTATATTCCTTGCTTGTATATGCATTTTTATATCGAACATAATTTTGGACATCACTTAAAGGTGGGCACTCCAGAAGATGGCGCTACTGCCAAATACAATCAGTCTGTTTATTCATTTTGGATAACTTCTGTTACAAAACAATATTTTGATGCCTGGAAAAAACAACTGGAGCTTTTAAAAAGCTCTGGATCTGGCTTTTTTTCTATAAAAAACGATATGGCCTGGTATGTTTTAATACAGTTTACATATTTAGCTCTTGTTTTCTTTTTCTTTTCATCAAAAGTGATGAGTTTTGCTATAACTGTAGGGATAATTTCTTTTTTATTCCTTGAAAGCATAAACTATATAGAACATTATGGCCTTAGAAGGTTAAAAAACTCTTCAGGCAGGTATGAAAGGGTTCAAAAATTTCATTCATGGAATTCAGACCATAGCATTGGAAGAATTGTTCTTTATGAACTTACACGACATAGTGACCACCATTATAAATCCTCAAAAAAATATCAAATTCTAGATTCTTTTCAGAAAAGCCCACAACTTCCTTACGGATACCCCTCGTCAATTCTTTTGTCTATGATTCCTCCTTTGTGGTTTAAGATAATGAACCCTCGGGTTCCTAAAGAAATGAAAATTAACTAAAAACTATTAAAATTCTTTTCAACAGTGTATTTTAGTAAAAAATTACTATGTCTAAACATGTTAGAGTCAGGTTTGCCCCTAGTCCAACAGGGCCACTTCATATTGGAGGCCTGAGAACGGCACTATTTAATTATCTTTTTGCAAAAAAAAACAGCGGAGACTTCATAGTTAGAATAGAAGATACAGATCAAAAAAGGTATGTTGAAGGAAGCGAAAAACATATTATTGGGTCTTTAGAGTGGTGTGGCTTAATGATAGACGAAGGGCCTTACAGGCAAAGCGAACGGAATGAGCTTTATAATGAAAAAATAAATGAGTTGATTTCTTTGGGCCATGCATATTATGCTTTTGACAGCAAAGAAGAGCTAGAAAAACTAAGGCTCAGCTATGAGAAAAAGGGAGAAACCTTTATATATGGCTATAAAAACAGGCTAGCTCTTAAAAACTCATTATCTCTAAAAAAGGAGGAAACAGAAAGTCTAATAGGCCAAGGAAAAGATTATGTGATTAGGTTTAAAAATTTAGGAAAAGGAGAGGTTGTTTGCTTTGATTCTTTGAGAGGAAAAGTTGTTTTTCCAATAAACACTTTAGACGATAAAGTTTTATATAAGTCAGATGGAACTCCAACTTATCATTTTGCCAATGTTGTTGATGACTTTGAAATGAAAATTTCACATGTCATAAGAGGCGAAGAGTGGTTGCCTTCTTTAGGATTGCATTGGCTTTTATATGATTCTTTTGGCTGGGACAAGCCTAAGTTTGTTCATTTGCCCCTGATATTAAAACCTCAAGGAAAAGGAAAGCTTTCTAAAAGAGATGGCGAAAAATTTGGGTTTCCAGTATATCCAATAAAGTGGGTGTCAAATAAAAATGAAATGCCTGGATACAAAGAGTTTGGCTTTCTTCCTGACGCTTTAGTTAATTTTTTAGCTCTTTTAGGCTGGAATCCCGGGACAGAAAAAGAGCTTTTTTCAATGGAAGATCTTATTAGGTCTTTTTCAATAAAAGGCCTTAACAATTCTGGAGCGAGATTTGATCCAGAAAAGACGATTTGGTTTAACCAACAGCACATTCGATTGTTAGAAAACGGCTTTTTAGAGCAGCAACTTGTCGACGTGCTTGAAAAAAAGGGGATTTTGTTTGATAAAAAGAAAATACCTGTTGTTATTAGCCTAATTCGCCCAAGACTTGATTTGATGACAAAAATATATTCTGCATCGAAGTGTTTTTTTGTAAGACCCTCTGGCTATGACAAAAAGGGAATTAGCAAGGTCGCTGACGCCAGCAGTTTGGGGGTGTTAAGGGATTTGGCAGTAATTTTCCAAAATTCTTCAGCTTTTATTTTGTCCAACTTAAAGTCAGACATACATGAGTATTCTAAAAAAAACAGCTTGAATTTTGGGAAAGTTCTTGGACTAATTCGCCTATCGCTTGTTGGAGAATTGTCTGGAGCCGATCTCTTTGAAATTATTGGGTTTCTTGAAAAGGAAGAAGCTGTTAAAAGAATTGAAACCCTTGCCGATTATTTAACAAAATAGCTTTGCGTTACGGCATGGTCTTTGTACATTTAGATCATGTAACTTTTAATTAAATTTTTATGTCCTTTTTTACTCCAATTTTAGTTTTATTTTTTATTCTTCTGCTCTTCGGAACATTTTTTGTTGTTAAACAACAAACCTCTGCTCTTGTAGAGCGGTTTGGAAAATTCACTAGCACCAGGCAGTCTGGCCTACAGCTTAAAATTCCTATAATAGATCGAATTGCAGGAAGGCTTAGCTTAAAAATTCAACAACTAGATGTGGTTGTTGAAACCAAAACTAAAGATGACGTGTTTGTGAAGCTTAAGGTTTCTGTTCAATATAAGGTTATTAAAGACAAAGTGTATGATGCTTTTTATAAACTCGATTATCCTCAAGATCAAATTACATCTTATGTGTTTGATGTTGTTCGGGCTGAGGTCCCTAAAATGAAACTTGATGATGTTTTTGAAAGAAAAGATGACGTTGCTATTGCGGTAAAGTCTGAATTAAACGAAGCTATGCTTAATTATGGTTATGACATTATCAAAACGCTTGTTACCGATATAGATCCTGACTTACAGGTTAAAGAGGCTATGAACAGAATAAACGCTTCTGAAAGAGAGAAGGTCGCCGCACAGTTTGAGGGAGATGCTCAGCGTATTTTAATAGTTGAAAAAGCAAAAGCAGAGGCAGAAAGCAAAAGGCTTCAAGGACAAGGAATTGCTGACCAAAGAAGAGAAATAGCCAGGGGGCTTGAAGATTCTGTAAAGGTTTTGAACAATGTAGATATAAACTCTCAAGAGGCTTCTGCGCTAATTGTTGTTACCCAGCACTATGACACGCTACAGTCCGTTGGTTCAGAAAGCAACAGCAATCTTATTCTTTTGCCAAATTCTCCTCAAGCAGGGTCCGAGATGCTAAACAATATGGTTGCTTCGTTTACAGCAAGCAATCAAATTGGCGAAGAAATGAAAAAAGCTGCAAAAGAAAAAGAGGCTGAAGAGGGTCAGAAAACTAATTAATAAAATCATATATTAAAAGAAAAGCCCAGATAAAAACCGTGAAATTGAATTCAGGTTTAATTTAATTAGCTTTTGGAGGTTCGAGAGCGTCTTAAAGGGTTTGGTTCTTCTTCCAGTTGTCTCTCAGTGATACAGTTTTATTAAAAACATGCTTCTCTTTATTAGAGTCAGCGTCTTTTACATAATAGCCTTTCCTTTGAAATTGAAAAGATTCAGAAACAGACGCTTTGGAAAGCTCTTTTTCGCCATATCCATTAAATATGTTTATAGATTCTTTATTAATGGCCTGTACCAAATTTTCTTTAGAAAATTCTCCTGGTGAGGGATGTTCAAAAAGCCTATCATATTCTCTAATTACAACAGGTGTGTTTGAGTTGCAGGAAACCCAATGTAATGTTCCTTTAACTTTTCGTTGGCTTTCAGGCGTTCCTGATCCGCTTTTTGATTTTGGGTCATATGAGCAAATCACCTCTTTTATGCTTCCGCTAGGGTCTTTGATTATTTCTTCAGCCTTGATTATATATGCTCCTTTTAGCCTAACCTCATTTCCAGGCGAAAGTCTAAAGTATTTTTTTGGAGGGTCTTCTAAAAAGTCTGATTGTTCTATAAAAATTTCTTTAGAAAAGACTACATTTCTTGATCCAGAGTCTATATTTTCTGGGTTGTTAATCAAGGAAAGCTTCTCGACCTGTTCAGGGTAGTTTGAAATTGTAATTTTTAATGGGTCTTGAACAACCATTAGCCTGTTACATTTTTTGTTTAAATCTTCTCTTATACAGAACTCTAAAAGAGACATTTCAATAATATTTTCTCTTTTAGCAACACCAGCAGTGGCAACAAACTTTTTTAATGCATCTGGGGTGTAGCCTCTTCTTCTAAGGCCAGAAATCGTAGGCATTCTAGGGTCGTCCCATCCTGAAACAAAATTGTTTTCAACTAAAGAGAATAGTTTTCTTTTAGAGGTTATTGTGTGGCTGAGGTTTAGCCTTGCGAACTCCCTTTGCTTTGGTCTAATTTTTTTTGGATCAACAACAAAATCTAAAAACCAATCATAAAGGTCTCTGTGGGGTTTAAACTCTAGGGTACATAGAGAGTGTGAGACTTGTTCAATGTAGTCTGACTCGCCATGAGTCCAATCATACATTGGATATATTTTCCATCTGTCTTTTGTTCTTGGGTGGTGGCTGTCAATAGCTCTATATATCACTGGATCTCTCATAAGCATGTTTGACGATGACATGCTTATTTTAGCCCTTAAAACATGCTTCCCCTGTTTAAAATTGCCTTTCTTCATCATTGAAAAAATCTCTAAACTTTCTTCAGTTGGTCTATTTCTATATGGGCTTTCGGTCCCGGCTTTTGTTGGTGTCCCTTTTTGAGCTGCAATTTCGCTTGATGTTTGTGAATCAATATATGCTTTATCTTTTTTTATTAGCTCAACAGCCCAGCCATAAAGGGTTTCAAAATAATCTGAGGCATAACACTCTTTGTCCCATTTATACCCAAGCCAAGAAATGTCTTCTTTTATAGAATCAATATAACTTTGATCTTCATTTTCAGGGTTGGTGTCGTCAAACCTTAAGTTGATTTTCGCGTTATACTTTTTGGCAAGTTCAAAGTTTAATACAATTGCTTTTACATGACCAATGTGTAGAAAACCATTGGGCTCAGGCGGAAACCTAAAGCGTAGGTTAGACCTTTCAAAGCCAGACGAAAGGTCTTGGTCAATTATGGTTTCAATAAAATTTTTTGAATCTATCAATCCTAAAATAAAATATCAAAGTTAAAAAATTCATCTCTCTTATTGTTTATTTATCTTTGTTAATTATGGTTGAAATCTGTTTAAAAAATATTCGTTGTTTTTCGTTCCATGGCTGTTTAAAAGAAGAAAAAATTATTGGAAGTGAGTATTTGGCAAGCCTCTGGGTTAAAGGGAGTTTTTATAAAAGCTCCAAATCCGACGACCTAGAAGATACTGCCGACTACGTTTTGTTAAACAAAATCGTGCTTGAAGAAATGTCAATCCGGTCTAAGCTTCTTGAGGGGGTCGCAGAAAGAATTGTTTCTCGGGTTCTTCTAGAAGATGTTCGGGTTGATAAAGTTACTGTTTCGATAGCCAAGCTTAGTCCTCCCCTTAATGGCGACACAGAAAGCGTGTCAGTAAAAATCTCGAAAAAAAGAGATCCTTAGTTTTAAAAAAATGTACTTTTGCTTTCCTTTTGGCACTGTGGCCGAGTGGCTAGGCAGAGCTCTGCAAAAGCTTGTACAGCGGTTCGAATCCGCTCGGTGCCTCAAAAACCCCTCTGACTATAGGGGGGTTTTTTATTAAAAACTGTTTTTTTATATTTATGTGTGGAAAAGTCCGAGCTTATTATTTTACAGTTTACTCTTTTGCCAATAATCGCCTGGGTCTTTCTTTGGGGATACGATAAAGTTGAGCATATTTTGTTACACAGATACTTTGAGTGGACCCTTCGTTTAGAAAGGCCTAAACATCCGCTAATGTACTCCTTTAAAAAACTTTTTAAATGCGTTTCCGTCTTAGATTTTAAAAATTCCCGAAAACACCTAAGCGACATCAGCAAATCCGGTTTACTAAAGTTTTTAATGGCATATGCAATTGGAGTTGGCCTTGTCCAGCTCGGAACTTACGGATGGCTAAAAGTTACTTCTTTGTAGGGGCGTTTATATGATTTAGGATTGTTTTAGTCCTGCCACCCCGACTAAGACTAATTACAAACCTTTGATTTTCAATACTTTAAAGGTTTTTTTATAAAATATTTTTAATTTGTTCCCCATATAGTTCCCGTTACAGAGTTAATTAAGAGTTAAAAGAACACGAGTTTGGTGGGGTTTAGATTCAGGAAATCCACCCTTAGACCATTCCTTTAAAAAGAAGAAAAACACCGCAAATTAAAATAAATAGATTTACAACAATTTTTATAATTTTAATTACATTATCAGTAAGTCTGTTTTTGAGCTGCTGCGCTAAATAAATCTTTCCAAGATCAACACAAAAATATGTTGCTACAATAACAACAAAAAAGAGGGTTATTTTATATTTCTCCATATCGAATTGTGGTCCAAAATAAAGTATAATACCAACCCAATAAAACAAAACCACAACGTTAATAATGTTTAAAAGAAATCCTTTTGTGGCTAATTTTAAAAAATTTGGCGCATCGTCTATGTTTGCTCCTTCTTTTTCTTCTTTCTTGTTTTTTTCCTGTAAAATTTTAATCAAACTAACGCCTCCATAAGTAGCAAGCAACACTCCTCCTAAAAAATACCACGCGCTTGTGTTTTCTTCAATTGAGCTTAAAAGGCTGCTGGTTCCAAAAAAGGCTATGCCAAAAAAAAACAATGTCAGAAAAAACAACCCCAATGTCAAGAAAAATTGCAGCTCTAACCCCTTTGCTAATGCTGGTTTCTAAAACAGTAAAAAAAACAGGGCCTATAGTAAAAGCAAGAACAACGCCTATAGGGATAGCTGGTATATATTCAAACATGATTTTATATAATTATAAATTTAAAGCTTTTCAACTAACAACAGGTCGATTCTTTTTTTTTGTTCATCAACACCTTTTATTTTAATTAACACTTCGTCTCCCAGGCGGTATTCTTCTTTTGTGTGTCTTCCCTGCATTAAATACTCTTTTTCTTTAAAAACAAAAAAATCATTTGGTATGTTTTTAACTTTAATAAACCCTTCGCATTTGTTTTTGTTTATTTCTACAAACAGTCCTCTTTCCATAATTCCTGAGATTGTTCCTGTATATTGTTTGTTTATTTTGGAGGAGATGTATTTAACCTGCATAAATTTGATCGAACTTCTTTCTGCTTTTGTTGCCAATCTCTCTCTTTCTGAAAGATAAAAACACCTATCTTCTAAATCGTTGTTGTTTGGTGTTTTGTTTTGTAATATCCCCTGAAGATTTCTGTGTACAATTACGTCGGGATATCTTCTAATAGGAGAGGTAAAGTGTGTATATTTTTGAAAAGAAAGGCCAAAGTGACCAATGTTTTGTGTGCTATATTTTGCCTTACTCATGCTTCTTATAACCAACGTGTCTATAAAGTTTTTTTCTGGGGTTTGGTTAATTTCTAAAAGAAGATTGTTTATGTTTTTGTGAATAGTTTTTCTGTTTTCAAAACTATATCTGTAGCCTAATTTTTTTATTATTCTTTCTAAGGCAATTAATTTGTCGTCGTCTGGAAGGTCGTGAACTCTATAAATGTTTTTTTGTTTTTTTTGTTTTTCAAAAATTTCAGCTACTTTTTTATTTGCTAACAACATATATTCCTCAACCAGGTTGTTTGAATCTTTTGATTCTTTAATTTTTGTTTCAACTGGTTCTTTATCCTTGTTTAAAACAAACCCTACTTCTTTTTTATTAAATAAAATAGAGCCTTTTGATATTCTTTCTTTTCTTAGTTTTTTGGAAATTTTATCTAATAAAACTATGCAATTTTTTAAATTATTTTCAACATTGTATTGTTCGCTGGTTAAAGAAATTTCTTTTGGAATTATATTTGTGTTGTTTTCAATTATATATTGCGCCTCTTTATAGCTGAATCTGTGATTAGATTTTATTACTGTTTTTCCTGCCCAATACTTTACAATCTCTTTTTTTATATTAAAATAAAAAATTATTGAAAACGTTAATTTTTCTTCATTTGGTCTTAAAGAACAGAGATTGTTAGATAAAGATTCTGGCAACATAGGGACAACCCTGTCTACCAAATAAACGGATGTTCCTCTTGCGTATGCTTCTTTGTCTAAATCTGTTCCTTTTTTTAAGAAGTGCGAAACATCTGCAATATGAACCCCTATTTCTACCTGATTCTCTTTATTTTCTATTGATATTGCATCATCAAAATCTTTTGCGTCTTCGGGGTCTATAGTTATGGTTGTAATGTTTCTTAAATCTTTTCTTTTTTTAAACTCTTCTTTTGATTGAAGGTTTTGTAAGTTTTTTGCATCCTCTTTGTGTTTGTTAGAAAACTGATAAGGCAAGCTATATTCTTCTAAAATTGCATGTATTTCATTTTCAACTTCTCCTTGTTTTCCAATTACTTTTACAATTTCAGCCTCTGGATATTCTTTTCTCCACCTTTTAAATTCTACTACCACTATTTCATCATCTTTTACCTTTTTGTTATTTATAATCAAAAACTCTACTTTGTCTTTTTTTCCAGTTGTATAAACAATTATTTTCTTTTTCTCTCTTCTTACTATACCTACAAATCTTTTTTTTCTTCTTTCTTTGATTGCTGTTATTTTTGCCTCTCTGTTAGTTATCATTTCAAATTCTACCAAGTCGCCATCAAAAGAATTTAATATATTTTTCTCTGAAACATAAATGTCCTTTTCTGTTTTTTCTTGAATTATATATCCGGATCCTTTGTTTGTTTTATCAAGTATTCCTTCTAATGATTTTGTTTTTTTCAAGAGTTTATAACTTCCTGGATTTACTTGCTCAATTTTTTTTGTTTTTTCCAATAGAAAAAGAATTTCTTTTATTTGATTTTTGTCTATCTCATAAGGTAGCTTAGATAATATCTGTCTATAATTGAATTTTCTTTTTGGAGAAGAAGCAAAAAAGGAAAATATGTGGTTTTTTGTTATTTTACTATTTCCTTTTTTCATTTTTTATTTATTCGTCTAAGTTAATTTTATTTAATGTAACATTATCTTTTTTTATTATAAACAAACAATAAATTATTATTATTATTTTATATTAATCTTAGAGTATTATAATAGAATGTTAATACACATAATAACAATAAAAAACATATATTTTTAAAAAGTATATCAACATGTTTTCAAAACAGAAAGAATTACAAAATATTGGTTTATAAAGATTTATATTTTTAATAACAGGCTGTTAATTAAAAAAAAGTTAATAAATAAAATAAAATAAACTGTTAATAATTAGAACAAAACTGTTATTAATAGGCTTATAAAAAATGATAAAAGAAAACTATTTTTAACAATAGAAAAAAAAGAACATTTATAAACAATTAATAAACAAGTAGTAAACAAAAAATTAACAAAATGAAAATTTCTATTGGCAACGATCATGCAGGAACAGAATTTAAAAATGTAATTAAAAACCATTTAAAAACAAAAAAAATAGATGTAATAAATAATGGTACAGACGACGAACAGAGCGTTGATTATCCAGAACACATTCACCCAGTTGCAAGTCAGGTTGAAAAAGGAGAAAGCGACTTAGGAATAATCATTTGTGGAAGCGGAAACGGGGCAAACATGACCGCAAATAAACACCAAAAAATAAGATCTGCCTTGTGTTGGAACAAAGAAATAGCAGAACTAGCAAGAACACACAACAACGCAAACGTATTAAGTATTCCCGCTAGGTTTGTTTCTATAAAGACAGCCATTGAAATGGTAGATATATTTATTAAAACAGAATTTGAGGGAGGGCGACACCTAACAAGAATAAATAAAATACCTAAATAACCTTTGGAAAAGATAAGCTGGAACAATAAGCTTTGGAATGAACTATCAAGAGAAGAGATAGAAGAGCTTTTTATTTTAAGAGCTAAGGTTTTTGTTGTAGAACAAAACTGCGCTTACCTAGACATTGATTACCATGACCAAAAAGCAATTCATATTTTAGGAAGAATAAACAACAAAATTATAACCTATTCTAGAGCCTTCAACGATGGAGATTTTTATAAAGAAGCATCTTTTGGGAGAGCTTTAGTTGTTAAAAAAATGAGAGGAAAAGGCTTTGGAAATCAGCTAATAACAGAAACCTTAAGGGTTATGGAGGAAAAATGGAAAAACAAAAAAATTAAGATATCAGCACAAGCTCACCTTTCTCTTTTTTATCAAAACCACGGCTTTAAACCAAAAGGAGAACAGTATTTAGAAGATGGAATTCCACACGTAGCAATGTATAAAAACTAAACTGTCGTTAAATTTTTAAAGCTAAGGCTAAAAGTTTTTTTTTAATTTCCTTGGAAGAGAGAATGTTTTCGGAGCCGTAAATAATAAAAAAAGAACTCCCTTTTAAAAAATTCTTTAAAAAACCCGAAGAACGAACCTGCTCTCTCACCCTTCTTTTTATTAAGTTCCTTTTAACAGCAGATGGAAAAAGCTTTTTAGAGACAGCAACCCCAAACTTAATTTCATTGTCTTTAAAATTATATATTTTTAAAAAAACCCCATCTTCTTTTATTAAAGTCCCCTTTTCAAAAAGGACCTCAATTTTTTCTCTGCTTTTCAACGAACTAATCATTCTGTAAACTCAATAACGTTTCCACTTCGATTTATATCAGCAAGCCTTTTTGAAGGATCTATTTCTATTTTAATAACGCTCTTTTTCCCCTCAATAAAAAAGCGATATTCTGGAGCAACCCAAACCCAAGGGCTCAACTCCACAACAGGGCTGTCAAAAGACTTAGACCCCTGCATTAAGTCTATTGGAATATAATATTTTTTTACCGTGCCATCATCAAAAGACACGTCGATTTCTAAAGGCATTGGCATGCTTTCGATTCTTTTTAGAGTTACATATCGAGATTCGGCATCAAACAAAGATATTTCATAATCAATTTTGTTTGTCGTTTTTGTCCAGTCGTTTAAATACCACTCAAGCTCTAAATCAGAAACCTTTTCAGCAACTCTTTTAAAATCGTTTGGGGTGGGGTGCTTAAACTTAAACTCGTTATAATATCTTTTTATTGTTCTAGCCAAATTCTTTTTTCCAATTATATATCCAAGCTGAGACAAAAAAACAGAACCTTTGCTGTAAGAAGAGGCGCCATAAGCAAAATTCCAATTCCATCTATCTGAGTGAACTGTTTGTGGCTGCTCTAGATCAATACCAGGGGTTTGAGACTGATATTGGTTCAAAGCATAATACCTGTCATAGCTACTTTTGTGTGGGAACTTAGAGCTCTTGTTTAGAACAGCCCCCTCTGCAAGAGACGTAATATATTCTGTGAACCCCTCATCCATCCAAGGGTGTTTTGCCTCATTGTTTGCAAGAATGTGCTGAAACCAAGCATGAGCAAGCTCATGAGCAGTTACCCCAAAAAGGCTTGGGTAAGGCCTCATGCCAGTTATCATAGTGCACATAGCATACTCCATGCCTCCATCACCGCCCTGAATAACGGAATATTGGCTCCAAGGATAAGGCCCATTGTTTTTTTCAAAATAATCAAGAAGACCTAGCGTGTCTCCTTGAAGCTTTTTCCAGTCTTCAATATTAACTGTGGGCTTATAAAAAAAATGAAGATCAACCCCAGAACTAGAGGTCATTTTGTCGTGAATATAATCAGGGTCAGCAGCCCAGGCAAAGTCATGAACATTGTTTGCTAGGAATCGCCAGGTTAAGGTTTTGTTCTTTTTGTTTTTAGGGCTCTTTGAGTAGCCGTGACCTACTTCGTCTGGGTTTAAAAGGGTTCCGGTCCCACCAACAACATAGTTTTTGTCAATAGTAATATTAACGGCATAATTACCCCAAACCCCATGAAACTCTCTGCCAATATATGGGTTTGGATGCCAGCCCTCAAAATCATATTCAGACAGCTTTGGAAACCACTGTGTCATTGTTAGATGAACACCCTCTTTATTCATTTTTCCAGATCGCCTAATTTGCAAAGGAACCTGGCCTTTAAAAGCCATCTTAAGCTCTGTTTTTTCTCCTGGCAAAAGGGGCTTTTTTAAACGAGCCAACAGCACCGTTTCTTTTTCCTCAAAGAAAACACTCTTGCCATCCTGCTTTAATGAGACAACGTTTAATGCCCCATAATCCTTTTCTTCAAGCGCCAAAATTCTGCCACCAACCCTGCTGTCCGGGTCTTTAATTGTTCTTGACCTAACGTCCATTTGGCTCCCCGGCCGAAATGCATTAAAAAACAAATGATAATAAACTTTTCTAATTGTGTCAGGAGAGTTGTTTGTATAAACAAGCTTTTGGTCACCCGTAAAAGTAAAGTCAGACACATCCATTTTTATATCCATGTCATATTCAACGTGTTGTTGCCAGCTAGTTTGAGAAAAAACAAAAAACGGAAAACAAAAAAGAAAGAGTAAAGAATGTTTCATCTAAATCAATTAAAAAGTTCATTAAAAGTAAAAATCTTGTCTAGGCGAACACCTTTTTCTGTGTTTTTTAAAGAAATAATTTCATTATGAGCATCATGTTCTAAAAACAAATAATAGTTTTTTTCAACAGCGTCTCTAAGGAAACCACTCTTTTCATCCATAGAAACAAGAGGCCTAATATCGTAGCCCATTATATAAGGAACAGGAATGTGGCCAACAGTAGGAATAAGGTCTGCCGCAAAAACAAGAGTCTTGTTTTTGTATGAGATCTTAGGAATCATTTGTTGTTCTGTATGCCCATCAACAAACATAACATCAAACCCCAGTTCTTTTTTATATTCAAACCCTTTGCTGTGTTTAGACACATAAGAAAGCGCCCCCGAGGACTCAATAGGAGAAAGGTTTTCTTTTAAAAAAGAAGCCTTCTCTCGAACGTTTGGTTTTTTAGCCCAAAGCCAATGACTCTCGTTGCTCCAGTATTTAGCGTTTTTAAACAAAGGTTTATAAACAGAGCTGTTTTTGTCTTGAACAGTTCCGCCACCACAGTGGTCAAAATGAAGATGTGTGAAAAACACATCTGTAACATCATCACAAGAAAACCCTGCTTTGTTTATTGAGGAAACAAGGTCGTCTTCGCCCCATCGATAATAATAACTATAAAACTTCTCAGACTGTTTATCTCCCATTCCAGCATCAATAAGAAACAGCCTGTTGCCGTTTTCTATAAGCAAACATCTTGTAGCCATATCAATCATGTTGTTTTTATCAGCAGGATTGGTTTTTTTCCACAAAGATTTTGGCACAACACCAAACATGGCACCACCATCTAGTTTAAAATTTCCAGCTTCAATAGGATATATTTTCATTTATAGATGAATTAGTCTTTCATTGTTATCCTTAAAACAGAGCAGGCAGCACTTTCTGTAAACTTGTCTCTGCCAGAGCCTAAAAGAATATTAATCCAGCTGTCCTGTTCGGGAGCCCCCAAAATTAACAAATCATACTCAGCCGAAAGTTTGGATATTGAAACCAAAGGGTTTTCGCTTTGTAGAACCATTAAATCTGACTTTGTTTTTAAGCTTGACAACAAGCTGGAGGATTTTTTTTCCATCCTTTTTGCGGCAGCTTTTGAGAAAGAAGGCGTTACGATATGTAGCAGCGTTAAAGAAGCGTTGTAAAAACGACAAACCCTTTCAGCAACAGCAAGAAAATTTTTGTCCTTTCTTCCAGGCCTAAGAGCAATCAACACCTTGCCAATATTTTTCACCCCATTATCTTTAAACAAAGCAAAATTTGAATTTACATGGGCAAGAAGCCACCCTATAGGGTTTCGCACGAGAAGGCCGCTGTGCGCTCTTCCGTCCCAGCCCATTACGAGCCAGTCACAGTTTGTCTGACCGCTTAAGTCCGCTACGGTATTAGAAATTTCGTGAGTTACAACAGACTCAAAATCAATGCTCAACCCTTGTCTTTTAGAAAGTCTTTTTAGACGCCTTGCAATAGAAAGAACTTTAGGACTATCTTGATTTAGGGCTTCTAAAAAAGTTTGATTAGGAACCTCTGTTATGTTTACAGCCTGAACAGAACTTCTTGTGTTAATAGCGCAAGCTATTTCAACAAGCATTTCAGCAGAGTTTTCGTTACCCAACAAAGGAACTATTGTGCCAGCATCAGAGGCAAGCTTTCCATCTAAATTTGAAGTCACATCAGAAGAAGAGACAGGCTCAGGGCTAGCCTCCCTTTTATAAAACAAAAACAAAGCGGGCTTGTGGCCATAATTTCTTAAAACACCGGTTCGTGTAGCTCGCTTGCCTATAAACATGTATAACACAGCACCAACAATAGAAATTAACAGAATAGACAATAAAGGCATTAGCCCTAAAAGAAGCAAAAGAAAAAAGCCGCTAATAATTCCAAAGACTTGAAGAAGAGGATAAAACGGAGACATGTATGTTGGCTTGTACCACTGGGCGGATGTTTCGCGTAGGATTATTACACAAAAATTAACAGAAACAAACATCATAACCATAAAAGCACTAGCCAGTTTAGCAATTTTTACAACATCAAGAAAAAGAATAACAAGAGTCATTAAAAACCCCGTAATCAAAATAGAAAACACAGGGGTTAAGTATTTTGAATGAATGCTAGAAAACAATTTAGGCATCAACAAGTCTCTTGCCATGGCAAAAGGGAAACGAGAGGAGGCTAAAACCCCAGAATTAGCACCAGACATAAGTGTTAAAACCCCAATTACAGCTGCAAAATAACCAAAATACTCCCCACCAACATTTTTAGCAGCAGTATAAACAGGCCTTATATCAACAGACAAAACATCTTGGTTAACTGTTCCTGCTAAAATAAAAGAAGTGAAAATATAAATAGCAGCTATTGAAAAAAGAGAAAGAATCATTGCCAAGGGAAGGTTTTTGTCGGGATTCTTTATTTCACCCGCAATTGCAGCAACTTTTATAACACCTGAGTAAGAAATATAAACAAAGGCCACAGCAGAAATTAATCCTATATTTCCGTCAGACATAAAGGGGTCTAAATAATCAGAGTTGACCTTAGGAAACCCAATGAAAAAAAGTGAAGCAAGACAAGCCAGGCTAATGCTTACCACATAAAGCTGAACCTTTCCAACTTTTTTAACACCAAAAATGTTTAACAAGACAATAATGGAAAGAAAACCAAGCGCCACGTAAGGAGTTAACCCATCATTAATATTAACCAGAACAGCTAAATAAGCTCCCAGCCCAATTAAAGCGAAAGAGCTTTTCAGCAATAACGAAAGCCAAAGTCCAATCCCAGAAATAGTCCCAAACAAAGGCCCAAAAGCCCTTTCAATATAAACATAAGTTCCACCAGAAGAGGGCATAGCCGTCGCCAACTCTGATTTAGACAAAGCCGCAGGTAAAACACAAACAGCACCAAGCAGATATGCTAACCAAACAGAAGAGCCGGTTAAGCCAGAAGCAAATCCTGGAAGCACAAAGATTCCACTTCCTAGCATTCCACCAATGCTAATGGCAATTACGTATGGCAAAGAAAGACTGCGTTCAAGTTTTTTCACAACATAAAGATAAGAATTGCTGAACTAAAAAAAGAAGATATGCCTATAGTTTAGCGGGATTTTGTTGTTTGTAGTTTTTGAATATTATTGAAAATAGGCACAGTCATAAACACCCGTTCTTTCCAATTGTTGTGTAGCAATATCGTAAATGAATTTTTCGACATACCCAATACTTTCTGGGGGTACACCACGTATTTTTTCTGAACATTTTGGCTTAGTGAATTTTCCATACCTCTTTGCATAATAAGAATTATTGGGAGAGTCTACCACCTGATAAAACTCAATTTTAGAGTTTAATATTTGGTATCCACTATTGTCAAATCCATCAAAAACTATTTTCTGATTTTGTAAATCAAAAACATAAAACCAATTACCTGGTGGTGCCGACATTCCTCCATAACGAAGAATCATAAAACCCTGAACTATTCCTCGAAACAGAAATTCGTCCATTTCATCTCCAACTGTAAATTCAACTGATTCATCATCTTTTGAGTATGTTTTTATCTGTTCACCCATAGAATCAGGGTATCCAGTAATGTGTCTATAATCAGTTGTTATTATTTTATATGAATTATAATCATAAATTGTACTTTTTCCTTCATTAGATAGCGTATACGAATCAGTTCCTGGGAAATTATTTACATCCTTATCCTTCGACTCTTTTTCTATAGCTTTTTTTTCTTCTTCTTTGTCTTTTTCAGGAACATAATTAAGAGTGTTTCCTCTGCCAATATAGCTCAAGCTTAATAATTCGTTGCTGTATTCAAGTATAGCATATTTTAAAGTATCACTTCTATCAGATGTTATCGCCAGATATTCAAGTTCAGCACCTATTTCCTTTATGTATCCTCTTGCTATTTTGAATTCATAGACATCTGTTTTTTCACCTTCCCCTGTTTTGTAAAAATGAATCCATTTTCCGTTTTTAATTTCAATTCCAGCAAGAGAATCAGTTGTACTTATCCAACGCCCGCTTTCAAATTCCGTTTTTTTTGAAATCGTTTTAGAGCTTTCTGATTCATAATTGAGGAAATATTTTTTCTGAAACTGTAAAACAATATATTTTTTTATAAATCCATCAAAAACATATCCTTCAATATTTTGATCATTATTTTTCCACAATATTTTATCTCCTTTTAACTTTGGAGGAGTATGTGTTTT
>MDSV01228586.1_pt1 | contig 19185 bp, 24 predicted proteins | sample 810851 | NCBI WGS metagenome assembly MDSV01 (sample SAMN05326640, study PRJNA326480) | marine metagenome | isolation source: seawater | place: Atlantic Ocean: North East | collected 2012 | reverse complement strand
GCAGGTTTAGCTTTGTTAGCAATTGCAGTTTATTATTATTTTTTACTAAAAATGGGTATTGATGAAAGAGAAATAGTAAATGCATTAGTTGCATTAGGTTTTGGAGCTTCTTTAATATCTATTTTTGCAAGATTAGGTGGTGGTATTTTTACAAAAGGTGCAGATGTAGGTGCTGATCTAGTTGGAAAGGTTGAGGCAGGAATACCTGAAGATGATCCAAGAAATCCTGCTGTTATAGCTGATAATGTTGGTGATAATGTAGGAGATTGCGCTGGAATGGCTGCTGATTTATTTGAAACTTATGCGGTTACTATAGTTGCAACAATGGTTTTGTCTTCAATATTTTTTCATGGAGATCTAAATATGATGATTTATCCTTTAACTATTGGCGGTGCTTGTATTGTAACCTCTATTTTAGGAACTTATTTTGTTAAACTTGGAAAAAGTAAAAATGTAATGAATGCTTTATATAAAGGATTTGTTGTTACATCAATATCTTCATTAGTAATTTTATATCCCGTTACAGATTATGTTATAGGCTTTAATACCGAGTATGTGGTAGCTAATAAAAATTTTAATGGCATGAGTTTATATTTATGTGGAATTGTTGGATTAATTATAACTGGCTTGTTAATATGGGTTACTGAGTACTATACGGGAACTAATTATAGACCAGTTAAAAGTGTTGCCTCTTCATCTACAACTGGACATGGAACAAATGTAATTCAAGGTTTGGCCGTATCAATGGAAGCTACTGCAATACCTGCATTAATAATTGTAGCTGGAATTTTAGCAACTAATTCAATAGCTGGCCTGTATGGTATTGCAATTGCAGTTACCACAATGTTAGCTTTAGCAGGAATGGTTGTTGCATTAGACGCATATGGACCGGTAACTGATAATGCTGGTGGAATAGCTGAAATGTCTAATTTGCCAAAAAATGTAAGAAAAACTACTGATGCCTTGGATGCAGTTGGTAACACAACTAAAGCTGTCACTAAAGGATATGCAATAGGATCAGCTGGATTGGGAGCTTTGGTTTTATTTGCTGCTTATACTGAAGATATAAAATATTTCTCTACTGTAGCAGGTTCTAAATTAGAAGGAATATCTGTTTCTTTTGATTTATCAAACCCTTTTGTTGTAGTTGGATTATTAATTGGTGGAATGTTACCTTATCTATTTGGTTCAATGGGTATGCAGGCCGTAGGTAGAGCAGGTGGAGCTGTAGTAGTTGAAGTACGAAGACAATTCAAAAAAATACCAGGTATAATGAAAAGAAAATCCAAACCTGATTATGGCAAACTTGTAGATCTATTAACAAAGGCTGCGATTAAAGAAATGATTATACCTTCTTTATTACCAGTTCTATCTCCTATTGTTTTATATATAGTTATATTACCTATTGGTGGTCAAGTAGCTGCTTTATCTTCAGTTGGTGCTATGTTGTTAGGAGTTATTATAACTGGATTATTTGTTGCTATCTCTATGACTGCCGGTGGCGGAGCTTGGGATAATGCAAAAAAATACATAGAAGATGGAAAATTTGGTGGAAAAGGTTCTGAAGCTCATAAAGCTGCAGTAACAGGTGACACTGTTGGCGATCCTTATAAAGATACTGCTGGGCCTGCTGTAAACCCAATGATAAAAATTACTAATATTGTTGCTTTATTACTTCTTGCAGTTATAGCTAGTTAGAATTTTTTTCCCTATTTTTTTTTCTGACACCAAGAGGGTCATTAATTCTTTGTCTCATACTTGATAAAAAGTCATAAACAAATGACTTTTTTCTATAATTTAGTTCTGTTTCATCTTGGATGAAATTTACTTTTTTCATATTATCTACATCAAAAAGTTCTTTTTTTGCTAATAAACCTTTATTATTTATCTCTAATACTAAAACATTATTTTCAATAATCTTTTTTCTACCAAAATTAAGTAATTTAGTGCCAGTTTTTTTTCTTTCAATATAAATCCATAGATCATTATTAAATTTACTTTTTGTCGAGGGAGGACCCAGTAATTCAACTATATCGTTTTTATTAGATTTATTGATTAATAGTTCTTTTTGCTTCTTTTCTAAAAAAATTACACCATGATTATCTTCGATTTTAGTTAATTTACAATTTACAATAAATAAAAAGGATATTAATAATATAATTCTCATTATGAATAATAATTATATCAATTTTTATAACAATCTAGTTAATTTAACTAGAAATAAATCATTATATATGGAATTTACAAAACAAGACACATTTTCAGATAGATTGATTATTTTTCTCTTTCATTTTGCCTTTTTTTTAAACATTTTTAAAGCTAGTTCCGCAAAAAAAAAACTCCAAGTACTTTTTGATTCTGTTTTTAAACAACTGGAATTAAGCTTAAGAGAATATGGCTTTGGTGATGTAACAATTAATAAAAAAATGAAAACTTACGTTAATATCTTTTATGCAATTTTAGAGAAGGTCGATAATTGGAAAGATTTATCAAAAAAAGAAAAAAATCTAATTTTTTCTGAATATTTAAATTTGAACAATGAAAACGTCTTATTGGCTAGTTATTTTGATAAATATATTGATTATTTAAAAAATAATACTTTAAATTCTTTATTAAAAGGTGTAATTAAGCTAAAATTTTAATTATGGCTGTACCAAAACGTAAAACAACTCCTTCCAGGGCTGGAAAAAGAAGATCACATATAAAATTTTCAAGGAAGAATATAGTTGAAGATAAGAAATCTGGCGAATATAGATTATCTCATCATATTGATCTTAAAACCGGTATGTATAAAGGTAGACAAATTTTAGAGCCCAAGGATTAAATAATCGTTATACAATTATGACAAAAATTATCAAAATTGCAGTTGATGCAATGGGTGGTGATAATTCACCAAAGAAAGTTATTGATGGTATTAACTATCATCAAAAAAATAACAATGATGTATTTTATAAAATTTTTGGTGATGTTAATGAAATTAAAAAATTTATTCCAGACACTCTTTATCCTAATTCATTTGAACTGATTCATACTGATGAAAAAGTTAAAGGTTCAGACAGTCCTTTGAGTGCCGCGAAAAAAGGTAAAAATACAAGTATGTGGATGGCAATAGACAGTGTTAAAAACAAACAATCTGACATAGTGTTATCAGCAGGAAATACCGGAGCTTTGTTCGTTATTGCAAAATTAAATTTTAAAATGATTGAAAATATTGATAAGCCAGCTCTATCTGGATTATGGCCTAATAAAAATGGAACAAATATTGTTTTAGATTTAGGTGCAAATATAGATTGTAGTGAAAAAAACTTGATTGATTTTAGCTTAATGGGTTCAGCATTATTTAAAGCACTGTTTCCTGATGAGGAACCAAAAGTTGCAATACTTAATATAGGTTCTGAAGAAATCAAAGGTAATGAAATGATAAAAAATGCTTATAAATATTTATCAAATCAAAATAGTAAAATTTTTGATTTTAAGGGGTATATAGAAGGCAATGAAATTATGGATGGTAATGTTAATGTAATAGTAACAGATGGATTTACTGGAAATGTAGCTTTAAAAACTGCGGAGGGAACAGCAAATTTTATTACAAACGAAATTAAAAAAGTCATGACATCATCATTAATTGGAAAAATTTCAACTTTAATAAATATAAAAAATATAAAACTTTTTAAAAAAAGACTAGATCCAAGACTTTATAATGGGGCAATTTTTTTAGGATTAGATTCGCCAGTAGTAAAAAGTCATGGTTCAACTGACTACATTGGTTTTTCTAACTCTCTAGAACTGTGTAAAAAGATAGTTTCTGGAAATTTGATAGAAAAGATTAAACAAAGTATAGATTAATTAATGAGAATTAATTTAACAAAAAAAGATATTATAAACTCTTTATACATGCGAATTGGATTTTCAAAAAAAATTTCTGAAAATCTTTTAGATGATATTTTAAACAATATTTTTGAAAATTTAAAAAAGAACAAAATTGTTAAGTTAAGTAATTTTGGAACATTTACTTTAAGACAAAAAAAAAGTCGAATAGGAAGAAATCCAAAAACCAAAGAAAAAAAAATTATAACAGAAAGAAAAGTTGTATTATTTAAACCATCTAAAGAGTTTAAAGAATTTATTAATAAAAATGAAGAAATCAGATAGTACGTATAAAACTATTGGAGAAGTGGCGAAGATTTTAAATTTAGTAAATAAAAAAAATGGTTCGTTACAAACTCATACAATAAGATTTTGGGAAAAAGAATTCAACAATATTAATCCAAAAATTTTTTCAGGAAGGAGAAGGTATTATGATATTTCTACTATAGAAAAGTTGAAAAAAATTCATTTTTTACTTAAAAATCAGGGCATGACTATAAAGGGTGCAAAAAAATTATTATCTATTAAATCATCATTAGAACTTGACGATTCATTAAATCAATCTATAAGTTCTAAAAATAATTTTAATTTAAAAAAAAAGTTAAATAAAATATCAAAATTAGTTAAGGATATTAAAAATTTAAAATAAATGGCAAAGAAAACACATATTAAAGTTCGATTAGTACCTGAGGCTAATCCTGATAGTCGTTTTTTTTATTATGTAAAAAAACCTGCTGGTGGAGAAAAAGCAAAAATAAAACTTAAAGTAAAAAAATATAATCCATCAACAAGAAAGCATGAAATATTTATTGAAAAGAAATTGCCACCTCATAGTAAATAATTATTTTTTTTTAAAATTTTTTTTTTCATAATTAATATAAGACCAAATCATATTCTTCCAAATTCTATTAGTAATTTTTGGATCTATTTTTTTTCTTAAAGATTCATTTTTAATTTTATTTAAAATTTTCGCAATTCTTTCTCTATCAATTATTTCTTTTTTAAATTCTTTCAAAATCAAAACTTTTTTGACTATTATGCTTCGTTTTTGGATTATATTTAATAAATTACGATCTAATAAATCTAGTTGTTTTCTCAATTTATTTAATTTTTTTTTGTTATTAGGCGACATTTATTCAATTGGATTTAATAATAATTAATATATTTATTCTTATATGTACATAGATAATAAACATATAAAAAAAACTATTTCATTATGGCTTATTACCATGTTTTTTATTATTTCAATTATGATTGTTGTTGGTGGATTAACTAGGTTAACTGATTCTGGTTTATCTATAACTAAATGGCAATTATTTTCAGGAATATTACCTCCTTTTTCTAACGATCAGTGGATTCATTATTTTAATTTGTATAAAGAAATTCCTGAATATAAGTTGCAAAATTATTTAATGTCCCTTGATGAGTTTAAAGTGATTTTTTGGTGGGAATTTATACATCGTTTTTTAGGTCGCTTGATAGGAATATTTTTTTTACTTCCAATGATTTATTTTACTTATAAAATTGGTTTTAAAAAAACAAAAAGTTTTTATTTAATTTTTTTTCTAATTTGCTTTCAAGGTTTTGTAGGTTGGTACATGGTATCAAGTGGTCTTGTTGATCGTGTTGATGTTAGTCATTATAGATTGGCATTACATTTAATTTTAGCTTTCATTATACTTTCATTAATACTTTGGAATTACCTAAAGTTGAATGAAAATATTTATTCTGTAAATCATATAAATAAAATTCTTCCATGTTCTTTTTTAATATTGATTTTTTTACAAATCATAATAGGTGCCTTTGTTTCAGGTATGGATGCAGGAAAAATATATAACACTTGGCCTATGATGGGAGCGGATTATTTTCCTAATGATAGTTTATTTAAACAATTGTTTAAAATATCCGCATTTAACGATCCTTCTCTTGTACAGTTTATTCATAGGAATCTAGCTTATATTATTTTTTTTCTTTATATTTTAATATTATTTAATGTTTATAAAAATAAATTTTATGATTTCTTTAAAATAATTAAAATATTAGGTTATTTACTTTTTTTACAGATTTTTTTAGGGATATTAACTTTACTATTTGGTGCACAAATATTTATTGCATCTATGCACCAAATTAGTTCCATATTTTTAGTCAGCTCAACTATTTTTTTATTGTATCTGACTTTTAATACTAACTTACAGCCTTCAAACTAGGTTTTCCAGAAGCTGATAAAGCTTGATCTAAATCTGCTATAATATCATCTGGATGCTCTATACCTATTGAAAGTCTAATATATCCAGGTGTAACTCCTGCAGCCAATAGTTCTTCCGGTGTAAGTTGACTATGAGTAGTAGTTGCTGGATGTATTGCAAGACTTCTTGCATCTCCTATGTTTGCAACATGATAAAACATTTTTAATGCTTCAATAAATTTTTTACCAGCCTCAACACCACCTTTAACCTCAATACCTACTAAAGCACCATTTCCACCTTTGAAATATCTTTTTGCTCTATCACCAACTTCTCCTTTATGAAGAGTAGGGTAGATAACACGTTCAACATTTTTATGTTTTTCTAAAAATGCAACAGTTTTTTCTGCATTAGAACAATGCTGTTTCATTCTTAAGGGTACAGTTTCCAGACCTTGAATTATTCCCCAAGCATTATCTGGTGCTAATGGAGCTCCTAAATCCCTCAATAAACATACTCTTGCTCTTACTGCAAATGCTACATTAGCTCCTGTTAACTGAGGTACAACTTCTCCCCATACAGCGCCTCCATAACTAGCATCAGGCTCATTAAACATTGGTTGTCTTTTTGGGTCTGCAGTCCAATCAAAATTTCCTCCATCAACTAGGCAACCACCAATTACAGTACCATGGCCACCAATAAATTTTGTTAATGAGTGCACTACGACAGCTGCACCATGTTCGATCGGTTTGCAAATTACTGGTGCCGCCGTGTTATCCATTATTAAAGGTATGTTATGTTTTTTTCCAATATCAGCCACTTCTTTTATAGGGAATACTCTTAAATAGGGATTTGGAAGTGTTTCTGCATAGAAACAACGAGTTTTCTCGTCTATAAGTTTTTCAAAATTTTTTGGATCTGATGGGTCTGCATACCTACATTCAATTCCAAGTTTTTTTAGCGTATGAGTAAAAAGATTTACTGTTCCACCATATAAATCTGTAGAACTAATAAAATTATCTCCAGACTGACATACATTCATAATAGCAAATGTTGATGCTGCTTGACCTGAACCAACAGTTACACAAGCTAATCCACCTTCTAAGGCGGCAACTCTTTTTTCCAAGACATCATTGGTTGGATTCATGATTCTTGTGTAAATATTACCAAATTCTTTTAAAGCAAATAAATTTGCGGCATTTTCAGTGTTTTTAAATTGATAAGATGTAGTTCTATAAACTGGGACAGCTACAGCAGTAGTGGCTGGGTCACTTCTATAATCACCACCATGTAACGCTATTGTTTCTGGGTTTTTAATGTTTGACATTATATATTATCTCCTTTTAAGTGCTTTTGATTTATTCAAGGTGCACAATCATTATAGAATACCCTGGTAAATAAATTTACCATAAATATTGTATTATAAATTTAACAGTCCTTGCAAGTAGTAAAAATTGTTGAATTTTATATGATTTTTAACATATTTATTACAACCTATTAATTGACTTTATCACTAAATATAAGTATTTATGCGCATTCTTATGACAAATTTTATTAAAAAAAGTGAAATTAAAAGCGATTGGTTTTTGATAGATGGAAAAGATGCAATAGTAGGAAGACTAGCTACAGTTGTATCCAAAATTATAAGAGGAAAGAATAAAACTACATATACACCTCATATGGATCATGGAGATTATGTGGTTATAAAAAATATTGAAAAAATTAAATTTACTGGAAAAAAATTTGAAAATAAAAAATATTATAGACACACAGGTCATCCAGGAGGAATTAAAGAAACAACGCCACAAAAACTTTTAGAGAAAAAACCAGGAGAAGTTCTAAAAATGGCTGTTAAAAGAATGTTACCTGTAGGTGCTTTAGCAAAAAAACAATTAAGCAAACTTAAAATGTATCCAGGAGATAAACATCCACACACTGCTCAAAACTTAAAAATAATTGAAATTTCAAAATTAAATAAAAAAAATTTATTAAAAAATTAAAATGGAAACCAACAATCAAGATATAAAAGAAAAATTAGATTTTAAAGATAGCAAATATGCTACAGGAAGAAGAAAAACTTCAATAGCAAAAGTATGGCTCAAAAAAGGAAGTGGTAAAATATATGTTAATGGTAAAAACTTTGATGCGTATTTCAAAAGAGATACTCACAAAATGCAGATATTAAGACCATTTGAAATTATAAACCAATCAACAAATTATGATGTTAAATGCAATGTAACTGGGGGAGGGCATACCGGTCAAGCTGGAGCTATGGTCCACGGTATATCTAGAGCACTATTAAAATTTGACAATGAACTTAAATCAACTTTAAGAAAAGAAAAACTTACAACAAGAGATTCTAGGGCTGTTGAAAGAAAAAAACCTGGCCGAGCTAAAGCTAGAAAAAGTTACCAGTTTTCTAAAAGATAATACCTTTTTAACCTTTTTGCTGATATATATATAAATATGCTTAAACTAAATGTTTTAGTAGCTGGTTCAACTGGATACATAGGTTTACAATTAGTTAAACTATTATCCAAGCACAAAAATATAAATATTAAATATTTATGTGGAAATACTTCGGTTGGTAAGTCGATTTCTTCATATGATAAAAGTTTAAATAAAAACCTTCCAAGTATCACAAAATTTAAAAAAAATTTTTTAAATAATGTAGATTTAATTTTTACTGCTTTACCAAATGGAGAAGCGCAAAAAATATCAAATTTTATTCTTAAAAAAAATAGATTAATAGATTTAGCTGCAGATTTTAGATTAAGCAATTCATCTGATTATAAGAAATGGTATAAAATTACTCATAAATCAATTAAAAATATAAATAAAAGTATTTATGGTCTAACAGAAATTAATAAAAAATATTTAAAAAAGTATAAAATAATCTCATGTCCAGGTTGTTATCCTACTTCAATTTTATTACCTCTTTTACCTTTAATTAAAAAAAATATTATAATAAATAAAAATATAATTATAGACTCAAAATCAGGATATTCAGGTGCGGGTAGAGGTGTTCACAAAAAATATAAAAATAAAAATCTTTATGAATCACTTAGTGCTTATGGTGTTGGATTTCATAGACATAACTCTGAAATTCATCAAGAAATATCAAAAATCACTAATAAAAAATTTTCTTTTAGTTTTACACCACATTTAACACCTATGTTTAGAGGGATATTGAGCACAATTTACTTAGATTTACCTAGCGGAATTACACCAAAAAAAATACATAATTATTTAAATAGTTATTATAAAAAAGCATATTTTATTAAAATAGCAAAATTTAATAAACCGATTAGCACTAACGATGTTATAAACACTAATCAATGTAAAATATCTATTTGTAAGAGCAATTATAAAAATAAAGTTATTATACTTTCAACTATTGATAATTTAATAAAGGGAGGATCTGGTCAGGCAGTACAAAATATGAATATTATATATAAGTTTCCAGAAAATAGAGGTTTAAATTGAAAAAATTAATATTAATAATCTTCTTTTTATCTTCTTGTTCTTTTAATAATACTGGTGAATATTGGAATAAAAAAATTGTAAATGAGGATAGTATTGATTTTAACAAAGATTATACTTTTGATGAATATAAAATTATTTTAAAAAATTATAATACATTAACAAAATATCCTAATATTAATTAGTTTTATTATGAAAAAAAATATTAACATAGCAATAGTCGGATTAGGGCAAATTGGAAATTTTTTATATAATCAATTAAAAACTCAAAAAAAAGATATAAAAGTTAAAACTGGTAAATCTATTAATATTAAAGCCATATCTGCAAAAAATATTAATAAAAAAAGAAAATTTAAAATTGATAAAAAAATTTTTTTTAAAAATCCTTTTGATATTTTAAAAAAAAAAAATATAGATATATTATTTGAAGTTATAGGAAATTCTGATGGAATTTCAAAAAAGTTAGTTGAAGCCGCAATCAAGAATAAAATTCACGTAATTACACCTAATAAAGCTTTGATAGCTAAACATGGTGACTATTTATCTGCATTAGCTGAAAAAAATAAAGTAAATTTAGAATTTGAAGCCTCAGTTGCAGGAGGTATTCCAATTTTAAGAACCATTAAAGAAAGTCTAGCTACTAACAAAATTAATAAAGTTTATGGAATATTAAACGGGACTTGTAATTATATTTTATCAGAAATGGAAAATTCACAAGATTCATTTTCTAATGTTTTAAAAAGAGCTCAAAAATTAGGATATGCCGAACCTGGAAATCCTAAGTTAGATTTAAATGGTTATGATGCTTTAGCGAAAATTAGAATTTTATCATCATTATCATTTAACAAAAATATTTCAAAACAAAATTGTCTAATGGAAGGAATTGAAAATATTGAGTTTAAAGATATTGAAATAGCTGATCAGTTAAATTTTAGGATAAAATTACTTGGTGTAACAGAATTAATAAATAATAAACTCTTTGAAAGAGTTCATCCGTGCCTTGTAAAAAAAAATTCATATATAGCAAATGTTTCTGGAGTAATGAATGCTGTAATATTAAAAGGCATACCTGTTGGAGAAAGTGTTTTACAAGGAGAAGGAGCTGGACCTGGTCCTACTTCATCTGCATTAATGTCTGATCTTTTGTCTATATTAAGAGGTAATATAAAGTTTCCATTTGGAGTTTCTGTTAGAAATCGCAAATCTATTTCTAATTATGACTTAAACAAGTATACTAATTCATTATATTTCAGATTTGAAGTTAACGATAAACCAGGTGTCCTTTCTCAAATCACACATTCATTTGCAAAAAGAAATATTTCATTAGAAAGACTTATTCAAATACCTGATCATAAAAATAAAAAAGCTTCTATTATTATTATTACACATAAAACAAACGAGTTAGATGCTAATAAATGTCTTAAATTACTTAAGACTAACAAGAATATATTAAAAGAACCCACAAGAATAAGATTATTCTAAATGAATATCTATATTAAGTTATTTGAGGTTTTATTTCCGGTATTCTTTATAGTTGGAATAGGTTATTTCCTAGGCAAAAAAAATCCAAATTTAGATACATCCTTTATAACTGATTATTCTGCAAATTTCGGTACTCCGGCTTTGGTTATTTTTGCTTTAACATCTACAGGTGTTACTTTTAGTATATTTGCTGAATATTTTTTATATTCACTAATAGCTATTATTTTATTTTCTTTAACAGGAATTTTTTTTTTAATATTTCAAAAAAAAGATTACATAAGAGAATTACCTCCTTTTATTTTGCCTAATACAGGAAATATGGGTATACCTATATGTCTTTTTGCATATGGCACTTTAGGAATGGGTGTTGCTGCCGCTATCTCTTCAGTAGTTGTTCTTCTTCATTTTACTCTTAATATTTTTTTAGCTAGTAAAAAATTTGATATAAATGTCATAATTAAAAGCCCTTCATTTTATGCTGTTTTATTAACTGTAGGGCTTTTATATTTTGAAATTAATACACCTCAGTTTTTGTTAAATACTGTTATGCTTTTAGCTTATGCTATGATTGTAATGATTTTAATGTCTTTAGGTATTGCTTTAACTCAATTAAAAGTTTTTTCTTTTAAAAATGCTTTTATTTCATCAATAGGAAGAGTAATTATTGGACCAATAATAGGCTTTGCTTTAATTAAAGTTTTTAATTTATCAGGTTTTGCAGCTGGTGTACTTCTAATACAATCATCAATGCCTAGCGCAATTTTAACTTATTTGATTGCATCTATGTATTCTCCTAAAAAAATTGTTGATAATATTTCGAGTATGATTGTTGTTTCTACTCTAATGTCTTTAATTACAGTTCCTATAGTTGTATTTCTTTCTCTTATTTATTTTAATTAATGAGAGCAATTATTTTTAACTTGTCTGCCTGGGCAATATTACCATTTATGGATACTATTGCTAAATATTTATCTGCTGAATTATCTTTTTTTCAAATTACATGGGCTAGATATTTTTTTACTGTCTTTTGGACACTTCCTTTTATGTTTTTTTTTTTTAGAAAAAAATTAACCTGGTCTGGGAATCTAAAATTACAAATTTTAAGAGGATTAACTCTTTTTTTTGCTAATATTTGTTTTTTTTATTCGATTTCAGTTATATCAATGGCAAAAGCTTTAACTCTTGCATTTGTAGCACCCTTGGTAACAACAGCATTATCACCAGTATTGTTAGGTGAAAAAGTTGGTATCAGAAGATGGACTGCTGTTATAATTGGATTTATAGGAAGTTTAGTTGTAATAAGACCTGGTTTTATAGAATTTAATTTAGCGACTGTTTCTGCATTAGGGACAGGCTGTCTTTATGGTATATATTTAATAATAACTAGAAAACTTCATACAACTGATAATCCATTATTAACTCTTTTATTAACAGGTATAGTAGGGGCATTAATATCAACATTATTTGTTCCTATAGTCTGGATTAATCCAACTAATATACAGTGGATGTGGCTTGCTATAATGGGTATTTTTGCATGCTTGGGTCATATTTTCCTTATTTACTCATTAAAATATGCTGATGCTTCTAAATTAGCACCATTTGGTTATTTTGAAATTATAACTAATATAATATTAGGTTATTATGTCTTTAAAGACTTTCCAGATATATGGACTTTTTTAGGATTATTCATAATAATTTCATCAGGGATTTATATATTTAAAAGAGAGATAAACATTAAGTAATTTAAAAAGTAAATATACTTACCCTAATAATTGATATTTTACTTTAAATAATAATTGTAAATAACTGAAATTATTAATTAAATTAATATATTTAAACTAATTTATTTATTAATAAAAAATAAAACATTTAAATCAATATAATTTAAAGTAACTAAATTATAGATTCAAATATGGAAAAAAAGACCGTAAATTAAGGGTTTTGTATATATTATTAAGAGTTAATTAAAATATAAACCAAAATAAATAGAAAAACATTAAAAAATATGTAAATTTTAAAGATATAATAAGCGTTGATATGCTTAGATTCTAGAGCTTTGCATATGACGAATATAGTGTTTAAACGAGCATAGAAGGGGCTTATTTTGTGATATGATCTTATAGAGTACAACTGAAGGGAGAAAATAAAAAATAACATATATACAGATAACAATTATTAAAAAACGTTGGTATTAAAGGATTTTAGAGATAAAAACCTTCTTTTTTTAAGAGTTTTTTCTTAGTTTTTATTCCACCTGAAGATGAGTAGCCACCTATAGATCCATCAGATCTTATAACTCGATGACAGGGTACTTTAGGAGCGTAGGGGTTCTTTCCACATGCATTAGCGACAGCACGAGCTGATTTAGGACTTTTTATGGCGATAGCAACTTCTTTATATGTTTTTACCTTACCTTTTGGAATTTTAACAAGGTATTTCCATACTTTTATTTGAAATTTTGTGCCTTTTAGGATCATTTAATTCAAAAAAAACCCTGTTTCCTTGCACTTTTTACGGTGCAAAGAACAGTAGTTTTGACACGTCGTTTGATGCGCTACCGCCGTGTCCTTCGTTCTGCATGTTTAGCGCTGCTTTGCAGAACTTTCTGCCCCCTGGGCTTGAATCTTTCGATTTTTCCCCAATTGGCCAGTTAAGAGTTGCCTCTTAATTCACTTTCAAAATTATCAGAGATTAAAGGTTGCATGTATCACTTTATTGTTGATTCTTTGATAAGCTCAATTTTTTTGTGGATAATGGGGATAAATATTTTTTTTAAAAAAAACTTCTAAAAAACTTATATTTTTAGTTCATTAATAAGAATAGCAAAATGAAAATACTTATAAAAAAACAACCAAAAATTATCATTAAAATTCTATTTTTGTATTGATCAGATAATTTGCTCCAAAAATGCATAATTAGAAATATAATTATTGGAATTCCAAGACCTATCAATAGATATTTTGGCATAATTATTTATTACATTATTTGTTTGACATTTTAAATGTGATATATTATTACTAACGATAATTAATGGTTATCAATAGTAATAAATATGAATAATATAATAACTGATATAAAAGCTTTAAAAGAAGAAACATTATTAAATCTAAAAAGTTCAAAGGCTATTAACACTGTTAGAGCTTATAAGTCTGATTTTAAGGATTTTGGCTTATTTTGTGTGCAAAATGGTTTTAAATCCCTTCCATCAGAACCTAAAATAATATCTTTATATTTAACTCATTTATCAACAAAAAATATTAAAATGAGCACTATAAAGAGACGATTAGTTTCAATAGGTGTTATTCATAGGCTAAAAGGTCATTATTTAGATACAAAACATCCATCTATCATAGAAAACATAATGGGCATTAAGCGAAGAAAGGGCAGTACACAAAAAGGAAAAAAACCTTTATTAATCAATAATTTAAAAGAAATTATTAATGTAATAGATAAAGAAAATAATGAAGAAATTAAAAAACAAAGAGATAGAACAATTATTCTAGTAGGTTTTTCCGGTGGTTTTAGAAGAAATGAGATTGTTTCATTAGACTATGACGATCTAGATTTTGTAACTGAAGGACTTAAAATTAATTTGAAAAGGTCTAAAACAGATCAGTTTGGAGAAGGTGCTGTAAAAGGACTACCCTACTTTGACAACTTTCAATATTGCCCAGTTTTATCAGTTAAAAAATGGATTGAAATTTCAAAAATTAATTCAGGACCATTATTTAGAAGATTTATCAAAGGATCAAACTTATCAGAAAATAGATTAACCGATCAAACTGTAGCATTGCTTATTAAAAAGTATTTAAAATTAGCAGGAGTAGATAGTAAAAACTATTCTGGTCATAGTTTGCGTTCGGGATTTGCTACTTCAGCAGCTGAGTCAGGTGTAGAAGAGAGAAGCATTATGGCAATGACAGGTCATAAATCAACGGAGATGGTAAGAAGATATATTAAAGAAGCAAATCTATTTAAAAATAACGCATTAAATAAAATTAAAATTTAAATATCTCTAAATTCTTTTTTTACAAAAATTAAATCTGAATAAATACAATTAACTAATATATAATTTTTTTTAATTAAAAATTTATATAAATCCGAATTGATAATATTTAAAATACTTAGGTTTTTAATTTCAAGATTTTTTACTTTTAAATCTAAAAATTCAACGACAATAACACTAGGTGAATAAATATTAAAATTAAAACCTTTTAAAACTTCCAATTCATGTCCCTCTACATCAATAGAAAGTAAATCAAAATGTTTATTTTTATATATAGAGTTAGATAAAACATTATTTAGTGTATCAGTTTGAATTTTTTTTATATTTTTTACATTAGCTTTTTGGAACAAACTTACTTTTTCATCGATAGTATTTAAAGGAGATTTTTTATGAAAGAAAAATAAATCAACAATTTTAATATCGCTTGATATAGCCTTATTAATATTAATATCATCAGGACGAGCTTGGTTAAATAGATTTATATTATCTATATCTAAATCAATATTTATACCATTCCAACCTTTTTTATATAATTTAAAAGTATTATTGTTTTTAATTGGATTTTGACAACCAATATCAAGATAAATACCTTTTTTTTGATTACGAAATATAAATTCTATCTGAACATCAACACCACTAAAAGAATAATATTCTTTTTTTTCATTTATTTTTTTATGATAATTGCTAATTTGCAAATATAATTTTTTTAACAAGTTCATTTAAAATTAGTTATTTTTAAATATAAGTAAAAAATCTTATCTTTCAAAAGTGCCGAATAATAAAATATATTTTTTTTTGGTTCATTAAGAGGACCATCGTAGTTATTACATATCAATGTATTATTTAATGTTTTACAACCTCGTAAATAAAAATTTGTAAAAAACTTTATTGAAAATCCCCATTTAAGTAAAAAAATCTTTCCACCTTTGCTACCGGTCCAATTAACAGATGTATATTTTTTTTTTCTACTTACTATTGAACCAAAATGATAGACTGTTGATTTACCAACACCTTTAAAAATTCTAACACCAATTTTCCATAATTTCATATTAAAATCAGGGTCAGATCCACTTCCAGCAAAAAACTCTTCACTAAACCCACCTACTCTATTCCATAATTTCCTTGAAATTAGTGTAGGAGCCCATGTTGATCCTTGAAAATCATTTAACTTCATTTTTTTAATTCCAGATAAAAGCTTTGCCTCATTAAATTCTGATAATGAATTTCCACAATTATATTGGACCTGACCATTATTAATCATTGTACCAGAAAGATAAAATTTATCATCTTTGATTTTTTTGATTTCCTCAAATAAGTAATAATCCCAATCAGGACAAAAATAAAAATCATCATGAACATAAACGATGTATTCTCGAGTTGCTTCTTTAGCTGCAAGATTAACACCTTTTGTTATACCAGAATTAAATTTTGTGTATGTATATTTATAATTATTTTTTATTAGATAATCCAAGGTACCATCATCACCAATATTTACATGAATAATAATTTCATGATCTTTATATCTTGAATTTTTTTTTAAACTTTTAATTGCAAACTTTAAGTATTCTATATTATTAAGAGTAGGTATAATAATTGAAAACACTTTTCTATTTCTATTTTGAATTAGTTATTTTTTTTATTTTATTAAAAATTTTTTTTAAAAATCTATAATTATATTTTGTCATTAAACCATACATATTTTTTTTTATTATTTATTTCAAAAGTTTTATTTACAATAAAATCGGCGACAAGAGTTGAATTAAAATATTTTAAGTATTTTTTTTTTCCATTTTTTCCAATTTTTTTTCTTAGTTTTTCATCTTTACTAATTTTAAGTATTTTTTCCGATAAATCTGAAATATTTTTATAAAAAACCATCTCTTTGTTTGAGAAAAAATCTTGATAGCCAGTCTTCTCATCAATTAATGTTACTAAACCATTACCTATAATCTGTGTTATCCTATCGCTACTATAGTATTTTATCGGCGTTCCTCTACTTAAATTTAAACCCATCTTTGAGTTTGAAATCATTTTAAAATATTGATCAGCCCAAACTGGTTGAATTTTATTAACTCCAAACACATCAAATTTTATATCTTTGGATATATTAATTAACTTATGTATGAATTTTTCTCTATCATCATTGGTTCGTGTTTTTAATATTCCTCTATGCACACCATGACTTAATGCAAAAAAAACATCATTAGAACACTCATGCTTATAATTATTCAAAGTTTCAAATGATGGATCTGATGGATTAGGTATAAAATAATTTTTTTTGTTTTTTGGTAAAAAATTCAATACATCAGGACTAGTTGTTATAAAATTTGCATCTATTATATGAGATTTATCTAAGATTCTTTTTTTATTTTTTTTAAAATCAGGTCCGTAGATATTAAGTGGATCTAAAAACCATTGAGCAGTTTTTAAATGTGGATATTCATCTTTAAGATTTGAAAGAATTTCTGCTGATACTAAATCAGCATGACCTAAAACTATTAAATCTGGCTTATAATTATAACAAGTTTTAATTAATTTTTCATTTAAAGATTTTGCTCCAGAAAAATCATTTATGGATTTATAATTTTTTTGAATATCTCTGTCACTAAATTCAAGGACGCTATTTCCAAGTCTAATAAAACCATTATTTATTCTTCTGCCTGTATTAAAAAAAAGACGACCATTATGTCTTTCATTAAAATTTGTTACATGTAATATTCTTAATGGTTTTTTTGATAAACTTGTGTTGATATTAATATTATATGCTAATTTTTGATCTCTTATTTCATCTATTTGTTTACAAACATAAGAATGAGTTAAATAAAAATTTTTAAGCGATAAAGTTTGTAAGTTTATTCTTTTTTTTTATTTTTAATCAAATATTCTATTTCATTAAAAATTTGTTGTGAATTGAGTTTTTTTAAAATAACAGCATCGGTTATAGTTTCAGGTAAGCCACCACGATTGCTTATTATTACAGCGCAGCCATTTGCTGCCGCTTCTAAACTAGATCTACCAAATGGTTCTTCCCAACGTGAACATACTACAGAAATACTAGATTTTTTATATATACTTAAAACTTCATTATGTTTTTTAAATCCAAGTTTTTTTAAGTTAGGATGGTTTACTATTAATTTATCTCTTGGCTCATCTCCAATAACAATACTAGTCCAATCTTTGTATTTATTTAAAATTTTAACTATTGCTGATCCAAAAAGATCATAACCTTTGGATTTATTGAGTTTTCCAACAAATGTTATAATTTTTTTTTTATTAATTAAATTTACTTTACTTTTTTTTGCAGATTGATTTATAACTACTAATTGTTCACTATTTATATTATTGGCCTTCATACCATCTAAAAATCTTCTTTTTGACCAATTGCTATTAAAAATTATTCTAAAGCAATTATTTAATAAAAAAGTTCTTTCAGATATTTTTTTTGACCCATTCATAGAAAGTGGGTCATTATGAAAATATAAAATATAATTCCTATCTAAGAGATTATTTGTTAAAAACTTTAAATAATTTGGTCTATTATGTATTTCTATTAAATTTGATTTCTTTTTTTTTTCAACTTTTATAAATTCATCTACATATTTTTTACTTTGGCTTTGAAACAAAGTATTTTTAAGTTTTATATTGACGTAAGATTTATTAAGTTTTTTTTTAAAATTAGTATTTCCATAAACGGTTATGTATTTTTTATATTTACTAATTGATAAAATATCATTTACGTTTAATGAAACCGCTCCAGGATAATTTGGCGAAAAATTTTCTTTGTACGGTAGCAGTATTGAAATTTTCATAGATTTGAAATATAATTTTTTTTAACTTTGTTTCTCATTATTCTATTTTTTTTTAGTAAAAATTCATTTTTCATTGCCTCTGATTTTGTATTGTATATTTTTTTATATATGATTTTCCACTTCCTTCCTCTTGTAAATTTTGCACCTTTCGATGAATTGTGCAATGATAGTCTTTTTTTGACATTATTTGTATATCCAACATATGTTATAAATTTGTTTTTATTTTTGCTAATAATTAAATATACAAAATATTTCATTTTTGGCGGTCCCTAGGGGAATCGAACCCCTCTTTCGAGGATGAAAACCACGTGTCCTAACCGATAGACGAAGGGACCATTTTGAGGTCTTTTATTTG
>MDSV01187724.1_pt1 | contig 19185 bp, 17 predicted proteins | sample 810851 | NCBI WGS metagenome assembly MDSV01 (sample SAMN05326640, study PRJNA326480) | marine metagenome | isolation source: seawater | place: Atlantic Ocean: North East | collected 2012 | reverse complement strand
CTATGCCTGAACTCCGATGCGACGGTCTCGGATGCCGGTGTTGTCGTCGGCGACCCCACCGAGGCTGCGCTCGTGGTCTTGGCCGCGAAGCTTGGCGTGGATGCCGAAGAGAGCCGCCGCGCCTACCCTCGCGAAGCCGAGGTGCCGTTCGACTCTGCATACAAGTTCATGGTGACCTTCCACCACGCGCCGCTCCAGGGAGCCGAAACGTTCCTGGCGACGATGAAGGGCGGCCCGGATGTCGTGATCGACCGCTGCTCGCACGTTGTCACCGCCGACGGCGTCGTCCCGATCGCGGACGCGAAAGACAGCATCCTGGAGGCGAACGCCGAGCTCAGTCGCAACGGGCTGCGGGTCCTCGCGATCGCCGTGCGAGACCTCGCCGGGCAGGAGGCTGCGGCGCAGGCCGACCCGATGTCCCTTGCCGAAGACTTCACGTTCGTGGCTCTGGTCGGCATCATCGATCCGCTGCGCCCCGAAGCCATCGAGGCGGTGCGCATTGCGGGCGAGGCGGGCATCGAGGTGCGGATGATCACCGGTGACCACGCCGTGACGGCAGCCGCCATCGGGCGAGAGCTGGGCCTCGGCCCGGGCGCGATCAGCGGCCCTGAACTGCGAGCGCTCAGCGACGAAGAGCTCACCGCGCGCCTGCCCGAACTCCACGTGTTCGGCCGCGTCACTCCCGAAGACAAGCTGCGGATCGCCCGCCTCATGCAGGAGCGCGGCGATGTCGTCGCGATGACCGGGGATGCCGTCAACGACGCCGCTGCCCTCAAGCAGGCCGACATCGGCGTCGCGATGGGATCGGGAAGCGAGGTGACCAAGCAGGCCGGCAAGATGATACTCACCGACGACAACTTCGGCACGCTCGTCGAGGCGATCCGGCTCGGCCGCACGATCTACGACAAGATCGTCAGCTACGTCCGCTACCAGATGGCAACGCTGTTCTCGCTTGTGCTGTTGTTCCTCGTCTCCAGCATCCTCGACATCAACAACGGCACGCCGATCACGCCGCTCATGGTGCTGTTCCTGAGCTTCTTCATCACGTTCTTCCCCGTGATCGTCATTACCCTGGACCCGAGCCCCGCGGGACTCATGAGCCAGCCGCCGCGAGACACGAAGGTGCCGCTCGCGAACGCCCGGTCGATCGGCCAGTGGCTGCTCTACGGCGTCGCCATCTTCGGGGTGGCCCTGGCGGCGATGCTCCTCTCCCCCGGCACACCGAGCCAGACCGAGCCGTCGGTCCCCGTCACGATGACGTTCGTCGTCCTGAGCCTCGGGTCGGTGCTCGCTGGCTTCGCGATGCGTCGCGACCCCGGGTCGGGCCTTGCCGCACCGATCAGCAACGCCCTGAAGTGGATGTGGATCCCGATCGTGCTCACAGTGCTTTCAGTCGAGCTGGACTTCATGAACGCGCTGCTCATGACCACGCCGCTGGATGCCGCGCAATGGTGGCTCGCGATCGGCCTTGCCCTCATCCCTCCGATCGTGGTCGAAGTCGACAAGCTGATCCGCCGGTCCCTCGCGAGCAGGGCTGCGGCATGAGCGGCCTGGTCCCCTCCCTCCACTTCGACGGCATGGTCCGCGACCGTTTCGGCATCCGCTGACCCATCGGCTTCCAGGGCTGAACGCGATCCGCAGCTACGAATGAGGAATCCAGCCTCACAACTCCGTAGCCCGCAATGATGAGAATCCGTTCCGGCGCCGCCGAATAGGTCGCCTGACTGAATTCTCGGCGCCGGAACGGATTTTCACTCCACGATCAGCCGATCACGTCGGCGAACAAGACGGATCGTGGTGCTGCTCGCAGGCGGCTGCTGCCCCACCAACCTGCCAACCGATGAGTGACTCTGCCGGCACGGCCCGGGTCGCTCATAGCTTCCGCGTGCGCCATGCGACATCAAGCGCCGCGCTCGCACCGCTCGGTTCGATCCGTTCGACGAAGAAGCCCTCGCGCTCACAAGATCATCCCTGCGCCCGCGCCGACTCCCGACAAGGGACCCGGAGTCATCGGAACCGACGGGCGAATCGTCCTCGAGGTGAACGATTCGCAGTGAGCCGCTTCTCTTGCCCTCGCCAGACTCCTTCAGTGCAGTGCATTGCGGCTGGTCGCGGTGGCTTGGAGCGAGACCCCGGCGGGCACGAAGAGACTGAAGACCGGGGGATGCCACTGCCCCGCAACCGTCACCCGAGCCGACACCCCGTCGGGCGTGGATGCCGAGACCAGACTCGCGTCGGCATCCGACTGCGCCAGCATCGCACTCGCCTGCGCGTACACATCGCCCGACGAGAGCTCAGCGCGCGGCGCCCCACCGGCGATCGTGAGCGTGAATCCGTCAGCGCCGGCAAGGGCAGCAGCATCGGCGACGCTATCGAGCCGCTTCTGCGCAAGGTACAGACTCGTCGCGTCGACGGTCACGAGGATGAGCACGAGCGCGAGCATCGCGTACCCCAGCACGAGCGGCAGAATGCTGCCGTCCTCGTCACCCGCGGCAGGCACCGAATCACGAAGCCGCCTCCCTACCGCCCTCATCCTCCGCTCCAGAACCGGGACATCCGCTGCACCGCACTCGCCTCGACGGGAACGCTCGCGATCTGATCGAGACCGAGAACCGGCGGCGCGAACGGCAGCGGGACGCGCGTCGCAACCGAAACCCGCACCGTCGCCCCCGCCGTCGGACACGTCGCCGACGCAGGAACGCACGAGATAGAGAGCGACGTGGCGGAGGCATCCAGGTCGTACTCCGCCATCACTGCCGACAGCACCTGGGATGCGCTGGAGCCGGCGGATGCCGCATCCGACGACAGCGAAATCGCGCGGGCGACGTGGCGGGCTGCGGCTTCGGCACCGAGCGCCTGATGCTGAATCTGACCGAGCGCGACGACGACGTAAATGAGCGGAACGAGCATCAGGAGTCCGACGGTGAGGAACTCGAGGGAAGCAGAGCCGCCGTCCTCGCGGAGAATCCGAGCCAGTAGCGAACGCAACCGGTCAGCGATCGAACGACTCCAGCGGAGCATGAGCTGTCACCTCCGTCTGCAGTCCGCTCGGCCACAGGCCGACGAGCGGGATCCCAGTACGCACCGTGACTTCAACGACAGTCTGACCGTCGATCATGATCTCGCGTGTGCCGACATCCGAGCCGTACTCAGCTCCGATCGCCCGCGTAATCACCTCGCGTGTGCGATCGACGGCTGAGCCGGTCGATATATCGGCGAGCGCACCGTAGTACGCCCCTTCGACTGCAGCGTCATGCACGACGTTTCTCACGTAGGTCGCGATGCCGAGCTGAATCACACCGAGGGTGAGGGCCGTGAGTAGCGCGGCAACCATGATGAACTCGACGGGAGCCGAGCCCCGGTCGTCGTCCCAGAAGCCACGATTACGCACAGCCAACCGCCTCAGAAGCCCGACACGCGCGAGATCGCCTGCTCGAACAGACCCGACAGTGCGGGCCCTGCGAGCGCCCAAATCAACACGACCAGCCCCGCGGTCATGAGCGTGATCAGCACCCAGCCGGGTACGTCACCACGGTCTTCACGCAGCGCGGCTGCCACGCCGACATCCTCCACGTCGGTCCCCGCGCGCGGCGCGAGCGCTTCACGCAGGCGGTCCAGCATCCGTCTCATCATCATCTCCTTCGGTTCGGTCTTCTCTGTTGGTGGGCACTCATCCGAGGTCGAGCATCACGACGCCGGGGAAGATCGCGAACAGCACACTCACCGGCAGGATCAAGAAGACGAGCGGCACGAGCATCGCGATCTCTTTGCGACCCGCCTGCTCGATGAGTTCGCGCTGTTCGTCCGCGCGAGCGTCGGCAGCGTGGGCGTGTAGCACGTCCGCGAGTGGTGTGCCGCGGTCGATCGCGGCGACAAGCTGATCGACCGCGCGCGACAAGGCTGGGCTGTCTTCCCGTCGAGCGAACGCGAGGAGGGCGTCCGTTAAAACCGCCCCCGTTCCGACCTCGACAACAACTTCACGGATGCCGACGGCAAGCTCTCCGGTCCCCCGGCTGCCGACGCGCCGCAGCGCATCGAGCAGGCCCTCACCCGCAGACAGGCAGAGCGCGAGGAACTCGAGGACGACGGGAAGCTCCTCGTGCAGGCGCCGGGAGCGGGCGCGCTCGGTGGCGCGGCGCGCCGACTGCTCCGCCACCACCGCGGCCGCCCCACCGGCCAGAGGCACCGCCAGCAGAGCCGGCTGTGGGCCGTGCGTCAGGGCGACGATTGTCGCCAGGGCGGCTCCCGTACCGGCTCCGAGCAGGGCCCAGACAAGCGCGCGCGAGCGCCGCCAGGAAGAACTGATGTCCGAGAGTCGGTTCACCGCAGCACCCCACGCCGGGGCTGCGGTGTTCAGGACAGGCACGGTGATCGCGCTGAACGCGACGCCGGGGTCACCGTCGGTGACATCGCGCAGGTACGGCGCGAGACGAGCGGTCAGCCCGCGGGCGCGCCAGCGCGGCGACGCCGAGAAGACGAGCAGCATTCCTCCGGCGAGGCCGCCGCCAAGAATCACGGCAAGCGCGATGTCGGTGGGATTCACGCGAACCACCTCCGCGGCTCCGCGAGCCTTCCCACACGAAGCATGAGCCGAAACGCGACAACCGTGACGACAGCGCCGCCCAGAATCAGCCCGATCCCCTGGGGCGATCCGTACGCGGCAGCAGCCTCGGGGCGAAGCGCGAGAAGTCCGAGAATCACCCACGGAGCAACGGCTCCGAGAACCGCCGCGGCGCGAATCCACGACTGGCGCGCCTCGACCTCGGCGCGCAGTGTCGCATCCGCGCGAACCGACGCACCAAGTGCGCGCAGGGTCGGCACGAGCTCGGTACCGCCGACCTCGCGCGCCATGCGCAAGGTTTCGACGATCCGGTCAGCGATCGGATCGGCAAGCCGAGCCTTCAGACCGGCGAGCGCGGCATCCAGATGCCCGGAGGCCGAGACATCACGGGCGAACCTGACGAAGTCGGGTCGAAGCCGCTCTGGGCCCGACACCGCGAGGCTCGCGACAGCGTCAGCGAGCGACATCCCGGCTCGAACCGATGACACGAGCAGGTCGCACACGTCAGGCCACAGACCGCGACGCTCTTTGGCTCGTCGACGCGCCCGGGACTGCAACCAGGCGACGGGGGCGTATGCGCCGACGACACCCGCGAGAAGCCACAGAGGCAGCGTGGGAAAGACCAGCCACACGAGTGCGGCGGCAATCGCCCCAACCAGGACAGCAGAGGCCAGTACCGTGCGAGGTCTCGCCCGCTCCGCGAAGCCCGCCTCACCGATCAATCGGGCCAGCGCCGAGGGCTCGGCGGGTGCGGTGGCGGCGGGCCGGGCTGGCCACAGCCACGGCGAAAGGACCAGCAACACCCCCGCGCCGAGCATTGCGCCCACCAGCAGGATCATCGGTCCCTGCTCCGCATCAGGGGTTGCCGTTCCGGTCGGGGCGCGGGGCGGGTACGGATGACGCCATCCTCAAGCCCTGTGGGTTCGACGATCTCGGTCACGCGCCGCCGTCCGGTCGCGTCCCGCTGACAGTGGACGACGAGGTCGACGGATGCCGCAACCGCCGGCACCACGAAGCCGCTGTCGATGTTGCGACCAGCCAGGAGCGGGAGGGAGCAGAGCTTCCGGAGTGCATCAGCTGCCGAGTTCGCATGGATTGTCGCGGCACCCGGAACTCCGGTGTTGAGGGCCAGGACGAGATCGAGCGCCTCGGCGTCTCGAACCTCCCCGATGACCAGCCGATCTGGCCGCATCCGGAGTGCCTCCTTCACCAGGCGGCGCAGCGTCACCTCCCCTCCCCCTTCGAGGCTCGGCTGACGCCCCTGGAGTGCGACGAGGTCCGGCGCGTCGACGGCAAGTTCGAACGTCTCCTCCACCGTGACGATGCGCTGCGAGGGCGCGCACGCAGCGATCAGCGCCGCGAGCAAGGTCGTCTTACCGGCATGGGTGGCACCCGAGACCAGGATGCTGCGCCCCTCCCGCATCGCGATCGCCAGCAGGTCGGCATCCGCCGCCGTCACGCTGCCCGCCACAACGAGGTCGTCGAGCGTCCGGTAGCGCGGCAGGAACTTGCGGATGTTCACGACCCAGTGCCGCCGTGTGATGTCGGGGATCACGACGTGCAAGCGACTCCCGTCGGGAAGAGAGGCGTCGACGAAAGGCTGGCTGAGATCGACGCGGCGGCCGGTCGCGTGCAGCATCCGTTCGACGAGGTCTCGTACCGCCGTGTCGGTCAGCGCGAGCGGGACCCGGGACGCGACTCCGGCACGCGCCACGAAGATCCGGTCCGGAGCATTGATCCAGAGTTCCTCGACCTCGGGGTCGTCGAGGTACGCCTGCAGCGGACCGAATCCCGAGAGCTGGGCCAGGATGTCGCGCACGTGGTGCGCTTCGTCATCGAGGGTCCGCTCGCCGCGGGCCAGCGCGAAATCGTTGTGCCGACGCACTTCGGACCTGGCGATCTGGCTCGCCCGATCCGGATCGCGCTGCGGGTCGATCTGTGCCGCCCGCAGCGACTCGCGTACACGCGCGACCACCGAAACTGTCGGGTCGGCGGGCGAGGTGAGGGTCACCCGTGCATCCTGACAAGGCCGCGCGCCGCGCCGCGGGAGTTATCCACAGCGGTGCGGCGAGCTCTGTCATCCCGCTGGCGAAACCACGGGTCGCTGGGCGCTGCGGGGCGCCCCGAGCGCCCGTAGCGCGTACAGGATCGTCGCGACGTCGACGAGCTCCTGAATGAGGGCGCCCGCGACGGCGGGGATGACGCCCGTCATAGCCACGATCATCAGGGCAATGCTCAGCCCAATCCCCACGCCGATCGCGGTCAGCGCGACGCGCAGGGTGTGGCGGGCGATCGCGACGGCGTCGGCAACCGGAGCAAGGGCATCCACCAGGATGACGACATCCGCCGCATCCCCCGCGGCCGTCGCCCCGCGCGCACCCATCGCGACACCGATGTCGGATGCCGCCAGCACCGGGGCATCATTCACCCCGTCGCCGACCATCATCATCGGCCGAGGTTGCAGACCGGCGGCAAGCTCCACCTTGTCGCCCGGCAGCAGCTCGGCGTGCACCTCGTCAATCCCCACCGCCGTCGCAACCGACTGCGCGGTAGCGCCGACATCGCCGGTGAACATCGCAACCCGGCTCACGCCGGTCTCTCGGAGCCAGGCAACAACCGCAGGCGCATCCGGCCGAGGATCATCGGCCAGGACGATGGTTCCCGCGAACCGTCGATCTATCGCAACGTAGGCCGCGGCCTGACCGGCATCCAGGGTCTCTCGGGGCGCCGTTCCCGTGAGCGCTGCGACATACGCGGGCTTGCCGACGGTGACGGGCCGACCCCCTACCGATGCGGTGACACCGTTGGTGGCCTCCTCCGAGGCGTCAGACGCAGGGAGCAGATCGAGCCCGCGGTCGAGGGCGGCGCGGCGCACGCTCTCTGCCAGCACGTGCGTGGAGTACTGCTCAGCAGAGGCCGCGAACTGCAACACCTCGTCGGCGGTGAATCCGTCCGCGGGACGGACGGCGACGAGAGCGGGACGACCCCACGTCAGTGTTCCGGTCTTGTCGAAGGCCGCCGAACTCACGCGCGCGAGCTGCTCGATGACCGCGCCGCTCTTGATGATGACCCCCGCCTTCGCCGCTCGCGACAGGCCTGCGAGGAACGCCACGGGTGCCGCGATCAGCAGCGGACAGGGGGTCGCCAGCACCAGCACTTCAGCAAAGCGGACCGGGTCTCCTGAGATCGCCCAGGCGGTTCCCGCGAGCACGAGCGAGACGGCGGTGAACGGCACGGCAAACCGGTCGGCCAAGCGAACGACCGGCGCCCGAGAACTCTCGGCAGCATGCACCAGCGCGACGATCTGCTGGTACTGGCTGTCGGCGCTGCGTCGTGTCGCTCGTACCCGCACGGCGCGAGATCCGTTGATGGCCCCCGAGAACACCTCGTCGCCTTCGGTGCGCTGCACGGGAAGACTCTCACCCGTCAGCGACGATTCGTCGAACTCCGCGTCGGCGCTCAGCAGCACGGCATCCACCGGCACGATCTCGGCCGGCCGCACCAGCAGGATGTCGCCCACAGCGACCTCATCGATGGGGACGTCCTTCACACTCTCGACAGCGCCCGATTCGCCACCGGTCACGACGTGCGCGGTGCGCGGCGATCTGTCCAGCAGCGCGCGAAGGTCCCGCCGCGCACGCCGGCCGGCGATATCCTCGAGCGCCGCACCACCGGCGAGCATCAGAACGATCACGAGCCCCGCCAGATACTCCCCGACCGCGAGGGTCGCGACCATCGCGGTGACAGCGAGAACATCGAGCCCGACGTGGCCACGCAGGACGTCGCGCACCATGCCCACGAGGGTCCAGACGATGATCCCCGCAACCCAAATCGTCGCGACCCACCGCGCAACGTCAGGCATTCCGGATGCCGCGAGCACACCGACGGCGAGGAGCACCAGCGCGGTAGCCGTGACCAGCGGGTACGCCCAGATCCAGCGCAGATACCTCATCCGGACCTCCCGCGCCGCACCCAGGGCGACACCCCGAGCGTAGGCAGGCGCCACCGCGCACACTAGGGCATCTAGTCCCACGACCGAGGCCCTGTCGGTGCCCGGCGTCGGCGTTGCACAATGGCACGAGAGCATTCGGATGCGGCCCGAAAGGCGGAAGCCATGACCATGAAGACACCAAGCCACGCGGCGCGGAAGACCGGCACGGGAGTCGTCGGCGGACTGGTCGGTGGCGTCATCCGGGCCGCCTGGGCGGGACTGGCTTTCTGGGACCTCTATATCCGTCCCGAGAACAAGATCAACGGCAAGAAGCCCCTGTGGGCCTTCGTGATTCTTCTCGGCGGTATCGGCCCCTTGATCTACTTCTTCTTCGCCCCCAAACGCTGACGCTGCCGCGGCCTCATCGCCGCCGCAGCCGAGACCACGCGTCGAACCCAACCGCGAGCAGGATGATGGCGCCCAGCGCGATGCCCTGGAACAGCGGATCGATCTTCAGCAGCGTGAACCCGTTGTAGAGCATTGCGATGAACAGGATGCCGAGCACCGTCCGCCACACCGCGCCCTCACCGCCGAGGATCGAGGTGCCACCGACGACGATGCCGGCCAGCACCGTGAAGGTCAACGTCGTCGCTATCGCGTCGTTCTCGGGCACCGAAGGTGTGCGCGCGAGGTCGATGACACCGGCAAGGCCTGCACCCAGTCCTGTCAGCGCGAAGGTCGCGATGCGGACGACGTTGACCCGGATGCCGGCAAGTCTCGCCGCCTCGGCATTGCCGCCTGCCGCGTAGACGTAGCGCCCGAAGGTTGTGCGCCACAGCACGATCCCGAGGGCTACGACCACCACCAGAGCGATCCAGATCGGCAGCGACATCCCGAGCGGTTCGGTCTTCGCGATCCAGGTGAACTCGGGCACGTCCACGCGGATCTGCCCGATGCCGTCTTTGCCCGCCTGCGAGACGAGCTTCGTCGCGCCGAGGATGATGAAACTCATTGCCAGGGTCGCGATCAGCGGGTTGATCCGCAGGTACGTGCTGATGACGCCGTTGATGATGCCGACGGCAAGGCCCGAGAGCACGCCCGCCAGGATGCCGAACACAGCCCCCTCGGTGCCGCCGACCTTGATGATCACGGTGCCGCAGACGACGGCGGTGAACATATAGGTGGCACCGACCGAGAGGTCGATTCCACCGGCGATCAGCACCAGGGTGCTCGCTGCCGCGATGATCAGGATGCCTGCCTGCCGGTCGAGCACGTTTCCGATGTTCTGGAACGACAAGAACGCGGGGCTCCCGATCGATAGCGCGATGAAAACGGCAAGGAAGGGAACGACGATCGCGACCGATCGCCACGGTATGCGCGAGAGCACGCTCTGCTGCGCTTGGGTGGGCACGGTGCCGGTGGTCAGGGTCATGATTTCCCACTCATGATCGGATCCGCGAAGGCCGCGGTAAGGACGTTTTCTTCGGTTCTGTCATCGCCCGAGAGCTCCGCGACGATGCGTCCGCTGCGGATGACGAGAATGCGGTGCGCGAGCCCGAGCACCTCTTCCACATCCGATGAGACGACGATTACCCCGATTCCTCGCGAGGCTTCGGCCACGATGAGGTCATAGATCGCGCGGCGCGACCCGACATCCACGCCGCGAGTCGGCTCGTCGGCGATGAGCACGGTGCGGGGGCGCTGCAGGGCACGCGCGAACAGCACCTTCTGCTGGTTGCCGCCCGAGAGGCTCGAGACGTTGCGGCGATCGTCTCCGGCCACGGTGACGCGGTCGAGCATCGCCTTCGCGTCGGCGCGTTCGGCGCGGGTGCGCACCCAGCCCGCGCGGGCGAAGGCAGCGAGGTTCGACAGGGTGACGTTGTCGCGGATCGAGCGGCCGAGCACGAGACCCTGATCCTTGCGCGATTCGGGGATAAGGAACAGGCCCGCGTTGAGCGCCGCGGGCACCGACGCACCCACAGGGGTGCGCTTCTCGCCGTCACCATTCCCGGGCTCCAGCAGTTCGACCGAGCCGCCGTGGCGACCTGCGGCACCGAAGATGGCGTGCACGATCTCGCTGCGACCGGCACCGACGAGCCCGGCGAGACCTACAATCTCGCCGGGTCTCACCGAGAACGACACTCCACGAACCCCGGGTGCGACCAGATCTGTCACGGTCAAGACCGGATCGCCGACGGTGGGGGCGGGAGGCTGTTCGGGGAACACGGCACCGAGCGTCCGACCGAGCATCGCCTCGATGAGGCTCGCCTCGGTCTCGTCGGCTGCGGGGCCGGTGCGGATGAGACGACCGTCGCGCAGCACGGTGATGTCGTCGGCGAGCTCGAGCACCTCGCTGAGGAAGTGCGAGATGAGAACCACAGTGTGGCCGGATGCCGCGAACTGGCGCACGACGGCGTGCAGCAGGTCGGCATCCGCCCCCGACAGCGCTGCCGTCGGCTCGTCCATGATGATGACCGACGCGCCCCGCGCCAGCGCACGCATGATCTCGACCTTCTGCTGGTCGGCCGTTCGCAACGCACCGACCGGTGTGTCCGCGCGAAGGTCGAATCCCGTGCGCTCGCTCAAGGTCCGATACTGAGCCGACAGGCGTTTGCGACCGATGAAGCCGACGCGCCGCGGCTCGCGACCGAGGAAGACGTTCTCGGCGACCGAGAGGGCCGGAACCAGCGCCAGCTCCTGGGCAATCGTCGCGACGCCGTGATCGAGCGCCTCCCGCGGCGATCCGAAGCTCACGCGCTCGCCGTTGACGAGCACCTCGCCCTCGTCGGCGCTGTAGAGGCCGGCGATGATCTTCGCGAGCGTCGACTTGCCCGCGCCGTTCTCGCCGACGAGGGCGTGGACAGTTCCGGGCCGGATCGTCAGGTCGATGTGCCGGAGTACGGGCAGACCGCCGAAGGACTTACCGACGTCCCGCAGCTCGACGGTGAGCTGCGGGACGCCGGCGTCAGCCGGTTGGTGCGGCATGGATCAACCGGGCCACTCGCCGGTGAACTGGTCAACCGTGTCGGGGGTCATGACCCCGTTGTTGGGGAAGTCGGCGAACGGGTCGACATCTCCCATGTCAGTGCCGTCCCGTAGGGCCGCGATCATCGCTTCCATCCCGAGGCGGCCGGTCGTGGCAGGCGCCATGATGACGTCGGAGTAGACGATGCCTTCGGAAATCGCGTCGAGGGCCCACTGCGAGCCGCCGTACCCGACGAGCAGGTAATCGCCGACAGCAGCGCCCGAGTCGCCGATCGCCAGAACTGCACCCTGCAGGCCCTGGTCCGACGTGACGATCGCGTCGATGTCGGGGTTTGCGGTCAGGATGTCGGCTACCGCCGTCTGCGCGGCTGCCGGGTTCCAGAACGTCTCTCCCTCGGCGACGACAGTCACAGGGGTTCCCGCGGTCGCCTCACTGAATGCATCCCACAGCGCGATGCTGACGCTCGAGGTCTTCAGGTCGTGTAGATACGCGACGTTGCAGGGGTCGAGGTTCATCGACGCGCAGGCCTCGACCGTCTGCTCGCCGAGCTTCTGGCCGAGAATCGTCGGAACGAACACGATGTTCGATGCGAGGCCCGGCAACTGGGTGGCACCAGATGTGAAGTCCTCGCCCAGGATCTGGTCGATGTTGACCACGGTGAGCCCGGCATCCATCGCCTCGGCCACGACATCCATGATCGCGGGGCCATAGACGGGCTGCACGATCATGCCGTCGTAGTCGCCCGATGCGATGACGTCCTCGATGAGCGTGGCCTGGGTAGCGGGGTCGAGGTTTCCGTCGAACACCGTGATCTCGGCGTTGTTCGCCGCGGCGACCTCCTGCGCGGCAGCCAGCATCGGCTCGTCGTAGGTGTTCGCTACCGCAAACGAGATGTAGGCGATCTGCAACGGCTCGTCACTGGGGGCCGAGGTCTCTCCCGAGCCCGAGGCGTCGGTGGTCCCCGACGAGCACGCGGCGAGGGCCAGTGCGGCGACGGCGATCCCCGCGCCGGCGAAAATCCCCCTTCGCCGTGGGACAGCTGTGCTGAGTGGCATGACTTCTCCTGTGAAATCGGTACACGGTGGGCAGCCGCGCGACCTTCTTGCGAAAGCCGGCCTGGACAGTGTTCAGTGCTGGCGTACACTCTGCCGTGTTGCCACACTTAACGCAAGGGTTCTGATCGGCAGGTCCGCGACCGTGACCAATCCGTTGCCGGCGAGGGGAGTCACAGCCCCCAGCCTGTGGGCGGCTCGAGGAGTCCGGGCGCAAAGTGCCAATACTCGCGCAGGTGATGAACGAGCCCAGCGTCGTCGAACTCCAAGAAGAACTCCCCCGCGAGCGTCACCTCCGCACCCTCGTTGCGAAGCGTGACCCACCATTCTGCGGCCGCGTGAGTGCCGGTCACCACGGCTTTCCCCACCCGGAAGCGAATGTCGGATTGCGTCGCCGTCACACTCGACCAATAGCGATGCACCCCCTCGCGGCCGCGATACGGCTCCTCGTAGGGCTGCTCTCGGTATGTCGCATCTTCCGTGAACAGCGCAGCCGCGGCATCCGCGTCTCGCGTCTCCCACGCCTTCCGGTAGTCATCCAGCCACCTCTGGACCTGCTCGGTCGTCACGATCTTCCCCTTTCGCCACTCCATACCTCACGGTGCAGTATCACTGCACACCCTGTCGCGCTGGAACGGTCGGCGCAAGTGCAGGAGGTCGCCGGGCCACGCGACAGCCTCGGCGCGGAAGCTCCGCACCGGAATCGTGCGTCGAGATCGCCAAACCTGCGTCAGTAGACTGATCGCACCAGCGGGAGTGGTGAAATTGGCAGACACGCAGGATTTAGGTTCCTGTGCCTTCGGGCGTGTGGGTTCAAGTCCCACCTTCCGCACGCGAGGCATCCTGCCGCGCCCTTGACCGCCGATACCGACGGAACGCACGTGCCCCCACTGGCTCTCATCCCCTGGCTCGACCCCGAGACGATCATTTCCGCGGCCGGCCCGTGGGCCCTGCTGGTGGTCTGCCTGATCATCTTCGCCGAAACGGGGCTGCTCGTCGGGTTCCTCTTCCCCGGCGACACTCTGCTCATCATCTCGGGATTGCTGACCCACACCAACGACGTGTTCGGCGTCAACATCTGGGTCGTGTGCTCGCTGATCGCCCTCGCCGCGTTCATCGGTGGGGAGGTCGGCTACTACATCGGACACAAGGGCGGACCTGCGGTCTTCGAACGCAAGGAATCCGGGATCTTCAGTAAGCGCAACGTCGAGCGAACCAATGCGTTCTTCGAACGTTTCGGCGGGATCACCGTGATCCTCGCCCGTTTCGTCCCGATCGTGCGCACCTTCGCTCCCGTCGCCGCAGGGGTAGGACACATGCCGTGGCGCAGATACACGCTCTACAACCTCATCGGCGCGCTGCTGTGGGGCTTCGGACTCACCATGGTGGGCTACCTCATCGCGTACATCCCGTGGGTGCGTGACCTCGTCACGGAATACATCGACATCATCTTGCTGGTCGCCGTCGGTGGTACCGCCCTGGTGGTGGCGTACCACTACTTCAGCGAGAAGTGGAAGTCTCGCAAAGAAGCCGCGTCAGGCGAGAAGCTCGAGACGGATGCCGCCGAAGCGCGCGAACTGGCTCTGGAGCCCGAGGTGTTCGACAACCGCCCCGAGGACTCCCAGTAAGACTCGGCCTCCGCTCAGCCGGACTTCTTCTGCTTGCCCGAGCCACTCTCGCGGGCGGCGCGTGAGCGCTCGACGCTCGCGCGCAGCGCCTCCATGAGGTCGATGACCTCGCCGCCCTGCTCCTCCGGCTGCTCGCCGAACGTTTCGGCAGTGTCGATCGCGTCGCCCTTCTCGAGCTTGGCGTCGATGAGGGTCCGCAACTCGTGCTGGTATTCGTCGACGAAGTCGGCGGGGTCGAAGTCGCCCGAGAAGCTCTCGACGAGGGATGCCGACAGCTCGAGTTCCTTGTCGGAGATCTTCACTGACTCGCTGAGCGACGGGAAGGCAGCCTCCCGCACCTCGTCTGCCCACAACAGTGTCTGCAGCACGAGGACATCGCCGCGCACCCGCAGCGCCGCCAGGCGCGTCTTCTGACGCAACGAGAACCGCACGATCGCGGTGCGATCCGTCTGCTCCAGCGTCTTGCGCAACAGCACATACGCTTTCGGCGACTCGGAGTCGGGTTCGAGGTAGTACGCCTTGTCGAGCGTCAAGACATCCACCTGCTCGGTCGGCACGAACTCGACGACCTCGATCTCGCGGCTGCGCTCGGAAGGAAGCGCCGCGAAATCCTCTTTCGTGAGGATGACGGTCTTCTCGCCGTCGTCGTAGGCCCGGTCGATCTCGCTGTACGGCACGACTTCGCCGTCGAGTTCGCACACGCGCTGATAGCGGATGCGGCCCCCGTCGGCGGCATGGACCTGATGCAGCGACACATCGTGGTCCTCGGTCGCGGCATAGACCTTCACCGGGACGTTGACCAGTCCGAATGTCAACGCGCCTTTCCAGATGGACCTCATCACACCAGTACACACGTTCGCGGCGCCCGGTGCCAGCATCCGACCCGTCTCAGGCACCGCGGGCTAGCCTGGGCCCATGGCGGGTCGGGAGCAGACTGTGCAGGTGCAGGGGCACCGGCTGCGCCTGACCAAACTCGACAAGGTGCTGTATCCGGCAACCGGTACGACCAAGGGCGAGGTCATCGATTACTACAGCCGCATCGCCCCCGCGATCCTGCCGCTTCTCGCGGGACGACCCGTAACCAGAAAGCGCTGGCCCGACGGTGTGGGCGATGCGGAGCATCCGGGCATGTCGTTCTTCACGAAAGACCTCGAGCGCGGCGCGCCCGAGTGGCTCCCCCGGATGCCGATCGAGCACTCCTCGGGCACGAAGACCTACCCGCTCATCGATTCGCAGGCGGCGCTCGTGTGGCTCGGGCAGGTTGCGAGCCTCGAACTCCACGTTCCACAATGGCGTTTTGGGCCGGACGGCTCCCCTGCGAACCCGGATCGGCTGGTCCTGGACCTCGATCCGGGACCCGGTATCGGGCTGGCCGAGTGCGCCGAGGTTGCGCGGCTCGTGCGAGAGATCCTGCGCGGGATGTCGCTCGAGAGCATCCCTGTCACCAGCGGCAGCAAGGGGATCCATCTCTATGCGCCGCTTCCCGGGACGCTCACGAGCGAAGCCGCCTCGAACCTGGCGCGGGAGTTGGCGCGGGCGCTCGAGGCTGATCATCCGGATCTCGTCGTGAGTTCGATGTCCAAGGCGGTGCGTGCGGGAAAAGTCTTCTTGGACTGGAGTCAGAACAACGGCAAGAAGACCACGATCAGCCCGTACTCGCTGCGAGGACGTGAGCATCCGACCGTCGCGGCTCCCCGAACCTGGGACGAACTGGAAGATCCGCAACTGCGCCACCTGCTGTTCTCGGAGGTTCTCGAGCGCGCAGCCGCGGGGATCGCACCCTTCTTCGGCACCTCGACGCCGGCCGCCTTGGACCGCTACCGCGAGAAGCGCGATGCTGCGAGAACGCCGGAGCCGGTTCCGGATGCCGGATCCCGGCCGGCCGCCCGCGGCGACGGTGATCCGCCGCGCTTCGTCGTGCAGGAACATCACGCCTCGCGGCTGCACTTCGACCTGCGTCTGGAGCGGGACGGAGTGTTGGTCAGTTGGGCGGTCCCGCGCGGGATCCCCGAGTCACCCGACCGCAACAACCTCGCGGTGATGACCGAGGATCACCCGATCGAATACCTGACTTTTCACGGCACGATCCCCCAGGGCGAGTACGGCGCCGGAACCATGACGGTGTGGGACACGGGCACGTATGAGACCGAGAAATGGCGCGCCGACGAGGTCATCTTCCGCGCCCACGGCGCCCCGGGTGGGGCGATGGATGACGTGCGGTTCGCGCTCATCCGCACCGCGGGCGACGGCGAGAAGTCGCAGTGGCTCCTCCACCGGATGAAGGACGCAGCCGCCGGTCAGGCAGGTTCGCGGCGCTCGGTCGGATCCACTGGCCGGTCCCGCGCTCAGGCGCGTCCGGCGCGAGAAGACGCCGGCAACGCCGCGGGCACCGCCCCGATGCTGGCCACCATGTCGACGCCGGGGCTTGCCGCCGGCGCAATCAGCCGCTGGGGCGGGGAGCCCTGGGTGGAGATGAAATGGGACGGCATCCGCGCAGTCGGGATCTGGGACGGGACCACCCTCACGCTCCGCGCCCGCAGCGGCAACGACATGACGGCGACCTATCCGGACCTGCAGGATGCCGCGCTGGGCGAGGCGCCGTGCGTGGTCGACGGCGAAATCGTCGCTCTGGACGAGAACGGTAGGCCGAGCTTTGCGCTGCTGCAGAAGCGAATGAACCTCGCGAATTCTGCCGAGATCGTGCGCGAGGCCGCGCGCACGCCGGTGAAGTACTACCTGTTCGACCTGCTCCAGATCGACGGGCAGGATGCCACGGCGCTGTCGTTGCGCGATCGACGCGCCCTGCTGGAGCGTCTTGCCGACGGCGCGGGCGAGCGCGTCACGGTCCCACCGGTGTTCGACGATCTGGATGCGACGCTCGACGCCGCGCGCGGGGCAGACCTCGAGGGCGTCGTCGTCAAGAACCCCGGCTCGCGCTACCGGCCCGGCGAGCGCTCGCCCGACTGGCTCAAGATCAAGCTCACCCGCACCCAGGATGTCGTCATCGGCGGCATCCGTCCCGGGCAGGGGGGCAGGTCCGGTGCCATCGGATCGCTTCTGGTGGGCATCCCGGGTGAAAGCGGTCTGCAGTATGCGGGGCGCGTAGGAACAGGCTTCACGGATGCCGCGCTTGCGACTCTGGCGCGCCTGCTCGCCCCTCTCGGAATTGACGAGAACCCTTTCGCCGACGTACCGGCGGCCGACGCGCGCGATGCGATCTGGGTGAAGCCGGAGCTGGTCGGCGAGGTCGAGTTCGCCGAGTTCACGCCCGGCGGCATCTTGCGTCACGCTCGCTGGCGCGGGCTGCGGCCCGACCGCTCCCCCGACACCGTCGTCCGGGAGGGCACGTCCTAGGCGTGAGTGGCGTCGCCCGAATCGACGTGGCCGGCGGGCTCGAGCTGGAAGGTTGAGTGCTCGACGTCGAAGTGTGAGGCAAGGCATGTCTGCAGGCGCGAGAGGATTTCGCCCGAGCGTCCAGCGGCGATGGCATGGGGATCGATGACGACGTGAGCGGTGAAGACGGGAGCTCCGCGGGTGAGCTGCCACACGTGGATGTCATGCACGGCCACGACGTCATCTGCCGAGAGGATGTGTTCCCGAATGTCGGCAACGTGCGTTCCTTTCGGCGCCGACTCCGACAGGACGTGGAACACTTCGCGGAGCAACCCGACTGCGCGCGGCACGATGAGAGCCGCGATCAACAGCGACGCAACGGCATCCGCTGCCTGCCACCCCGTCAGCAGCACGACGATCGCTGCGACGATGACCAGCGCCGAACCCAGCAGATCGCCGAGGACCTCGAGGTAGGCGCCGCGGACATTGATGCTCGTACGTTGCGCGGCAGAAAGCAGCCACATCGCCGCGGCGTTGGCAAGAAGTCCGACGATCGCGACGATCAGCATGATGCCGCCGCGCACCTCGGCCTCACCCGGGTCGAGCAGGCGCTGGATCGCCTCGACGACGATCCACGCTGACAGGCCGATCAGCAGGACGGCGTTGATCAAGGCGCCGAAAACCTCGGCCCGTTGGTAGCCGTAGGTCTGCCGGTCGGTAGCCGGCCGAGCCGCGACGATGCTCGCGATGAGCGCGATCACGAGGGCCGCGGTGTCCGTGAGCATGTGGACGGAATCGGCCAGCAAAGCGAGCGAGCCGCTCAGGAACGCACCGACAACCTGGACGACCAGAACGACGGAGGTGATCGTGAGCGAGGCAGTCAGGAGGCGACGGTTGCTCGCGCCACGGATGCCGGGAGCGTGATCATGCACGGCACCCAGCGTAGGGGCGAGAGAAGCCCGCGGCGGCGCTCTGCGCCCAATCGGGAACGAGTCTGAGATTCATGGTCGCTAGGCGGGAGTAGGGCACAGTCGGCGCGATGGACACGCGTGTCCAAACTTACGGCCAAAACGAAACTTGTTCGGGCGGCTTCTTCAAGGCGTAACACACCTTGAAAGAAGGAGAACGAGACATGGAGAAGCCCACCCAGCTGCCCAGTGGACAGTGGCGGCAGCGCTACACCGGCCCGGACGGCAAGCGTCACAGCACCACCGACACGAGCGCCCGGAAGGTGCAGAAGAAGGCCGCTCTAGAGCTGGCCGCGATGATCGAGAAGGCCTTCGCCAAAGAGCCCGAGAAGACGGAGACCCGCTTCGACCTGTTCGCAGAGCAACATCTGCAGACCCGCCGACCTGGGGAGCCTGGTGGATACGCGGTGAGCGTGTACCCCAAGAGGCTCAACCACCTGCGAACCCTCAATCGCACTTTCGGCGCTCACAACGTTGAGGACATCACGCCCGCGCAGATCCGCGCTTGGTGGAACTCCCTGTCCGCTACCCCGGCCCAGCGTCATACCCTCTACTGGTTCATGCATCAGATCTTCGAGATCGCCCTGGATGACGAGCTGATCCAGCGGAACCCGTGTCGCGTGAAGAAAGCGCATGAGAACGGCTCGAAGGGCCGCCCGACCTTCGAGGACGACGCCGTGGAGAAGATCTACAAGGCCACCGAGGAGAAGCAGATGCGCGCCGCCG
>MDSV01169402.1_pt1 | contig 19185 bp, 20 predicted proteins | sample 810851 | NCBI WGS metagenome assembly MDSV01 (sample SAMN05326640, study PRJNA326480) | marine metagenome | isolation source: seawater | place: Atlantic Ocean: North East | collected 2012 | reverse complement strand
ATTTGAAACCCCAACAGAAGTATCAGACAAGATTTATGAAATGATTCAGTCCAATTCAAATGGACGAATAAAGAAAGGAAGCAATGAAGTGACTAAAACTGCCGAAAGAGGCACTGCTCAATTCATTGTTCTGGCAGAAGACGTTAATCCGCCAGAATTACTTGCTCACATACCATTGATTTGTGAAGAAAAAGGAATCCCTTATGGCTATGTGCCATCACAGGAATTCTTAGCTAACGAAGCAGGATTACCTAACGGTGTCAAAACTGCATCTATTGCAATTATGGAAATTAACAAAAGTGCTCAAGAAAAGTACCAAGAAGTTGTTGAACTAATCAATGGTCTAAAGGCTTGAATTAATTAGGAGAGATTCAAATGAGTGAAGAATTGGGTGGATGGCCAGCAGAAGTGGTCGAAATCGTCGGCAGAACTGGTATGACTGGTGAAGCAACTCAAGTAAAAGTAAGAGTTAATGATGCTCCAAATCCAAGGGATATTGGTCGTATTATTTCTAGAAACGTTCTCGGTCCAATAAGAGTTGGCGATATACTAATGCTTCGTGACACTGGTCGTGAAGCGAGAAAATTGAATGCTAGGTGATCATAATGCCAGAAAGAAGAATTTGTAGTTTTTCAGGGGAAGAAATTGAACCCGGCACTGGCATGATGTTTGTTAGGCGTGATGGCAGTATAATGTGGTTTAAGAATTCTAAAGCTCGTAAAAATATGGTTAAATTAAAGAGAAATTCTAGAAAAGTCAAGTGGACTCGCCATTTTGTCAAAGGCGGCATCCAGTAAGTCTGAAGATTTTCATTCCGCATCCCTGATAAAGGGGAGATTTTTGGCTTAGATTGGTGAACCTTATGGAGACAACATATGTTATGGTTAAGCCCGATGGAGTCCAAAGAGGACTGGTCGGAGAAATTATTGGTAGATTTGAACAAAAAGGATTGAAATTAGTGGGATTAAAGGCTATGGTTCCTAGTGAAGAAATCGCTAGAGCACACTATGCTGTTCATTCTGAACGACCATTTTTCCCCGGACTAATTAAATTCGTAACTTCGGGACCTGTTGTGTGTATGGCATGGGCTGGAAGAGATGCAATTAGTGTAGCTAGAAATTTGATAGGCCCAACCAATGGTCGTGAAGCGGCACCAGGAACTATTCGTGGAGATTATGGTATGGATATTGGATATAATATGATTCATGGATCAGATGCTCTTGAAACCGCAGAATTTGAATTAAATCTATGGTTCCCTGAAGGTGTAATGGAATGGGATCAAACTATTTCAAGATGGTTTTATGAGTGACCACTGATTACTACATACAGTAATGTGGAGGTCAGGCAAATGGCTGATAGTGAGGAAAGATTGATTGAACCTGATGTTAAAGGTGAAAACCGTCAACCAATTGTATCCGTGCTTGGACATGTTGATCATGGAAAAACTAGCGTCCTAGACCTTGTCCGTTCCATAGGAAGTGAACGACAAGCCAGTGTAATGGATAGGGAGGCCGGAGGGATCACCCAACATATTGGTGCCACAGAAGTTCCAGCTAATGTCCTTAACGAAACTTGTAAAGAGATGGTGGGTGGGAAAGAATTCAAATCACCAGGGCTATTATTCATTGATACGCCGGGCCACCATTCATTCGTTAGTCTAAGGAATCGAGGTGGGTCTGTCGCTGATATTGCTATTCTGGTAGTTGATATAATGGAGGGTTTACAACCACAAACTATCGAGAGTTTGAATACATTAAAAGAAACTAAAACTCCATTTGTTATTGCTGCTAATAAGATTGACAGAATACATGGTTGGCGCTGTGAATCTGGTCGCTCATTCATTAGTTCATTTGCTAATCAACGTGAAGATGTAACTGCGTTATTTGATGACCGATATTGGAAAATGCTAGGCCAATTTTCTGAACATGGGTTTAACATTGAAAGATATGATAGAATCAAAGATTTCCGTCAAAATGTTGCATTGGTTCCAATGTCAGCAAAAGAAGGTGAAGGACTGCAAGACTTACTGGCAGTAAGTGTTGGTCTTGCTGAACGGTTCTTAGAAGACAGACTGACTGATACGATTGGACCAGCAATGGGAACTGTTCTAGAAATGCGTGATGAAGTTGGCATGGGTAAAACCATCGATGTGATTTTATATCGTGGAGATTTAAAAATTGGAGATAATATAATGCTCGCCTCAAGTGATGGAGCATTTACCACACATATCAAAGGTCTAAAACGACCCAAAGGAATGTCTGAAATGAGAGATGCCGGCAAGAGATGGGTTAACTTTAATCAAATTCAAGCAGCATGCGGAGTTAAGATTGTCGCCCCTAAACTTGAAAATGCTATTGCTGGCACTACACTGCATTTAGCTAATACCGAAGAGCAGAAATTAGTTGCTGAACAATCTATTCAGGAAGAATGGCGAGCAATCTACGATAAAATGCCGATTATGTGTTCAATCTGTAATGAAGTATCTCCGAGAGCTGAATTTATTGTTAATTGTCAAAATGGCAGTTGTAAAGGTGCTGTAGAGGAAAAAGATGGAGTGGTCATAAAAGCAGATACTGTAGGGGGATTGGAAGCATTAGCATTTGAATTGTTCAAACTAAAAATACCGGTAAGACAAGCCAGTGTTGGACCAGTTAACAAGAAAGATATTCTAATGGCCAAATCTATTCAAGACCCATTGAACAAAGTAATTCTAGGTTTTTCAACAAAACCAAATACAGAAGTTGCTGAAGATCTCAATAAAGATGATTCTGAGATCTCATTCTTTAGTGGCTCAATAATTTATCATATTATTGATGCATTTGAGGAATGGCGAGAAAATACACGTGCAGAAATTGAATCTGCACAAAGAGAATCACTGGTATATCCTGGCCGTTTATTGTATCTGAAAGATCACACATTTAGAGCTAAAAATCCTGCAATAGTTGGAATGCGTGTTGTTGGTGGAAAAATTCACATCGGACAGAAATTGATGAAAATGGATGGCACACCGGTTGGTCAAGTTAAAAGTTTGAGATCGAGAAGTTCAGAGGAATTAAAACAAGCCAATCAAGGTGAAGAAGTTGCGGTTGCAATTCAAGGTCCAACCGTAGGTAGGCATATTGAAGAATTGGATGAGTTCTATGTTGATGTCCCAGAATCTCATGCAAAAAGATTGAAAAAACTCAAATTAGACCCAATTGAAGAAGAAATATTGGAAGAATTGATTCGTTTACATCGTCAGAAGGATCATTTTTGGGGAAGATAAGGTTTGTCTTGCCATGATGCATGATGACATATATCAACCTCACATTCATATATGGAATGTTTTGGTTTACATTTGTAAGGAGTATTGAATATGGAAGCAGGTTTCTCTCCTAGTGCTGGAATGTCAGCACCAGCAGGCGCACAAGACTTAATTGGAACGGTTTCAGCAATTTCTAACAGTTTGATGAATGAAGTTAGCAAGGTAATTATTGGGAAAAATGAAAACCTTAGAAGAGTCACTGTTGGAATTCTATCAAATGGAAACATGCTATTAGAAGATTTTCCTGGACTTGCAAAGACTTTGCTAGCCAATACTTTTGCTCGTGCTCTTGGATGTAAATTTAAGCGTGTCCAATTCACTCCCGATTTGCTTCCTTCAGACATTATGGGCACATACATGTATGACCAAAAGTCTGGAGAATTCAAATTAAGAGCAGGTCCTCTTTTCTCAAATATTCTATTAGCGGATGAGATTAACCGTGCACCTCCAAAAACACAAGCTGCTTTGTTAGAAGCAATGGAAGAAAAACAAGTTACTATTGAAGGAATCACTCATAAGTTGCCTGCTCCTTTCGTAGTTTTAGCTACTCAGAATCCAATTGAACAAGAAGGTACTTATCCACTTCCAGAAGCACAAATGGACCGTTTCTTGATGAAAATGAGCATGGGATACCCTGATAGATCGGAAGAAAAAGCGATTCTTGCACGAAGGAAGTTACGTGGAAAAGACAACCACGACGTAGAACAAGTCACTTCACCTAAAAAAGTTGTAGCAATGCAGAAGGCTCTTGAAACCGTACACGTAGATCCAGCAATACTATCTTACATTGTTGAAATTGTACAACGTACAAGAGAAGATCACCGTGTTATCAACGGAGCATCTCCTCGTGCATCTCAATCGTTATTCAAAACTGGTCGTGCTGCGGCTGCAATTGCTGGTAGAAATTATGTAATTCCTGATGATATCAAAGGAATAGCATTGCAAATTATTTCTCACAGAATTAACATGAAGCCTGAAGCGAAGATTCGTGGAATTACGGGCATGCACATAGTTAGGAAAATCCTATCGGAAGTACCTGTCCCCGTAATACAACCAATGTAATTTGACTAATTCAATAATTGCATTGAAAGAGTAGTGGCCTTGTGGCCATATATGTCGGAGGTGCAATTTAAATGAATCCATATAAAATGGTCATAGCAGTCGCTAATCAAAAAGGAGGTTGCGCAAAGACAACTACTGCTGTTAATTTAGCTGCTGCCTTATCAAAAGGTTCTAAAAAACAAAAATTACCTCCAGCCAAAGTTTTGCTGATAGATTTAGACCCTCAAGGAAACTGTGCTACGTCCTTTGGAGTTGAAAAGAAAAAAGTGAAGAAAACTGCTTACGATTTATTGACAAATGATAGTGGTGAACAATTATCACTAATGGAGGACTATCTAATTTCACCAAAAGCACTTACTGATTCAATGCAAGACGCTTGGAGTATGCGTAATGGAGGTAAATCTGCGCCTGAAAATATTAGTGTAGAAAATCTGTGGTTATTACCTAGTGATATTCACTTGTCCGGAGCAGAAATCGAATTAAGTCACAAAATTGGTCGAGAAACTAGGTTAAAAGAGGCTTTAGCACCAATTGTAGATAATTTTGATTATATCATTATTGATACCCCTCCTTCTCTCGGTTTACTATCGATAAATGCAATGTGTGCAGCAAATTGGGTCATGGTACCAGTTCAAGCAGAATATTATGCCTTAGAAGGGTTCAGTATGCTAATGAATTCAATAAAGATGATTCAAAGACGAATAAATCGGAATCTGAAAATATTTGGAATTGCAATGACCATGGTCGATGCTAGATCTAAGTTGAGCAGACATGTCTGTGATCAGGTTAATGCCAAGATGCCAAAAAAATTATTCAAGACAACTGTGAGAAGGTTGGTTAAAGTTGCTGAAGCACCATGGAGCGGTGCGCCAACTGTTTTGCTAAATAAACCGACAAATTCCGGTGCAGGTGCAGGTTCGTTAGAGTATTGGACTTTAGCAAAAGAGTTTCATCAACGTGTATTAGCCATGCGACGTAAGTTTGGAGTAAATGAACAACCAAGATTATTACTTGATAGAAATCGTTAATCGGAAATCAATAATTACCTAGAAAAACATCAAAACTTGGCCTATTTCTTTCGCGTAGGTTAAGTATTCCTAGGATTGGTCGAGTATTGGGATATACTATGACAGCAGAAGGTATGACATCAATCAGCGTCAGTTATGAAGTAAGAAGACAATTGAATACGCTTAGAACTTTGAGCGGATACAAAAATGTAAATGATTTTCTTAATGATTTAATTAGAGCCCATAAAATAACAAAAATGAATGGTGAAATTGAAACATTAAGAGAACGTATGAAAGCGGTTGCTGATGTAGATGTTGAACATTTAGTTGAACGGCTGAACCTTTCTCCATTTAGGGTGTGAAATTATGATGGAATGGCGTCCAAATGGATACCTATTTGAGACTGACAATTTAATCCGAGCTCTATTTGATGAAAACACTGCTGAAGGACAATTATTAGATGCTGCTAACGCTGGTTATATCGAGATTTTTGCTAAAGGTAAATCTTGGAACGCAATATTGTGGTTGATAATGAATACTTTAGTGGAAAATGGTAGTCCGATATATAATGGTGATGAACTAGGTAAATTGAAGAAATCGCTGCCAATAGTTTGGCGATAATTATTGATCACCAAACTTACTTAACCATTCATGACCATACCATTCCCATTGCTCCATTGTCCACCCCTGTGGCAAACCTGAAGCAGGAAGTGGTGGCGAATTGGTTGGCTTTTCATCAACCGTATCTTCTTCTTTCAGCATTGCAGATACCTCTTCATCTGATATTTCCTCAGAAGAAACCTCAATGCCAGCTATATCACTTATTTCAGATTCTGAATCGTATAATTCCTCTGCAGTGATTGTCGGTTGGACTAATTCATCACTTTCTTCATCGGATTTTGTAAAGTCCATTTCTTCAATTTCATCGTCCCATGCATCATCAGATTCTATACCACCTAATGCAGAAGAACCTGCTGTCCCTTCAAGCGCTTCTTGGCTCGCAGTTGTATCTTTTGGTTCATACGGAACGCCATATCGTTTGACTAATTCCTTGGTTTTCTTTTTACTTACTACAAAACTTATCAATAAAATAATTACAGTTGCAATCATAAATATGACCCCACCAATTATTGCTACTTGTTTAATTGTAGAACCGAGGGTCTCTTGCTCTTCATCTAAATTAGTAATTTGTTCCTTGGCTAACCAAGCTGAATAGGACAAGTCAATATCCCCTGGGTTCTTTTCTCGGTTCAAATATTCTTGATAATCAAGGTCTGTAAACGACTTGCAATTAGTGGAATTGTCCCCCGTTAAGATACAATAGTCTCTCAGCGTTTGTATTTGACTTGAAGTATCATTATAATCAGTGTTTGAACCAACTCCGTCAAGGTCATAATCAAACCATTCTAAACTATTATTAGGAAAATCATCTGAATTATCTTCATAACCGTCACCATCTGAATCAACACAACCATACTTAGGAATGTAAGTTCCATCTCTAAATTGCTGTTTTGTTGAATTTCCTGACGTTAGAGGACAAGAATCTGGGGAGTTTGCTGGTGCTGGATTATCTCCATAGCCATCCAAATCTCCATCCAGCCATTGAGTTTTATCATTTGGCAACGCATCATCTTGATTAGCATAACCATCGCCATCAGAATCTAAGCAACCATATCTATCTAACATATTGGAATATCCAGTCTCATTTGGACAAGAATCCGGTTCAGTACCATCTGGATTATCACCATAACCATCACCATCCGTATCATTCCACTGAGTTCCATCATTAGGATACTTATCACCGAGTAAACCATTTGAATTATCACCATAGCCATCGTCATCTGAATCATTCCATTGATCTTCGTTTGAGGGGAATTTGTCTGAGTTATTACCACCTATATTATCTCCATAACCATCGCCATCTGAATCTAAATATTGAGTAGGGTCATTGGGAAAATGATCACCATCAGTCCCACTATAGTTGTCGCCATAGCCATCGCCATCTGAATCAACATACTGTGATTGATCCTCTGGATATTCATCTTGTGAATCACTATATCCATCGCCATCTGAATCTATATCAAAGAAATAAATATTAGATTGCCCATTAACATTGCAAATAATGGAAAACCGCCCACCAAATTCATCTAACATTCTAACTATTGCACCTGATATTGAATAAGTTTCTACCACACTAAATGTTGATTTATTAATTATCAAGACTGTCCCGCTATTTGTTCCAATAATGTAATCAAACCCATTATCGGATTCTTGCATATGAATAATACTTTCATCAACACCTAAATCTAAGCTTGAAACTTGCCAATTTGAATCATATGAATATAATTCTCCAGAATTAGTGCCGGCAATTAAATTATCATTCGAATCTTGTGAAACCATCGTTAAAATATTAATTGGTTCTGATAATCGCCTAATCAACTGACCATCTTGACCATAAATGTGAACTTTTTTATCAATTCCAGCAAATGCTATAGTATCATCATCTAATACTTGAAAATCAAAAAATCCTTGACCAATAACTCCTGTTTCATTACTAGTCACACTTTGACCATCATATTCTACTGCCTTTCTTAAGCCTGTATTATATGCTAACCAGATATGACCTTGTGAATCCCAATCAATGTCTGTCGGTATGTTGGTGATGTTGTTAAAGAAATCAATTTCAATGGTGTTTAAATTAAATACAAAATAACCATTATTTGTAGATATTGCCAACATCTGTAATCCATTATCTATGTTCGCAGAATTAACTGAAATATTGGTTTCATAAACCCAAATAGGCTGTAAAATACCTGAATAAATAGATTGTTTACTAATCTCTCCAATATCATTAATCGTGATGAAATTACCATCACTTAATTCTTCTAAAAATAAAATTTCATTACCAGAATCTGTCACACCTGTGTTTATTGAACTAGATTCAGATACCACATTAATCGGCAGGAAAAATAGCACTGCAATAAGCACCACGACCAAACGGTTAATTCCGTGCATGAACATTCCAATAAGACAAATGATATGAAAACAGCGTTAAGCAAGAATTTATACTCAACCATCATTTTGGTCTGTCTTCTTGCCAAAATCTTTTGATGGAGGCGCTCCTCTTTGCTTTTCTTCTACTTTTAACATATGCTTAACTGGGGTGATTTTTGCAATTGTTGATTTTGGTTGTTGCCTAGGAATCATTGTTTTAGTTATTGGCCTGAGTGTTGTTGTTTCCTCTTCAATCATTGAAGTCTCTGCCGCAACTTCAACTGAATTTTCATCTTCATCATGACTGATTAATTCCTCTGTTTCAAGCTCAACTGTTGGAGTTCCAATCTTCTTAATAGGAGTAGGCAAAATTGTACCTGATGTAGCTTGTGTGGAAGCAATTGGTGATTTAATCGGTCTTATCAATGGCCTTGAAGGAGTAAGTGGTTTAGCACTAGAGGTTGGAGCTCTCATTCCTGACAATCCGATTGTTGCTTTAGCTTCTTGGTTTGTATCTCCAAGTACTCCTCTTAATGGACGACCACCTGCTGAGCCCAAAGCTGAAACTTTTGCACCTAATGTTGAAGGGTCAGGTAAATTAATTGGTTGTTTTCTATCTTGTCCTGAAATCGATTGCATCCACATTTGACGCTTTTCTGCCTTTGTATCAACATTCTGTAATTCTCTAAATTCTTCCTGTCTGGATTTATACGCTGCTTCGTCTGTATCAATTTCTCCTTGGACTTGCTTCTCTACAGCTTCACGCATTTTTATCTCAGCAGTCTCTTTGAAATTATCCATCTTATCTGTTAAATTCTGTAATCGATCTCTAATCTCAGCTCTCTTCAAACCTAATTGTGCTTCTATTTCAGCACGAATTAATGCTTCACGCTTTCTAATCTCAATAAGTGCCTTGTTACGCATTATTTCTTCGCGCTTGTCCAATTGCCTTTCCAACTGACTGGAAACCTCTTCTTCCTTTCTTTGCTTGAATTCTTCTAAGCGGTCTTCCATATTAACTTCAAGTTCAAGTGCTGTTTCTTCTTTCAACAACTCTAGATGTGTTTCAAAGGTTAATCTCTCATTACGTAATCCCGCATCAATTTCAGACATTATTGCCTTACGAGCTGCTGCTTCTCTGGATTGGAATTCTAACTCTAGACGCTCTGCCCATTCTGTTTTCTTTGAATCATATTGAGCATCAAGTTGTTCACGGAGCTCATTTTCACGCTCATACCTAAATCTAGCCAAACGATTCTGGATTTCAGCTTCTCTAGCACTTCGATAACTAGTATATTCTGATTCCATTCTCTTTTCCAATTCACTCTCAATCTCTTGTTTAAGTGTCTTTGAGATGTCATCGATTGCTTTGGAGAAAGTGATATCATACTTTTCACGTAGTCGTGATTTACGGTCAGATAGTTTCTCAGAGTGTCTCGCTTCAAGTTGTTTTTCTATTTCTACTCGAAGCTCATCTTTTCGCCTTGCAATTGCTAGTTCTACATCCTCGCGCATATTCTCTTCTAACTCATCAGTCTCTTGACGAAGCCTCGTCTCTAGCTCTGATTGAATCTGTTGCGCAATGTCTTCTTCAAGTCTTAAACTTCTTCGATCATATTCAGATTTTAAACGTGCCTCACGTTGTTTTAATCGCGCTCTTAATTGTTGTTCAAGACGGGTTCGAATACCCCTTCTTAATTGCTCTTCACGCTCTGATAGTTTTGCTGCATGACTCTCCTCTAAACGAGAAAGTTCGTGTGATTCCATTTCCTTGAAACGTGTTTCCATATCTTCTGAAAGAGTAGATTCCATATCTCTGATTCGTTGTTGCAAATGTTGATTGTAATCTAATGCTATGCGCTCTTTTTGTATTTCTAATCGTTGTTTATGTTCTTTTTGAAGTTCTACTTCTAATTGCTGCTTTAATTGGTTTTTATGCTCCTCTAAACGAATATCTTGTTCTACTTCAAATTGTTCCTGCAATGCCTCAACCTTTCTTGCCAAACGAATTTCATATTCAGATCGAAGTTTAGATTCCTCTTGCACTAGGGCTTCTTTTTCCATATTGGTAAGTTCAATTTCCATTTCTTCACGAAGCTCTTTTTCTAAATTGTCTAAAGTCATCTCATGTTGTACTGCAAGGTCTTTAGCGAGTGAATCCTGCATTGCAAGTACTCTTTCATTTAGGGCTTGCTGCCTCAATCGACGTTCTCGACGAATGTCAGACCTTAGTCGCTCCTCATTGCGAAATCTTGCACTGGTCATTTCGCTTTGATCTACAGACTGTGAATGGCTTTGGGTAAATTGTGAACGTAATGCCGATAACGTCAATCTGTCACCATCTCGCCGATTGCTACGAGTCTCATCTAATGACTCTCCCTTCTTGCTATCGCTGACACTCATGGAACCCATCCGACTGGTTATCCGCTTCTAATCATACATAAGGAGCGCGATGAATAAGTGACCTAATATCACGTTTTTGACTGGATATTTATCAAATCGAATTGTGATTTTGTCAAAACTTAATGATGAATTTATTTTCACAAGCTGGGCAATCAATTTCTCTTTTACCCGGTTTCTTTTTCATTCTAAGTCTTCTATTACAACTGGGGCATTCAACTTCAATTCTTGGTATATTTGGCTCTACTGTAAATTGACAATCACAAGATATGCATTGAATATTTGCTGGACGCTTGTCTACACCTACAATCAGTACCTTTTCACATTCAGGGCAACTCACTTTTTCGTCTCGCCATTTTTTCCTAGTTCCCTCATGCTCGACTTTGACTTTAGCAGAGCACATTGTACACTGGATTTCTCCTAATTTCTGAGGCAACATTTCATTGCATTTTGGACATGATAAAGCGGGTGGTGCAATCCTAGATTCTATCGAAATTTTTTCAATCATATCATCACCTACTTTTCACCTACTAATGCGATTTGTTGTGGAACGAAATTCCATGGAAGATTTAGTTCAATCCCCAATTCTTCAGCTAGTTTCTCAAATAACAATTTAGCACCTACTTTATCTCTAGAACCATCTAATGAAATAACAAAACTATTCTCATCACTCAGAGCAACTGATTGTTGGATAAGAACAGGCGATTGCTTCTGGTTATTGTTAAATGACAGAATCTCAGGTAAATCAACCTGGTTAGAAACACGCCACCATCGTGCCCTACCTTGGTCCCTATGGTTTTCAATCAAGCCAAGTGATGCTAATTTTTTGAGATGGTGATAGAGATTATATCTGTCGACATCGACAAGATTCTGTAATTGAACTGTACTCATTTCTTGATCTTTTGATAGAGATACATAGAGAGATCTCCGTGTAGGATGCGCCAGTGCAGCAGTAATTGGGTCTGCCCTTACTCGACTCATCCTCGCACCTAATTGGAACAAGTGTTTCTAATGTTTAAGATGTTGCGTGATTTTAATTAGTCAATTTTGCAATTTCAGCATTTTTACCACCAATGTAATGCTCTTTCATTTGCAAAAAAATCTGTTTTGTGTCAAACCATAAATTCTTAATCGTATCAAATAACATGCTAAACATTCCATCTTTACCAGCTAATCTGGCGCCATTAAAGATTACAGCTAAAGCCGATGCTTCATGAATTAACACTCCAACCCATAATTGATCATATAGCTGATAAATTACCGCAATCACTAGAATTAATGTAACCGATACTGAGAGAAATATGTTGCCAACTAAAGCCCTGTTCATTCTAGTTGACAGATCATATAAGTCTACTAACATTCGTGGTTGATCACCAGGGAACATTATATCTGCTGCATCTAGATTTACCGACTCACCAGTTCCAACCGCAATTCCAACATCTGCTACGGCTAATGCTGCTGAATCATTGAATCCATCTCCAACCATCATAGTAACATGAGTCTTAGATCGGTCTTCTACCCATTGAACTTTATCTTCAGGAGATAATGAACCCAATGCAAACTGTTCTGGTAATCCTACGCTTTTTGCAAAACTACTGACTGATGATTGATGGTCGCCAGAAATAATTTCAACTGTAATGCCTCTAGAGATGAAGTTATGAATAAGTTCTCTACTACCATCTCTAGTATCGTCATGGACAAAAGCAAACAACGCTATTGCTTGACCATCTTTGGCCAAAATACTTGCCCCGTAACCTGCTTGACTTGCATCTTGAATTGCTAATTTAATCTCATCTGGGATTGAAATATTATACTTAGATGCAAGATCTGCACGAATAAACAATATTTCTTTGCCACCTGATATACCTTTAATTCCAGCCTCTATATCAGCAATTGAAGAAACTGCTGAAGGTGAAATGGATTCGGTTTCTAAGTATTCGATAACTGCAAGAGCATATGGATGGGATGAGCGCTTTTCCAGGCCTCCCGCTAATGCTATAGCGGCTTTACGTTGCCTACCTTTAGCTATTGTTATGGCACCTATTGTTGGTTTACCAGAAGTTAAAGTTCCTGTTTTGTCAAATAAAACATGATTGACTTTAGAAAGTCGCTCTAAGACATCTCCGCCTCTAACTATCGCCCCCATTCGAGAAGCACTTGATAATGCTGCTGCATGTGGCATTGCAGCAGTTAATAGTAAAGCGCATGGACATGCAACTACCCATAATAATAAGATTATTTTCCAATTATCTGGGAACATCAAATACCAAATTATAACCGCTCCTAACAAAACAACTGGTACCCAAATGGCCGTGAATTTTTCTAATTGGTTTTGTATCTTAAGCTTCTGTTCTTTAAAACTATGAACTGCTTCAATTATTCCAGAGAGCCTTGTTGCTTCCCCAACTGCACTTACTTCCATCAACAATGGTCCGCGGGCTAAAATTAAACCAGCATTTAGCTCATCTCCAGGTCCAACTTCAACTGGTGCTGACTCACCCGTAAGAGGTGCTTTGTCCAAGGCTCCAAAGCCGTCAACTATTTTCCCATCAGCAGGAATTAACTCACCACTACGAATCTCTATTATTTCTCCAATTTTTAATAGATCCAAAGATATAATTTCATGTTCTTCGGTGATGTGTGAGTGTTGATTGTACAACAATGATTCATTAGGCGTAATTGATATAGGAGCCATTTGAATACTGAAACTATTGAATTGTTCAGGCTTTGTTAATTTCAATGACTTATTCAAAATTCGCCGAGCGGTTCTAGGTATTCTATCAAGGCCGCCTTGCATAGATTTGCGGGCATTTTCTAAAGCACTACTTTCTAAATGTGAAGCAATTGCAACTAAAATTACTACCAGTAAAGCTTCTTCCCACATCCCGAGAATTGATGCGCCAATCACCGCGATACTAGTTAATACTTGAAAACCCATTTGCTTAGATATTAGGCTTGCAACTGCTTCATGAAACATTTGTAATCCGCCAATTAGCACACCATATGATGCAATTAAACCGAGTAATATTGGAGACCATCCTAATAAATCTCCAATCATAAATATTAACAAAATTGGAACAGCAACTGCTCCACCAAATAAACGCCACTGGTCAGCTCTTAGCCGTGTAGTTGAGGATTCAATATATTTCGCTTTACGCCCTATTACCAATTCTATTGCTCGGTCCCTCAATAAGCGTAATTGCTCACGTGGTGCTGGCAGTAATTGCACTAATATTTCGTCATCACGATTAACTTCTACATCAAGAATTCCCGGTTGACGCATGATAAGTTTTCTAACATCTTTTACTTGTATTTGATTTCTTTTTGCTACAGACTTAGCATTTACACCTGCGATTCGATATAGGGGTACATTAGGTGGGTGACCAAGCGATTTCATTAGTGAACTAACTTGAGATAAATGTCCTTTCTCCAAATCTACAGTTAGTTTAATGTCTCCTGCTGTAGAAGAAATTTTTGGTTCTGATACTTGGTCTAGATGGGTTAATGCGCGCATCGCCTTAGAAGAACAATCTGGACAATCCATTCCAATCAATGGCCATTGTACATGATGTTGTCCTCCTGCCTGTTCTACAACAGTCGTATCGAGGATTTCTGCATCTAATATCTCAACAACTGCTTTCTTGTCATGAATCTTTTTATTTTTTGATTTGACAGGTTTTTTAATTGAATTAGTCGTAGAATCATCCTCTAAGGATAGAAAATAGTCCTCTTCTCTTTTCTCCGCCATGTTACCGCGTTGTGTTCGACATTCATCAAATATGTGTTTATTTTTACATTGAATGCCAATATTGAAATTATCCTGCTAATCCCGTTGATTATGAAGTGGCTACCCAACGACTGGAAGCCAAAAGTTGTCGCAGTTGATATTGATGGTACTTTAACTGATGATAACAAACTTATCGAACCAACTGTAATTGAATCTTTACAGCGACTTGAACGTGCAGGCATTCCAGTAATTTTAGCTACAGGCAACGTAAGGGCAATAACCTATGGATTATGGCGCTTCTTGAACTTGAGCGGCCCTATATGCTGTGAAAATGGTGGCGTTTTATGGCACCCGGATTGGGGTGAAACAAAATATCGTGCTGACGGCTCTGATGCAAAAGCAGCAGCACAATGGTTAGCCACGCAAATCGAGGGTTTGCGATGGGAAGGGATAGAAACAAATCAATGGCGCGAAAGTGAATGGTGCCTCTCACCAAATGAAGATTTAGAGAAAATTATCCAACTTATTGAAAATAGTAAATGGCCACATCTTTCAGTGGTAAAAACCGGATTTGCAATTCATTTAATGGAACCACAGCTGACTAAGGGCTCAGGATTGAAAATAATTCTTGAAAAAATGGGATTAAGTACCGAAGATTTGTTATGTGTTGGTGATGCTCCAAATGATTTATCGATGTTTGAAATCGCTAAATGGTCAGTTGCTGTTGGTGGCGCATTTGCTTATGTCACTCAGGCAGCTAATGTCGCATCACCACATATGCATGGGAAAACAATAAAGCCACTGGTTGATGCTATATTGAACTAATACACTCACACTAACTTAGGGAGACATATGAACATGAAAGAAAAGAATGTAGAAGTAGATTATACTAGTTATACTGTTTCAGCAATATTTATTGCCGCATCAATGGTTCTATTTTTCAGCCATATTATCGACATAACTAGTCACTTAAATGATGCTTATGATAGTTTTTCAAATAGCTCAAAAGTTATTTTAGTTTGGCGTTTAATTTGCTTCTCAATAGGTGTTTCTGCAATAATTTACATGTTTACTTGTGGACCTGGGAATATGCGAGTTGTAACGCAAAAGAAAAATGAAGAAATTACTACACATCCGGTAGGAATTGCAAAATTTGTTACTTTTAGCTCATGGACATTATTGGTTAACGTGATTTATTTTGGAGTTGCAAGTTTAATTCAAATTTTTGATATTTTTGAATTAACAATTCCAGAAATTCTAAGTCAAATTCAAGTTTTAGCATTCTGTATTGGCATTTCCATAGCATTTCTAACTGCAACTGTAGTAAAATACATAATTTTGCCAGATGAAGTGAGAATTGGAAGAGAGCATTCTCATATGTTCTTATTTCATGAACAAATAATGCACAATTTTGCCGCAATTTTTCTGGCTATTGAATTAATTATTACCCAACCAAACCTTGTTTATGAATTTGCAATTCTGGGATTGTTGTTTGGCTTAGTTTACTTGACCTTTGCATATTATTTTGCTTATTTTGGAGGCGGCTATTTTGTTTATTCTTTCCTTCATCCAAAACCGAAAACCGCACCATTTTTTGTCATAGGTTTAGCTATCTCAATTGCGATATTTTACCTTGGTATTTGGCTAATTTCAACATTAGATCAATTATTATCTTGTGCATTGATTGCAACTTGGCTGGTATTAATTGTGCAATTTAAACCTAAATAATTTAAAAAATGTTGATTGATTATTCTTCAGAATCTAGCACTATCGGCTTAGGCAGTTGCATATCTGAATCATCATTAGACACAGATACAACAATGTTTTTTCCTTTGAAGAAGATTGTAGAGGTTATCAAAGCAAATCCAAGTAAGGCAGTCATACAGCCTCCAAAAGCCCAATACATCTCTTCATAAGCTTCAGGTCCTGACGCTTGTATATTTATAGAATATATCATTAATCCAACTAACGCAGTAATAATTCCCATCCATGCAACTAGTGCTCTGTACATAGCCATCCCATTGTTAATCAAAGTATAATCTCTTCACCTACATTTTACAATTGAGATGAAATTTTGCTGATAAGCATGACTACAAATAGGACCATCGATGCCAATTGCCATGGACACCATAACACATGCCCTTATTGGGTTGATTTGTGGTGAATTAGCACCAAATAACATCAAGCATCGACGGAAAATTGGGCTGTTTTTTGGGATGATGCCAGATATAGTAGTTATTTTAATTCTCCATCCATACCTTGGTTGGGAACTTGGATATAAAATCCCTTTTGCAATGCCAAGTGATTTTTTAGATAATACTGCAATTCTTGATCATTGGACATACCATCTTTGGCTACTCTCACACAGCTTACTATTTTGGGCCATTATATTCCTGCCATTTTGGCATAAAAGTAGTAAGGCTAAGTTAGCCACAATCGCATATTTTTTACACATACTCGCAGATATACCATCCCACTCGGGAATTTATGGATTGGAACCGTTTTATCCCATCCCTTACGTATTTAGCGGCTGGTTTGATGCATGGCTTTGGAGTATTTGGCCAATAATTATTAGTATCACTTGCACTTTGATATTATATCTAATTGTACGGCGATTAAGAACATATTATCTATGGCCGTCTGAAAATATCAATTATCAATTAGCTAATTAATCATGGGCTTCTATTCTTTTTTTGATGAAAAGAATACCTCTAATTTATCATAAATTTTTTCTTCAATATCTGACATTTTTTGGACTAATTTATGATTTGATGGCTTTTCATTCTGCATAATTGGAACCATTGAAGACCAAACGCCTTCTCCTTTAAGACGTGAATAAATTGCTGCAGCAATATGAGTAAAAATTAGGAAATAACTAATATCTGCGACAAGTCCATGCAAATCTAATACAGCATCCATTATTGTTTGCTCTTCATCGGGCGTTGCGTTTACAGTATATCCTTGAGTATACAATCCAGCGATTATCAAGCCAGTCAGTGGCAGTAGAATAAAACAGGCATACATTGCTTTATGCACTGTGCGAGCAAAGTAATAATGAACAATATGAACAGGTTCTCGAGCGCCCAAGAAAGTCTTAAACCGACGCATATATGAATAACGTAAAATCACGATAATGAGAAAAATGCTGGCAAAAATGATCTCAAAAATAAGCAGCTCTTTATCCTGAAGCTCTTGCAGATCATTCACTTGTTTGAAAATACCATATAAATAAAGAATTATGAAACTCCAATGAATAACCTTTGCTAAGGTTGTATGTGAAGCCTGCATAATTTTGCCAAAACCTTTCGGTTATTGATTTTGCTAAATTAAGGATTGATTATTAAGTTAATTCGGCCATCAAGTTGATTGACTTGAATGCATTGGAGAAATTATGAACAAATCAATCGGCGTAGTTAAGACGACATTACCAGGCGAATGGAATGATCTGGAATGTGGTTCGTGGTGTCATGATATAATCGAAAAAGGTTTAGCTGCTTGCTCTAATCGTCATAAAATAACTTCGATCTTTAAGTGGGAGAAATCAATACAAAGTACTGATGAGTGGCAAATTGATTTCAAGACTCCACTGACATTGGTAAAAAAACTAATTTCAATAATTAATGAGGCTCATCCATATGATATACCAATGATTATTTCTTCATCTGTAGATGCAGAACCTCCATATGTGGAATGGGTAGAATCAGTATGCACTAAACCAAACTAGAGTAGATTTTGACTAGTTAATATAGGCATAATATGTAATATTCATTGGTTTGTTGCATTGGTGGCAGCATATATGCCCGATTCTACCAATTTCTTGTAATATGAAATTATTACTTAGTCTGAACTCGTATTATATTCCAACAAGCCAGTCATGACTGAACTTGATAAAGATTAATGTTGAATATTAGTGTCATACTGGGAATACCATGCAGCCTGAAAAACCAAACCAAACTCAATTTTACGGCCAGCCACAAAACATCAATCAACAAAACGAACAAACCGAAGGGGTTTTCCCTCAACAACAAATAATTATTATGAACTCAACATTTCAACCAAAATTTAACTTCAGATATCTTTCTTACGCCGTATTTGCCCTAGGCGTAACTGCATCTATTACATTCCTCGAGATTTCAGCACCAGGAAGGCATGCTGATGATTATTGGCGCTTCTTGAGTGAGGCATCTTGTTGTCTTTCGATAATTTTGGCATTAGTTTTTGACGCTGTATTTAACAAAGGAAAAGCAGATTGGCAAGCGACTACAGGACAATCTAACACCTGGTCATTAACCCGAATGATTTTTCAGATTCTCTTTGCTGGTTTAGTGGTTTTCTTTGGATACATGTGGTTCATTGGTGATTAAAGCCAAGCGTAGCGTTGTTATTGATGGGTATACGAAGAGGACCACTCCTTAGAACAAGATGCCAACTCAAACCTTATTCCTAAGCAGATTCTAGAACGACCATGGTCGAAATTCAATGTCCTCATTGTGAAGAAGAACTTGAATTAGAAGATGGAATCTCTGGATTGTTCGATTGCCCTCACTGTGATAAGGAATTCTCATGGGGTAGTGAAACCAAATGGACATTGAATAATGTCCTGAAATGGATAAAAAATATTGGAACTGCAATCATAATAATTGGGCTAATTTTGTTTATCATTATCTGGTATGACTTAACTAAGAATCACT